>Ga0308161_1000068_pt1 | contig 314861 bp, 296 predicted proteins | sample PhyFR2_FD_201034 | JGI IMG/M metagenome (GOLD analysis project Ga0308161, IMG submission 201034) | Phyllosphere microbial communities from UC Gill Tract Community Farm, Albany, California, United States - DLSLF.R2 | ecosystem: Host-associated > Plants > Phyllosphere > Unclassified | place...
AATGCCGCCAACACCGGTTGCTGCCCCTTCATAGGGTTCGACAGCTGAAGGGTGATTATGGCTTTCCGCTTTGAAAACGACAGCCAAATCATCGCCAATATCAACGATACCTGCGCCTTCTCCCGGGCCTTGCAGCACTTGCGGTCCAGTAGTAGGGAATTTTTTCAAGACTGGTTTCGAGTTTTTATAGGAACAATGTTCGCTCCACATAACTGAAAACAACCCCGTTTCCGTATAGTTAGGTAAGCGCCCTAGAATATCTTCACTGATCATCCGGTATTCTTCTTCGGTCAATCCCCATTGTTCATACAGTTTGGTTTCTTTGATGGCTTGGGGTGTAGGTTCATTCGACAATAATTTATCCATTCACTGGCACCTTCCCAAAATTTTTTAAGATCGAGGCAAAGAATCGCTTGCCATCGTCAGAACCTAGCAGCGATTCCACCGCGCGTTCCGGATGCGGCATCATCCCTAAGACATTACCTGCACGATTGCAAATACCCGCAATATTGTGGATACTGCCATTCACATTTTCCGTATAACGAAACACGATTTGCTGATTGGCCGCCAATTCGGCATATGTTTCTTCATCACAATAATAATTGCCTTCGCCATGGGCCACAGGGATCGTGATCACCTCGTCAGCCGTATATTCAGAGGTAAACGCCGTTTGATTGTTAACGGTCAATTGGACAGGTTTGCTGATAAAATGCAGTGACTCATTTCGTTGCAGTACACCAGGGAGCAAACCGGCTTCTGTCAAAATCTGAAATCCATTACAAGTACCGAAAACCGGCTTGCCTTCTTCTGCAAAACGAATCACTTCCGACATGATTGCCGAAAAACGAGCAATTGCCCCACAACGCAAATAGTCACCATAAGAAAATCCACCAGGCAATAAGACACCGTCAAATCCTGCCAAACTATCGGCATCATGACGAACATATTCCGCTTCTGCCCCCATGATATCTTTGATTGCCCACATCAAATCGACATCACAGTTTGATCCTGGAAAGACGATAACCGCAAATTTCATACACTGACTTCCTCCAACCATGAGATTTCATACCGATACGTTTCCATATTGACATTGGCCAAAAGTTTGTCGCAGATAGCTTCGATTTCTTGTTGGACATCTGTCTCTGTTTTTCCTGCTGCAGCTGCTACCTTGATTTCAAAATATTTACCGATACGGATCGACGCAACATCTTGATAGCCCAAACGATGAACAGCGCCTTTTACGGCTTCTCCTTGGGGATCTAAAACAGAATCTTTATATGTCACATAGACTTTGACTAAATACATGATGAAAACTCCTTTTCTAATCGATTGTATACTTCTTGATACACAGGCAAGATATCGCCTAGATCGCGACGATAAATATCTTTATCCAAATGATCATTGGTTGCAGCGTCCCACAAACGGCAGGTATCCGGTGATATTTCATCAGCCAAAAGTAATCCCCCCTGCGCTGTTTTGCCAATTTCGATCTTAAAATCGATCAAACGAATGTCGATTTGTGCAAAAATCTTTTGCAAAGTTTCATTGACTTGCAAAGCCAACTCCCGCATTCCTTCACGTTCTTCCACTGTTGCTACGCCTAGATAAGCCATATGATCATCATTGATAAATGGATCATCTAGTGCATCGTCTTTGTAATAGAATTCCACGATCGGTCGAGGCAAAGGTGTGCCTTCTTCGATCCCCAATCGTTTTGAAAAACTACCAGCCGCGACATTCCGCACAACGACTTCTAAAGGAATCATCTCCACCATTTCGATCAATTGTTCGTGTTTAGATAACTTTTTGATAAAATGACTATGAATGCCTTCCTTGGCCAACAATTGAAAAAGATAGCTGGTGATTTGATTGTTCAACGCACCTTTCCCTTGGATCGCATCTTTTTTTTGACCATTTAGGGCTGTTGCTTGGTCGAGATATTCCACTCTTAATTCGTTTGAATCAGGTTTTTTAAATAGTTTTTTTGCTTTCCCTTCGTAAAGAAGCACTTCCTTTTCCATACGCCACCTCGTTTAAGCTTTCAGATTCACACAGCAATGACACTTCTGTTGATTGATTCTATTCTAGCAACCACGCAAGAGGCGGTCAACGAATATATGGACATTTTACAGATGTTTTTCTACGAACGTTCGTATTTAACGAAATAGAAAAAATGGGAAAAATACCAGATATCCAACGCTAACAACTGGCTTTTCCCATGAAGCGTTTACATCTGATTTTTTTCATGCTATCATTAGGTCGAGCAATGACTATTCGAGGAGGCGTACATCTATGTGGTCGCTGAAGGAACGAGCCGATCATTTTTTGGCCCATTTGACAGATAAAGAAAGAGTGGCACTTCATAATGAATTGTTGGCTGTGAATCAAATCGTTGCACTAAATCAACAAACGAGCTTCTATGCTTTTGGCCTTTTGAAAAAAGACAGTCGTCCCCACTATCTTGAAGAACGAAAACGGGTATTGCAATACTGCAACGGGGTGAATGAAGAATTGATCATCCATCAGATCCATCGCCAGCATTTGTTTAAGCATACCTACTGTTTTCGTGTCTATTTTGACTTAGTGGAAATGGATGCATCTTTTATCGATATTTTACTGGAGCGCCTGCACAACGCACAGTCTGTCCAATCATGGACGCCTAAATTTGCCTAAGTTGAAGAAAAGCTTGGCCACACAAAAATCAAAAGGTAAAGCACGGATATTTTCGTGCTTTTTTTGTTATACTAGATATACTATAGGTAGTGCAAAGAAAGGACAGAACGATGCTATTTACAAAAGAACATTTTACGATTTTTACGATCGACACGCTTGAAGAACGCATGGCGCAGATCCGCGCCCAGATCCAACCCATTTTCCAACAAATCGGCAATGCGGCTCTTCCTTTATTCGAAGAACAGTGCCACGCCCCCTTCTATCTCCACATTGCCCAGCACCGACGTCGAACTGTCTATCCACCCGCGGAAACATGGGCTGGAATCGGACCAAACAAACGTGGGTATAAAATGGATGCCCACTTTCAAATCGGTATCAATGCTGACTATGTCTTTGTCTGGTTGAGCGTGATCGATCAACCGAAAAATCAGCAAGAGATCGCTACTTCTTGGTTGGAGGCCCCCGATTTATTTTCGTCCTTGCCTGCAGATTTCGTGATTTCCCAAGACCATACAAAATACGATGTTGTCCCGCTTAGCGAGTGGCCAACAACCCTGTTACGGTTAAAAACAGTCAAAAAAAGTGAGTGTCAGATTGGTAAGATCTTTCCGATAGCACAAATAGAAGACGTTACCCTGCCAGAAATTTTAGCTGTCTATGAAGCATTATTGCCTTTATACTTGCAACGATCTGGTATCAATGAAATGGAGAAGATTGAATCATGAATGAATCGCGAAGAAACAAAGCCGTTGGCATTTCCAAACGCAAATGGCTATGGCTGCTCCTCCCCCTTATGATCCTCTTGATCGGCGGCAGCTTCTATGGCTATCAAACGTACAAGACGAATCAACACTTGGCGGCGGCAAAAAAAACGTTGACCACATTCGTCAAAGCGTTGAATGAAAATGAATTTGATGCATTACCTCAATTGATGACTGAAAATAGTTTGACGGACAATGCGTACGACGACGCGCAATTGGTTGAAAAATACCAAGCAATCTATACTGGCATCGGTGCCGAAAATTATACCGCCGATGACCTGACAGTTACAAAAAGCAATAACAGTCAGACCTATGACTTTAGCTACACTGCTTCAATGTCGACTTCTTTAGGCGAGCTGACAGCATTGACCTATAAAGGTACGATCAGCGTAGATGGTACGGATGCACTGATTGAATGGTCACCTGAAATGATCTTCCCTTCCATGAGCGGACAAGATAAAGTGAGTATAACTGTTGATACCGCCACGCGTGGCGAGATCCTTGACCGCAACAATCAACCATTAGCTGAAAATGGCACCTTGTATCAGTTAGGGATCATTCCCGGAGAATTAGGTACAGGTGATGAAAAAACTGCCAACATCAAGGCGATTGCAGAACAATTCAATGTAACGGAAGAAACGATTAACACGGCACTATCACAATCGTGGGTCCAAGACGACTATTTCGTTCCATTGACCATCGTTGACAATACAGCGGATCTGCCTACTGGCGCCTCGATCCAAGAGACAACCGGCAGGCGTTACCCCCTTGGAGAAGCCGCGGCGCAATTGATCGGCTACTTGGGAAATGTGACGGCTGAAGATATTGAAAACAATCCTTCACTGTCCAGCAATAGCCAGATTGGCCGTGCTGGTTTGGAAGCCGCTTACGATGACACATTACGGGGTGAAAACGGTGGCCAAATCACGATCACCGATGAAGAAGGTACAGAAAAAGAAGTATTGTTAGCAAAAGACCGCCAAGATGGCGCGGACATCCAATTAACCATCGATCAAGAAGCGCAGCAAATCGCTTTTGATGCATTAGATGGCCAAGCTGGTGCAACTGTTGTTACTGAACCTAAGAGCGGTGATTTATTGGTATTGGCCAGCTCTCCTAGTTACGACCCGAATTTGATGACCAATGGTATTTCTCAAGAAGCCTACGAAGCGTATGAAAATGACGAAAAACTGCCATTCATTAGTCGTTTCACTACGGCATACGCCCCTGGTTCCACTTTTAAAACCATCACATCTGCCATCGGTCTAGAAAACAGCACCATTGATCCTGAACAATCTATGGATATTTCTGGTCTTAAATGGCAAAAAGACAGCTCTTGGGGCGATTACTATGTCACTCGAGTCACAGAGGTGGCTTCTGTCAACTTGCAGCAAGCATTGGTTTATTCTGACAATATTTATATGGCGCAGCAAACTTTAGCTATGGGAGAAGATGCTTTTCGTGAAGGCTTGTCTTCCTTGATTTTCGGCGAAGATTTAGACTTGCCTTTTTCTATGAACGCAGCCCAAATCTCTAATGAGGATACCTTCAATTCTGAGATTTTGTTGGCCGATACAGGCTATGGCCAAGGTGAACTATTGATGAATCCGATCCAACAAGCGACGACCTATTCCGTTTTCGCCAATCAAGGAAAGCTTGTTTATCCCAAATTGCTATTAGACGCTGAAACAAAAGACAAAGAAGTCTTCAAGTCGGACACGATTGCACAGATCAACGATGACTTGCAGGCCGTGGTTTCGGACGCCAATGGGACTGCACATACGTTGGCCAGCTTAGGTATTCCGTTAGCTGCCAAAACCGGTACTGCTGAAATCAAAGATACGCAAGATGAGCAAGGGCAAGAAAATAGCTTCCTCTTTGCTTTCGACAGCGAGGACCAAGGCTATCTCCTCTTATCGATGTTAGATGACCGGGAAGAAAGCCAATCAGCAACCAAATTGGCCCCTGATCTATTGACTTATTTGGCTGGGAAATATTAAGCCATTGTCAAGATCGTGTCAAATACCTTCAATTTTTGTATACATCCAAAAAAAACAGCGATCAATGCTGATTTTTAATTTTATTCAGAAAGGATGATGTCTTATGAAAACCATTCGTGTAATGAATCAAGTGGAGGTTTTCTGTTCATAGAACCTCCAAATATTTAGGAGGAAGATGAATGAAACAAACTGGAAGAGTAATTTTTCAAGCAAAAGATCTATCGAAGATATTGTTGGCTGACAACCAAATCGTGTTAGGCCAAGTGTCAGGAAAATTCAGAAATACACATCAAACGTTTCGTGCATTTCCGATTGTTGGCGATTTGGTCCAAGGAAGCACCCATGATACTGATCATTTTATTATCGAGGATGTACTGCCGCGACACAGTTTCTTACAAAGAAAAGTAGCTGGACAAAGACAAGACGAACAAGGAATCGCTGCAAATATCGACACAGTTTTCATAACCACTAGTGCCAATGAAGAATTTAATTTGGCGCGCTTGGAACGGTTGACCACCCTCGTTTGGGATAGTGGTGCAACACCAGTTTTTGTTTTAACAAAAACTGACTTGCGTTCAGAAAATGAAATTGCTGCGTACATTCAAAGCATGAACCAACATTTTATCGGCCTGTCAGTCATCACCAGCAATCACTGCCAAGACCCCTGTGCAACATTTATGCCTTATCTAAAGGCAGGTAAAATCGTCACTTTTATTGGCTCATCTGGTGTCGGCAAGTCTACTTTGATCAATCAATTAGTTAAATCAGCCAATCAATCGACAAAAGAGATCCGCGAACATGATGCCCGAGGAAAGCATACAACAACTAATCGCGAATTATTCGTTCTGCCGAATGGCAGCATGATCATCGATACACCAGGCATGCGAGAAATTGGTTTAGGGACAGTATCTACCACGGCAGTGGAGCAGCATTTCCAAGAAATCCTCGACCTGGCACGCGCGTGTCGGTTCAATGATTGCCAGCATAAAAGTGAACCTAATTGTGCAGTGAAAGAGGCTCTTTTAGATGGATCCCTGGATCAAGACCTTTTCAAGCGCTATCGCAAAATGGAAAAAGAAATAGCGTATTTAAAACGAAAAGAACGATTTGATAAACTATTGAAGCATTAGAAAAAAGAGACAAACCTTGACATCTAGGTTTGTCTCTTTCATTTATTCCACAAGGGGATGTGACTCCTTCGACCTATTTAGAATCAGCGTCACTTTTGCTTTATTCCCCTAATCCCACACGCGCAAAAATCGTATCTACCTGTTTCAAATGATGACGATAATCAAAGGCATCATCAAGATCCTCCGATGATAAAATCGACATGATTTGTTGATCTGCTTCTAGTAAGGGTCTAAAATCCATTTGCTCGTCCCAGGCTTCTGCCGTTTTAGGCTGGACCAAATCATAGGCTTCTTCTCGGGTCAAGCCATGATCGATCAATTTCAGCAACACACGTTGACTATAGATCAAACCGAACGTCGCGTTCATATTGCGTTTCATATTGTCGGGGAAGACAGTCAAGTTTTTGACGATATTGCCAAAACGATGCAACATATAATCGATTAGAATCGTTGTATCCGGCACGATAATTCGTTCTGCAGAAGAGTGCGAAATATCTCTTTCATGCCACAAAGATACATTTTCATACGCCGTCAGCATATGGCCTCTCACCACGCGGGCCAAACCAGCCATATTTTCTGAACCGATTGGATTGCGTTTGTGAGGCATCGCTGAAGAGCCTTTTTGGCCTTTGGCAAAGAATTCTTCTACTTCGCGGGTCTCAGATTTTTGCAAGCCGCGAATCTCTGTGGCAAATTTTTCGATACTTGTCGCAATCAATGCCATAGCAGAAAAATATTCTGCATGAAGATCCCTTGGCAAGACTTGGGTGGAGATATCTTGTGGACGAATCCCTAACTTTTCGCAGACATAGGTTTCTACAAACGGTGGGATATTGGCAAATGTCCCAACTGCACCGCTGATTTTACCAGCTTCGACGCCAGCAGCAGCTCGCTCAAAACGATCCACGTTGCGTTTCATTTCTGAATACCATAAAGCAAGTTTTAGACCAAATGTAGTCGGCTCTGCATGGACACCATGGGTTCTGCCCATCATGACTGTATCTTTATACTCTTTGGCTTTGCTGCCCAATATCTCAACAAAACGCGCAAGATCTTCGCGAATCAGATCATTGGCTTGTTTCATTAAATACCCATAAGCAGTATCCACGACATCCGTTGACGTCAATCCATAATGGACCCACTTGCTTTCAGCACCTAAAGATTCTGAAACTGCACGGGTAAAGGCCACGACATCATGTCTGGTTTGGGCTTCAATCTCCAAGATTCGATCAATGTCAAATGTCGCTTTCTCACGAATCAAAGCGACATCTTCCTTAGGGATCTCCCCCAATTCGGCCCAAGCCTCATCCGCTAAGATTTCAACCTCAAGCCATGCTTGATAACGATTTTGATCTGTCCAGATCGCAGCCATTTCTGGTCTTGTATAACGCTCTAACATGTCATTTCTCCTTTAATCCCAAATATTGGTTTGATATATTTCTTCCGATAAGCCGGCAATGTCATCTGACAAAATGGTGATATGTCCCATTTTGCGGCCTTTTTTGGCTTCTTCCTTGCCATAATAATGAAATTGCCAATCGGGTTTGACTGCAATCAAATCATACGTATCGGTCAAGACTTCTCCCAGCACATTGACCATCAATGCTGGTGACAATAAGTCAACGTCTGGCAATGGCCAACTGCAAATACCGCGAATATGGGCATCAAATTGACTCATGGAACATGCCTCGATCGTATAGTGACCAGAATTATGGGGTCTTGGTGCCAATTCATTCACATATAGACCGCCACTTTTAGTCAAGAACATTTCAATCGCCAATACGCCTTGGAGATCCAATGCTTTGGCAATAATATGCGCAATTCGTTTGGCTTCTTCGGCAACCTCAGGATCAATATTTGCTGGCGCGATCGTTTGATGCAAAATATTATTGCGATGGATATTTTCGACAACGGGAAATGTCGTAAATGTTTCACCATTGCCCGCTACTAAGATCGATAATTCTTTTTCAAATGGGATCCAGGCCTCCAACTCGCAGGTCCCTTCTCGCAACAGATTCATTGAAGGCGCTAGATCTGCAGTACTGTACAAGACATATTGGCCTTTGCCATCATAGCCGCCACGGGTGGTTTTCAACACACAAGGATAGCCAATGCTTTCGATCGCATCTTGGATATCGGTTGGGCTGATGATCGTCGCGTAAGGTGCGATCACGATATTGTTAGCTTCTAAGAAGGACTTTTCTAGTAAACGGTCTTGGGTGATAGCTAACAGGTCCGTACCTTGCGGAATGCTGGCATACGGCAAAATCGAGTTCAGCGCTTCAACACTCACATTTTCAAATTCATAGGTGATCACATCTGCACGGCGTGCCATCTCTTCTAAGGCAAAGACATCATCATAGGCAGCGACGATGTGCCAGTCTGCGACTTGTGCAGTGGGACAATTGGCTGCAGGGTCTAAAACACCTACACGAAAGCCCATTTTTTTGGCACTCATCGCCATCATCCGGCCTAATTGACCGCCTCCGACAATGCCGATCGTGCGATTAGGCATTAATGGTTTCATCAAGTTGATCACTACTTTCCATTACGATTTCTTTAAGTTTATTTCTCCGCGCGTCTAATTTCTCCGCTATCTTTAAATCATACATGGAAAGCATCTGTCCTGCAAGTAGTCCTGCATTAGAAGCTCCTGCTTTTCCGATGGCAGTGGTCGCTACGGGCACACCCGCCGGCATTTGAACGATCGATAACAAAGAATCCAAGCCATTCAGTGCTTTGGACTGAACAGGTACACCAATCACTGGTAATGTCGTTTTGGCCGCGACCATCCCTGGCAAATGAGCCGCTCCGCCAGCCCCTGCAATGATCACTTTCAAGCCATTTCCCCTGGCTTCTTCAGCAAAAGAAAACATTAAATCTGGTGTTCGATGTGCAGACACCACTTTTTTCAAATAGGGAATCTCCAACTCATCTAAGATAGCACAGCTTGCTTGCATCGTTTCCCAATCCGATGTACTACCCATGATCACAGCAACTAAAGGTTTCATTCTATCTCCTCCAAGTATCGATTTCATCTCATTCGGGTCCATCTAACGACTTCAGGTTGACCCTGACGATCATTTGACAATTGCATGTCACTTACAATTTAAATACTAGCAACCGACTGCGAAAAAGTCAAAATTTTTTCGAACTATTTTATAGTTAAAGTCAATAATGTTCGTTTTAAACTGATGCTTATGCGCAGATTGTGGGATAAAAATAGTTTTAATCGGACTTTTTACGAAAAATAATAAAACCAGAAGACCATTGTTGATCCCAACAATAGGTACATCTGGTTTTTTGACTGCACATAATCCAACGTGCTATATGTCTTTCGTTTCTTCAACAGCAAAAGCCAGTTCGCTTTCTTTTGACGCTTTTGGCAGACCGTTAAAGACTAAATTCAGAACAATGGCTGTCAAACTACTCATGACAATCCCATTTCCAGTGAACATTTGCACTGTTTCAGGCATTTGACTGAATAATGTGGGCATCGTATTGAAACCTAAGCCAAAGCCGATCGACACGGCGATGATCAGCAGATTTTTGTCATTGGCAAAATCGACTTTACTCAACATTTTCATTCCTTGCACAGCCACCATCCCAAACATCACCAACATCCCACCGCCTAAAACAGCTTCAGGAATAATTTGTGCGATCGCACCAATTTTAGGAAACAAGCCCAAAATAATCAAAAAGAGTGCTGAAAAGAAAATCGGTTTCCGTGTTTTGATACCTGATAATTGAACCAGGCCAACATTTTGAGAGAAACCAGTATAAGGGAACGTATTAAAAATCCCACCTAAGATAACCGCCAAACCTTCTGCCCGATAGCCTCGTTTCAGATCATCCCCTGTGATGGGTTTTTCTGTGATATCCCCTAATGCAAAATAGACACCCGTTGATTCTACTAAGCTCACGATTGAAATAATGATCATCAAGACGATCGACCAAATATCAAACGTTGGTTTGCCAAAGTAAAACGGTTGGGGCAAATGGAAAATTGGCGCATGGCTGATTGCCGACAAATCAACTAGCCCGAGGAACGCAGCCACAATCGTTCCGCCTACAAGGCCCACCAACACGGCAATCGAACGCAAAAAACCTCTGCCTAAAACTTGGACACCGATGATCAATGCAATGGTCACGAAACCAATCAGCAAATTGGTGCTGCCGCCAAAATCAGCGGCTGCAGCATCGCCACCGCCGATTTTCGTGATGGCGACGGGAATCAGCGTCAGTCCGATAACAGTGATCACAGTGCCAGTCACTAATGGGGGGAACAAAACTTTGATTTTCGAAAACACCCCAGCGATCAACACAATAAAGATCCCTGCTGCGATCACTGCGCCATAGATGGCAGAGATGCCTGATTTGGTACCAATCAAAATTAGAGGAGAAACCGCTTGGATCGCACAGCCCAATACAACTGGCAAGCCAATCCCAAAGAAGCGGGTCACTACTAATTGCAGCAAAGTTGCCACGCCACACATAAAGATATCGATCGAAATCAAGTAGGTCATTTGGCTTTCATTGAAGCCCAAACCTGTGCCGATCAATAAAGGGACAGCTACTGCGCCTGCGTACATCGCTAGCAAATGCTGCAAACCAAGGACAGCTGCCCGACTATTGGTTTCTTTCATGTTAAGCATCTCCTTCTAAAAAGGCTGCTTCTCCATGTGTCAAAGAAGCAATGCGTGCCAATGACACCACTGGAATGCCCATATCCTCCAACAACGCACGGCCGGATTGGAAAGATTTTTCGATCACGATCCCAATACCAACAACGGTTGCACCAGCTTGTTGACAGAGTTCAATCAACCCTTTGGCTGCTTGGCCATTGGCTAAAAAGTCGTCAATGATCAAGACTGTATCATCTTGGGACAAAAATTTCTTTGAAATCGATACCTGGCTCGTGACTTGCTTGGTAAAAGAATACACAGAAGCTGTCAAAAGTTCTTCATTCATAGTCAAGCTTTTGGCTTTTCTAGCAAAAATCATCGGGACTGCTAAGGCTTCAGCCGTATACAATGCCGGTGCGATCCCAGATGCTTCGATCGTGACAACTTTCGTGATGCCTTTGTCTTTAAACACGTCTGCGAACGTCTGCCCAATCTCTTTCATCAATTGCGGATCAACTTGGTGGGTCAAGAAAGCATCAACTTTCAACACACCTTCATCCAGTACATTTCCTTGTTCTTTGATTCGTTCAACCAATTTTTCCATCCTAGCGTTCGTTCCTTTCTATTCTATCCTGAAAAAAAAGACACTTCTTTTGCAAAAGCAAAAAAAGTGTCTTCAGCCACGATTTTTACTTATAGTCCAATATTTAAGGTATTGGGTAGAAACTGTCGACCATATTTCGACGATATACAAGTAATTTTTTATAATAAAATCGATTATGCCTTGATTTGATTAAAATAGCAAGTTCAGAAACCCCGAAAAAAATAAGATTATTCTCATTTATTGTTCAGGTTTTTCCATATCACGGTAGTGATCCATTTTCTTACTGAATAACTCGCCATTTGAAGGCGGCGTATAGGTAATGGCATTGGCGCCAGCTTCGATCGTTTCCAAAATACTTTCTTCTGTGGGTCCGCCCGTTGCAATGATAGGCAGTTTGGGATATTTTTTACGGAAAAAAGCGACTGTTTCTGCTGTATCTTTCCCCGCACTGATATTGATAACCTTGACACCGGCTTCGAGTTTGGCGTCGATTTCCGTATATTTGCTGGTCACAGTGCTGATGACAGGGATGTCCACCACCTTGCAAACTTGCTCGACTGTCTTTAAAGGCGTCGGGCCATTGAGTACCACACCGATCGAACCTTGCGCTTCCGCAAACATGCTCATATAAGAAGAGCGAAACCCTTGGGTCAACCCACCCCCTACGCCAGAAAAAACTGGAATATCTGCGGCTTCAATGATGGCCTTCGTAATCGCTGGATGAGGCGTAAAAGGATAGACTGCAATCACTGCATCCGCATTGGTATTGCGAATGATCGCAATGTCAGTAGTAAAAATTATGGAACGAATTTGTTTACCGAAGATTTGAATGCCACTGGCTTCTCGGATCACCTTTGGTACTTTTACGATATCTTTGCGTAGATCCGTCGTGATTTTTGGCATAAATTTTTCTTCCATAGCCAACCAACTCTCTTTATCATTTATTGGTCAAAACGATCCAATTGATAGGTTTCGATCACAGAAATAATCTTGGCGGCATAATCTGGATCCGTCGCATATCCTGCATCTTGCAGTGCCTGTGCAGCAGTCTGATAATCAGTTGCTGTCAATACATGCTCGTAAAGCGCCGGATTCCAATCAACACCATTCACAAATAGCATGGTGTGGTCATCCATTGACTCTTCCCATGAATCATAGACCCGGAAATCACCTTGGATCGTTACCCATTCTCCATTATAAAACTCTTGGGTATCTAATGTCACTTTTTTTGAATGGCCAAATGACTTAATTCCAAACAAATTATGGTATTCACTTGCTAATGTACTTTTGCCCCAATCCGATTCCAAGATAGCCTGTCCCAAAATAATGCTGGGCAAGATGCCATACCCCTTTTGCAATTCTTCAGCATGAGGTGCCAAATAATCGATGAATGCTTGCTGGGTCATTTCGGCAGCATCTTCTTGGTCGTTTTTTGGTACTGGGTCAGCCAAGCTATTCAATGAGAAAATAAAGGCGATCCCAATCAGGATAACGCCTAAAAAGACCAAAGGAAAACGGCTATTCTTTTTCTTTTTTCTTGCCATTAACGATTACCGCTCCTTTACTTGGTCAATAAATTCTTCAAACGTCAATTGATTCTCTTCTATATAAGTGGCTGCTGCTACACCTACATAGCGTAAATGCCATGGTTCATAATCAATCTGTGTGATGTCATATTTACCTTCTGGGTAACGCACGATGAAGCCATATTCACGGGCATGGGCTTGAATCCATTTGCCCCCCTCAGTGTCTCCAAATCGATGATCTAAGACATCCGTCGTATGGTCTTGATACCATGCTTGATCCACGACATCGATCGCCAAACCTGTATGATGTTCGCTATACCCTGGTTCAGTAAATGTCAATTTCGTTGTTTTTTCGGCAGCCTCTTTTGACTCTCCACGAGCCATCAACGTATCAACATTGGCATCAAAGATTTTCCTTTGATAGGCCACTGATCGATAAGCCGAGACCATCACCAATGGATAACCTGCTTTCTTAGCCGCTGCTGCCAAGTCATCATAAGCAGATACGATTCGCTTGTCAACCAAATAACCGTTACTTAGTTTTGATAACCCTGATTGTGAGATTTCTTGATCAATTTTATACTTTGGTCCAACTAAAACCATCGACCAATCATCCAAGGAAACATTTGGAAAATCATCGGTTTGACTCTCGCTTGTCCCCTCTGTGCTTTGTGTAGTTGTTTGTATCGTGGATTGTGTTGTAGATTGTGCTGCAGAGGTGCTTGTTTGATTTTCTTCACGACTGTTTTGTGCAGACGCCGCCTCGTTCATCACAGCACCTTTGCCGATTTCTACCGACAAACATACCAGTACGAAAAAGGACGCAGCTGCCATAATACCATAATACTTTTTCAAATAGATCCTACCTTTAATGATAAGTTTCTTCTAAATTTTCTTTCACCCAAGTCAACAGTTCAATTTTGTCATTTTTGATTTGTTGTTGCACGAATGCGGGTAGGCGAAAATTCAGAATATCGTCATAACCCCATTCATCATACGTAATACTCACCCGTAAATCAAGGTATTGGACGATTTCTTCAGATTGTGTTAATATTTCTACCTTTGCTAAATCGCTGCCAAGCCACTTTCGGGCAATCTGCGTCTTCATTTTTTTAAACTCTTGCACACCCAAATGGCGTTTTTCTGGATAAATGACTGTTTGACGAACCAATTTTTGAATCAGCATCCACTCATAATCAGAAAATAATAATTTGACTTTTTGATTCTCAGCAGGCGACAAACTGACTTTCCCTGCCTTCCATGCTTCCCATTGTGAAGCGTCGATCCCAAGTTGTTGTTCATAGAATTGGTTTTCAGATACGTATTGTTCAATGATCGTGTTTAAAATAATGGCAATTGATACGTGATGCATACTTATCCCCTCCTATATCTATTTTACTGAAAGCCGCAGGGAAAAGAAACTTTTTGCCTTGCTTTTTGATTATTTTAAACATTCACAGAAGTTTGCTATACTATAAAATGAAGGAGATGATCATCTATGAAAACATACCGTTGGGGCATGATTGGTTTAGGCGATATCGCGCATCAATTTGCCGCAGGATTCCAAAGTTCAAACAGTGAATTGTATGGCGTCAGTGCCCGTAATTTGCAAAAAGTTGAAACATTTGCTGAGCAATATAAGGTGCCAAAGGCTTACGCTACAACCGAGGCTCTTTTGGCTGATCCTGCGATCGATATTGTATACATCGCGGTGCCAAATGATCTGCACCATGAATTTATTATGCAATCTTTGATAGCAGGCAAACACGTACTGTGCGAAAAAGCCATCACGACAAATGCTGATGAATTGGCTGAAGAGTTGGCCTTGGCTAAAGAAAAGGGCTTGATCTTGGAAGAGGCCATGACGATTTTCAACATGCCTTTATATGCAGCCCTGAAAGAACAAATCAATGCAGGGCGACTTGGCAAGTTGAAAATGATCCAAGCACCTTTTGGCAGCTACAAAGATCCAGATCCAACCAATCGATTCTTCAACCCTGATCTAGGCGGAGGTGCCCTTTTAGACATCGGTACGTACGCTGTATCCTTCGCCAGATTTTTTATGAGCGAAGCACCGGAAGTTATTTTTAGCGATATGAAACCATTTTCCACCGGTGTTGATGAACAGTCTGTCACGATTCTGCGCAATCCAGCGGATGAAATGGCCAATGTCACGCTGACCTTTCAAGCGAAAATGCCTAAAACAGGAATCGTTGCCTTTGAAGAAGGCTATATCACCGTGGACGAATACCCCCGCGCCGATTTAGCCATGATCCATTTTCGGAATGGGCAAACAGAGACGATCGCTGTTGGCGATACCAATCAAGCGTTGAATTATGAAATCGAGAATATGCTCAAAACGATTGAAGGAACGTCTGAAGGTTCCATCCACCTAACGACAGACGTGATCGAAGTCCTTGATCAAATGCAAGCTTTTTGGGCGCAACAATAAACAATCCCCCCTGCATCTTGCCGGGGGTATTTTTTTTAGACTGAACGCTTATGATTTGGAGACGAATGGATTTGTTCTGAAAAATCAGCCTTCACTTCAATAAAACTTTTAAAGGTCTGTAAAAACTGGAATAATTGGGCGCGATTTTCGAATTCACTGCGTGTTTGCGGCAATGGTTTTTGCCGATAATCTGCATGGAGTACCTCTATTTTTGCCAAAATCAACTGCCCATCATTGTTTTCATGGAATGTGTCTGCTGTATAGCGCAACACGGATTGGAACGTGATCGAATAGGATTCTTCTACTTGGATATGTTGCAAGATCTCCGTCATATCCATCAACAGTCGGGCCTGTGTTTGCCGCATCGTAAAGTACGCTTCATAGTAGCCCGGGGAGGAAACCCATTGGTTTTCTTGATGTATTTTTGCTTGATACTGTCCTTCTTTGATTTGATCAAACAAGCGGACACACTGACTGGGCAGTACGTCGGTGCCCGTCATAAACGATTGCTCCAAATCTTTTAAAAGACTTTTAAACGTCTGTTCTACAGCTAATTGGGCTTCGTGCAGTTTCTCTTCTCCATTCGGCATATAAAGATTAAATAGCAAGGCAAAGCCAATCCCGATGATCATCAGTAAAAAAGCATTGCCAATCAGCGGCAGTGCAAAGGTGCCTTCCATCATATAATGCGTGACCAAAACAGAATTGACCACGATACCATCTGTGAGTCCGAAGTAAACAGCCACTGGAATGAACAAGAATAGAAACAAGACAAAACCGACTGGGCCATAGCCTAAGAGATGAAAACTGATGAAAGCCAGCGCGGTGGCGATCGCCAAAGAAATCAAGCGGCCAACAGCGGTAAATAATGATGTTTTTTTCGTATTGCCAACACTCAAAACTGCAATAATACCGGCTGCCGGTGCATAGAGCAAGCCTAGATTTTGCGCTAGGTACATTGACAATCCGGCTGCGATTGCTGTTTTAGTGGTTCTTAAACCAATTTTCATTTTATCACCTCCAAAAAAGTATACTAAACATCAAGGGATAAGACTAGAATTTCTATCAACCTTTGGTTATGATAAGGTAAAGGAGGAATCACCATCATGAAATTAGGGCGGTTTCGCTTAGGGATGAGAACGATCAAAACAGCGATCGCTGTGATGCTCTGTATTCTTTTGTTTCATTTTTTGGATCGCGGTCAGCCATTGATCGCAGCTTTATCTGCTGTGTTTTCATTGCGTCAAGATTTGACCACGACTTTGTCATTTGGCCGTTCTCGAATATTAGGCAATTCGATCGGCGGTGGTACCGCTATCTTTTATTTTTTGACCAAGCAATATTTCCATCATGATTTTTTGATCGAGCTCTTGGTTTTGCCAGCATTGGTGATGTTCATCATTGTTATATCCGACGGTATCAATAATAACTCCGGCATTATTTCGGGAATCGCCACGATGTTGTTGATCACACTAAGTGTGCCACAGGGAGAGTCGATCATCTTTGCACTAGATCGGGTACTGGATACATTTATTGGTACCTTGATTGCTTTAATGATCAATTTTGTGATTCGTCCACCAGAGATTGAGAAAGAAGAAGAAATCATTGAGGATCTGGCTGTCTTGAAACAAAAAGAAGCCGATCTGCAAGCAATGCTCCACGATGTTCAGGGCGCAATCTCAGAACAAGAAAAAGACAAGCAGTAACTTGCCGCTATACGTGAAGCGCCCAAAGGAACTAGTGGCTCCTTTGGGCGCTTTTTTTTCGTTGATTGACTACTGATTCAAATGGTCTGCGATCTCTCTTTGGGTTTGTACCCATAACGCTTGTGCTTGTTGTTTTTTATTGGGTATATCTAGTGCTGTGATCTGCCGATCCACAAAATATTGGCCCGAGATCGCCGCTACTTCTGGGCTGGTCGCCAAGTACACAGCCGTATCGGCTCCTTGTGCCGGTGTTTTGAAAAATGGTGTCAACACTTTATAAACTGCCTTGCCAAAACCAGTTTTGCGACTGACACCTAAGCTGGTTGCGACTGCACCTGGATGCAGCGCATTTACCGTGATGTCCGTATTACGCAACTGGTCTGCGAAAGCTTCTGCCATTAAGATCATCGCTTTCTTTGAACGACCATATTCTCGCCATGGCAAGAACCCTGCCACATCAAAAAAGGCCTGGTCCTGATCTGGAACGAATTGATATGCACCAGAAGCCACGATGACGATCCTCGCATGATCTGCCCGTTTGAGTAACGGCAGCAGCAAACGGGTCAACTCATAGTGGCCGACATAGTTGACCCCCATCATTTTCTCAAAACCATCTTTGGTGCTTTCTTTTTTTAATGTGACAACACCTGCATTGTCGATCAAGACATCGATTTTATCAAACCGACGCCGCATCTCCGCTGCCGAGTGTTGGACGCTCTCTAGAGAACCTAGATCACCAATCACCAAATCGATTGCGTGATTTCCAGTACTTTCTTGTAATGCTTTTTGCGCAGCCGCCCCTCTTTCTTGCGAACGGCAGTACATAATAACATGGGCACCCTCTCTGGCCAATGCTTCCGCTGTTGCATAGCCCATGCCAGCGTTGGCACCCGTCACTACGATCGTCTTCATAAACAGCACCTCCTCTTCAGTAGTATAGCAAGCCCTAGCAAAATCTGCGAATCATAAGAATGAAAACCCTAGTTTAATAGTTTCCAAATAGGCATCTTCAACTGACATTGATCAATAAAAAAACGGCCAGGCAATACGCCTGACCGCTGTTTGTGCTTGATCCAAATAGGTGCAGATTATGCTTCGTATCGGCACACACCATCTAAATAAGTTGCTTCCACGTTCATTTCTGCATCCAAAATGATAAAATCAGCTGCTCGACCTGCTTTGATCATGCCGCATACATCATCTATTTTGCAACTGATCGCTGGAACCAACGTCGCCATCATGATCGCTTCTTGCGGCGTAGCAATCCCCCAGTCAACGACATTCTTGATGGCTTCTTTCAATTTCAAAATACTGCCGGCCAAGTTGCCTTCTGCCAAACGTGCTGTACCGTCTTTCACGACGACAGGGAATTCACCTAAGACATAATCGCCGTCTGGCATACCGCCAGCCATCATACAATCTGTGATCAATGCCACATGATCATGTCCAGCTTTCTCCATCAAGATTTCGGCTGCTTGTGGATGCACATGGTGCCCATCACAAATCAACTCAGAAAAGACTTGATCCAATGACAATAACGCACCGACCATGCCTGGTTCACGGTGGTTCAACCCGCGCATGCCATTAAAGGCATGTACAAAAACACTCGCTCCTGCTTCAACAGCAGCTTGGGCTTGTGCCAAAGTCCCATTGCTATGGCCTAGGGCAACCACCACACCTTCTTCCGTCACAGTAGATACAAACTCACTGACACCTTGACGCTCAGGTGCTAAGGCGATTTTTTTGATGATGCCGCCTGACGCCTCTTGCCACTCGTGAAATGTATCTAAGTCTGGATCGCCAAAGTAAATCGGGTTTTGTGCCCCTTTATGTTCTTCGGTGAAGAAAGGTCCTTCAAAATAAATCCCTTGGATTTTGGCACCGTTGACATCGTCTTTGACTTGACCAATCGTTTCCGCAACATCCCGCAAGCGTTCTTTGTTTGACGTTAATGTAGTTGGTAAAAATGAAGTCACGCCGCATGACAGTAACCCTTCTGACATTGCATTGATTCCTTGGGCATCATTGTCCATGACATCATGATTCATGTAGCCATGGATATGTGTGTCTACCAGACCAGGTGCTACCCATTTGCCAGAATAATCGACTACATCTGCGTTTGCTGGGGCTTTTTCAAGAATCGCACCAAACTTTCCATCTTTGATCTCTAAATAACCGGGTCCATGCACTGCCGATTTCAAAAAGAATTTATCCGCATATATATATTGATTCATCTAGATCGCTCCTTCTTTCTTTCTCCTTTAAAATTACTCTTATTTGCGGGAGAAGTCAAGAAAGGTCTACACCATTTTAGCAGATTGCCGAATATCAACGACTGCCTGATACAATTGAAAACTCTTATTTGCGGCCTGCTCTTCTTTAAGAAAAGTTAACACTTGTGCTTTGATTTCAAATAACTCTTCTAGGAAGTAAAAACTATTCTTTTCTCTTGCCAAAGCGATACCTTCTTCAATGATTTTCAAAGAACGGCAAAGCTCCCCTTGCTCCTTTAAAAAAACAGCATAATTATAATATACTTTTGTCAATGTTGTTGTTAAACGTTCCGGCGGCAGGGCTTGCATACTATCATAGGATTTCTCTAAATTTAAACGGGCATCCGCAAGTTGCTGCAAATCACTATAGACACGCCCCATACAGCTAAGGAGGCGAATCTCCATCACAGAAACATTGGTTTTGTCTTGTTGATACGTATAGGATAATCCTTTTTTCAAAGACACAAGTGCCCCTTCATAATCTTGATCAATAAAATAAGCACAACTGCCCAAATAGTAATAGTACATTTGCATATCTGTATCTAAATACAGGTAATGCTTGATTTGTTTGTCTTGCAGCTTTTCTAGTAAAGCTTGATATCGTTTGTGGACGAAATGAGATTCTATTTGCGCAAACACTTGATTGGATTGGTTGATTTCTTCTGAGTGGAGCATCATTACTTGATCCAGTGTCACGCCTAAACGCTGACAAATTTGATACATCACCCAAACATTAGGGAGTTCTTCATTATTTTCGATACGGCTCAAGACACTTTGCGAACAAATATCTTGGGCCAGCATTTTTTGTGTCATTTTACGATTTTGACGAATTGAACGAACGATCTGACCAAACGATTCCTCTTTTTTCTTCATGCTTTTCCTCCGGGGGATCTTAAATAGAACGGTTTTATATTCAAAAATGCGAATTCGCATTTTTAATTTTCTTTATTTTAGCACATAATAACAAAAAGGAAAGCAATTTCAACAATATCTTGTTATTTTTCAACAATTTTAAAAAATGAGGTGGGCATATGACGATCGATAGTACGATCTTTTTTACATGGGAAGGCAAAACTTATGAGGCAGTCGTTGAAAGAGAATATGAGAATTCAGTCCTCGTCCAGGTCAATGAACCTAGTTCAGAAATGCTTGAGAAGTTTACCAATCGCATGATCATCAGCAAAAAAAAATGTCAACAGACAATTGAATAACAAAAAGAGCTGCCTTCTGACCTTTGATCTAGGAAGGCAGCTCTTTTTTATTTTTGACGATAGCTGGCTAAAAATTGGGTCATCTTCTCAGACGTTGTTTTCAAATCATCCATATTAGGCAAATAAACGATACGGAAATGGTCTGGCTGCTGCCAGTTAAATCCGCCGCCATGGACCAACAAAATATGATGCTCATGCAAGAAATCTAAGACAAACTGTTCATCATTGGTAATATTGAAGCGTTTGATGTCTATTTTAGGGAAAATATAGAATGCCGCCTTCGGTTTGACTGCAGACAGTCCAGGGATGTCATTCAATGCTTGATAAATGAATTCTCTCTGTTCATAGATACGGCCACCAGGAAGGAGCAACGCATCAGAACTTTGGTAACCGCCTAATGCGGTTTGGACGATTTGCTGGGACAATACATTGGAACATAATCGCATGGAAGACAACATGTTCAAGCCTTCGATATAGTCTTTGACATTGGTTTTATCACCACTCAAGACCATCCAGCCGACACGGAAACCAGCGACGCGATGCGATTTAGACAAACCACCCAATGTCACAACAAATCGATCAGGTGCTAATGTGGCAATAGGCACATGGACATAATCATCCATAACCAAACGGTCATAAATTTCGTCAGAAAAAATGATCAGATCGTGTTCTCTTGCTACATCAACGATTTGCTGCAGGATTTCTTTAGGATAGACCGCGCCTGTTGGATTATTAGGATTGATCAATACGATGGCTTTGGTTTTGCTAGTGACTTTTGAACGGATATCAGCAATATCTGGATTCCATTCTGACGCTTCATCACAAATATAATGCACCGGTTTGCCCCCTGCCAAAGAAATCGAGGCAGTCCATAGCGGATAATCTGGCATCGGCACCAAGATTTCATCGCCATTGTTGCATAAGCCCTGCATACACATAGTGATCAATTCAGACACACCATTGCCGGTATAAATATCATTGATCGTCACATTAGGAAATTTCTGTAATTGATAATATTGTTCAATGGCTTTACGCGCCGAAAAAATACCTTTCGAATCGGAATACCCTTCCGACTCACGGACATTCATGATCAAGTCGCGAACAATTTCATTCGGTGCTTCAAAGCCAAATGGCGCTGGATTCCCCGTGTTTAATTTCAAAATACTGATGCCTTCTTCTTGCATGCGATCAGCTTCTTCTAAAACAGGGCCGCGGACATCATAACTGACCCCTTCAAGTTTGGACGATTTCGAAAATTTCTTCATATAGTTTTCTCCTTTAACCGGTAGGTCAACGTATGGTTATTGGTTCTCGTCGTTGATCTCTTTTCAGATTGCATTTATTATAGCAAAAAGTTTTCCCAATGGCGAAATTTTTTTGAAAGCCTTTTGGAGATGTCCATAAAAAACAGCTGCTGTCTTTGTTTGACAGCAGCTGTTCCGGTCATTCTCTTGGGCTGTTTTAAGAAAAGTGCAGTAAATACAATTCTTGCAATGCCATATGCCCCACCGAAAAATCACTGAACCCGGCAGCCAAGAACTTTTGGATCCACCCTTGATCTGTCAGTTCGATCAAATAGAGCTGTTGCTGCAAATCGATCGTCACTGAAGTCAATTCAGGAAATGTTACCAGAAAATCAGGCGTCGAGATTTTTATATAGACTGGCGCATGCTGCAGCGATTTTTGTCCTAAATACTCATGCTTGATTTTGCCATCTTTCAGAAAAAGCACACGATCTGCATAACTATCAAGATTGGTCAAAATATGAGAAGCAATCAACAGACACTTGTTTTGTCCTCGCAAGCTACGTAAAACATCTGAAATCAACGCCACATTGGTCGGATCTAATCCATTCATGACTTCATCCATCAGCATATAAGGCGTATCCGTCACGATTTGCATCGCAAAACACAAGCGCTGACGCATCCCCAAAGAATAGGATTGGACGGGACGTTTGATATATTCTGCCATGTGCAATGCGTGGATCGTCTCTTCTACCAGAGATGCCTCCGATTGCCACATCCGCTGATATAACCTTAAGTGATCCAAGCCACTCAAATCTTGATAGAGATCATTTTGATCAGGAAAAAAAGAAATCTGTTGATGGGCAAACGCCTCCGATTTTTTGGTTTGATATAACGGTTCTTGATCAAGATAAACTGCGCCAGCACTAGGCTGAACAAAGTGCATCAACACATGAAGCAATGTTGACTTGCCTGTTCCATTCGGTGCGACTAGACCAACAATTTCTCCTGGTGAAAAGGATAATGACAAATTATCCAATACCCGACGATCATACTGGACCGTCACATTCTTCAGTTCTAACATCTTTCATCCTCCTACACGAAGCGAAATGATTTGCTTTTCAGTTTAAAAAACAAGCCAACTTCTATCAACAACCAGACGACACCAAACCACAGCAGCCCTTTTGACAACGTAAAACCGCTGGAACCAAAGTAAAAACGACTATATCCTGAAAGAATGCTGCCCACATCTTGATAGAGATAAAAATTGTTGGTACGATCCAAAAAGGCACTAAACCAACGATGCTGGAAAATCAAAGGTGTAACCAAACAAAAACCAATCAGCACCAAATTCACCACTTCGGATCGCAACAGCATACTTAACAGCAAGATCAGTCGGGTATAAATCAATTGTATCACTAGAAGTGCGCCTACACATTGAAGCAAAAACACACCAACAGATTGTGTCGTGAAGGCCTCCATAGAAGAAATGGGATATCGGGCATCAACATCTGCCGAAAAAATCGCTACCGGCAAGCTGCTCGAGCCAAATCCGAATTGCAGACCCGTGCCCAACCAGATCACCCCCAACGTACTGAGCATCATGATGAGGGAGCAAAGCATCACCGCCGCTGTTTTTACCCAAAGAATATCTTCAGCTGCTACCGGGAACGCTAGGAATAAGGATCGATGTTTTCGTTCTTTCAATAAACTATCGATAGCCAAAAATAAAGTCCCGCTCAAAAATAGCAGCGGCAGTCGATCCAACAACCCACGATAGACTGTCTGAATGCCGGTTTTTTGTTCCATGACGGCTTGTGACAACTGTGTGGGTGATAACTGACTATAGCTTTCCATCAACCGGGCTGTAGCTGCGTAACCAAAGAGACCGTCATATGCCGCATAATAGTTTTTATACGTATAATAATCTGCTGTGAAAAAAATCGATTGGTCATCCGTATATTGTAATGCCACTTGATACCATTGACTAGTAGCCGCTGCATACCCTTGCCAATCATCTGCTGCCAACGCATCAAGACGCGCCTTTTCGGCTTGATTCCATGGCGTGAAGGCCGCAACCGCCAAACCTGCCGACCAATGTTCTGAGGTATCAGCTGCTTGCTCGTCTAAGTAAGCCTGACGCACCTGATAGCGTTGGCTCATTTCCGCTTGATCCACCCGCTCGATTGGCCGATAGCTTTGTTGCTGGAAGCAATAAACAACTGCATAAATCAGCAACAAACAAAAGACACCGATCGTCTTTTTGCTGCGGAGCAACTGCCGCAACTCGAATAAAAAATAGTCTTTGATCATCGTCCACCTCGCAAGAGCCATTGTTTTTTATCCGCCCATAAAATCAAAGCAAGCCCACAGACAATCATACCAAAGGTGATGACCCAACTGCCGTAAACCCCTACTTGACTGCCGGACTGCCACGCGAAAGCGCCAGTATAAAACGGTTCGATCCGCAAGACCGCAAGTGGTGCAAAGAGGATATTTTGAGCAGTTGCCAGATAACCAAAGCCATAAAGCAGTACCAAGATAAAAAATGACATATAACGATTTGGCACCACAATATTGGCCAAATACCCCATGACTTCTGCCAGCAGGATCAGTAGGACCAACGATATCAAACTAACTAGCAAAAACTGAAAGAAGGGTACCGCCTGCCAATCACCCTGTAGATACAAACTGCTGGGATACTGCCAGTCACCCATTGAACCAATCAAACCCATACATAAGGCGACACCAACCAAAAAAGACAGCACGATTGCCAGATTGTTCACCAGCTTGACCATAATCTTGCTCCCCATTCTTACTGGAAAAATCTGCGGATACGCACGGATCAACGAAAAATGCCTTCTCTCTTCTAGTAAATTGTCACTTGCCATAAAAGCAAAAAAAACAAAGCCAATATTCAGCAAAAAAAGCAACGCCAATGACAACGCCGTTTGGGCATTATCAGCCGTTAAAACCGGTGTTTTCTCCTGTTGGATCAATGCTTGATAGAAGACTTTCTGTTGATTGATCAACCAGACCGGTTGCAAAAAATCATCCTCTTCTAATGGCGCTTGCCACAACTTCAGCTGGACATCTGCGATCGCAAGACTCGTTTCATTAAATCGCGGATACATTTCCATGGTCAAATTCGATGATTGTCTTGTGGTAAGATTATAGTTCGTCAAAACCAAATCATACAGTGCTTGTTCTTCCTCTGTACCGTTTGCACCATTTTGATATTGATTGACTAATCGAGACGCTTGCGCTTGTTCTGCCATGGTCGTTGCCGAAAGCTGAATCGGATCAACCAACTTTAAATAGAAAGAAAAACCAACCCCAATACAAAACGCACCTGCAAGACAAAGATAAAAAAAGCGCTGTTTAAATGATTTGATCAACAAATTATAGAAATACTGCATAAGTGCCCCCTTTCACTTTAATCCTTATACTATCAGCATACCGCTTCTCTGCCAAAAAACCAATCGAAAACGTAAAAAAAACACTTTTCACTAATTTTTAAAAGCGATTGACAAACCCGTGAACAATCGGGTAAGATATTTTTTAGATGTTGAATCGATTGGTTTGACTATCATTGATAAAGCAGATGTGGTGGAACGGCAGACACGCACGCTTGAGGGGCGTGTGAGCTTAGCTCGTGTGGGTTCAAATCCCATCGTCTGCATATAGATAGATAAGCAGATTACTTTGGTAATCTGCTTTTTTCGTTTCCTGTATTACGGTCATTCCTTTCATTAGATATCTTTCTATTTAAACAAGCAACCCTTTGATCTAACCTATCCATAATTTTTTTCACGCCCCACTTTGCCCCCTATACGTTAACAAAATTTCTAAGATAAGCAATCCAGATTGTGCTTACTTTAAAAATAAATATTTATACTGTCATTTATTTATGGTATCATCAGGCGAGGTGATTCTATGTATTTTATCAAAGATTTATTTGCTTTTATTGGTCTGATCAGCTTGATTGTCTTGGTTTGTCAAAAAAACAAGTTCTTCTCATCACTTAGTCCAATTCAAAAATGTTGTTTTATTCTCTTAGGTATTTCTGTATCGGTACCTGCACTCATTGATTTTTTCAATGGATTTGCCCATGGATTTTGGGAAAGTTTGTAACCTGTGAAGCCATCTTTGATGGTTTTTTTGTCAAAGCAAACAATAACGCCAATCAATTTATAGGCTTATTTCTGTCGTGTTGGCTATCTTTCTCTATGCTATACTGTATCTATCACTATCTATCGGAGGTGACCAAATGGACAAAACCAAAGAAACTGCCCTAGTTATCATTTTATTTATCCTCTTCTATTCGGTTCTTTCTCTGGTTGTTGCTGTGGTGATCAGTCTTAGTCGCTTTCTGTTTAAACGTAAACCTTTTTTTGGGAATGTCAAAGATTGGTTTTTGACTCTATTTTTAGAGATATTGAACCCATTTAATTATTTTTTTTGATGCTCATCATCAATATTGTTTATCACTGAAAGGAAGTTGCAGATGCCGATCTCATTCATTGCTGCAAAAGAAAATGACCTACTTAACATCTATGCGATTCAAAAAATAGCCTTCCAATCATTGTATGAAACTTATCACGATGTCAGTACTTCTCCCTATAGAGAATCAATGGCGCGTTTGAGAAAAAAAATGAACCACCCGAACAATCATTTCTTTTTGATCCAAAGAAAAGAACAAATTATCGGGTTCATCAAAATAAGCACGGATGATGAACAAGAAACCATACGAATTTCACCGATTGCCCTCCTTCCTGCTTACCAGAATAAAGGCTATGGAAAAACAGCATTGCTTGAAGCAGAAATGACTTTTCCTGCTAGAAAAGCCATTTTGAGCACCATAAAAGAAGAAGTGAAGTTGGTCAAATTTTATCAGTCTTGTGGTTATGTCATGACAAGAGATGAACCTTCTGATATAGAAGGAATGCATTTTGTTTATTTTGAAAAAGAACTATCAGGCTTTGACCGTAACATAGCAGGGCTAACAGTATTTCATTCATCAGATAAAAATAAAAGAAAAAAGTGAGGTATTCCATGAAACAATTATTTCTATCGGCTTCTTTTGTCAATGCAAAAAAACAATTTACTGAATATATAAAGACAGTTTCACAGGAAAAAACCGTGACTTTCATTCCGGCAGCCAGTCTAGTTGAAGAGGTGACTTTTTATGTTGACGACGCACTAGCTCTATTCAAAGAATTGGGCTTTGTCATTGATATACTAGATTTGACAGTCGCTGCACCCGAAGAGATTGCAACAACTTTGCAAAAAAACAATTTCATTTATATCTCTGGCGGCAATACCTTTTATTTGCTAGATGTATTGAAAAAATCAGGTGCTTTTGCACTGATTCTACAGCACATTGCGGATGGCAAAATCTATGTCGGCGAATCTGCCGGCAGTGTCATCGCAGCTGCGTCGATTGATTATATCGCAGAAATGGATGACAAAAGCAAAGCCCCGATTGCGTCTTCCTATCCCGGCCTAAATTTGGTGCCCTTTGCGATCGTTCCGCATTATCAAGCAGAGTACTTTGCGGAAAGCGCTGAGACGATCTTGCACAAGTATCAAGCAGATTATGCGTTGATTCCCCTCAAAAACGAGCAAGTGATGATCGTTGACGGTGCTCATACAGAAATACGCTGATCGTTCTTACTGTCAATCAACCACAAAGGAGTGAATATATGTCTTTTATTGTCCTGATTGGTGCACAAGCAACCGGAAAAATGACTGTGGGACGTGAATTGGAGAAAAGAATTGATGGTAAATTGTTGTTCAATCACCAAACACTGGATATATTTGCTGGCTATTTAGGCTATATCCCGCAAACATTTGCTTTATCCAATCAACTTCGCCTTGATTTATTTCAATCATTCGTTGACAACATACCGAATAATCCAGTAAAGTCCATTATTTTTACTGTTCTGATCTATTTCGACCAAGCCGAAGATATCGCTTTTTTACATCAGATCACAGACATCTTTCTTGCGGCACGAGAAGATGTTTATTTCGTCGAATTGGTGACCGATGTAAATGTGCGCTTGCAACGCAATGTACACCCCAGTCGCTTGCAAGCCAAACCCTCCAAAAGAGATCTGGCTTTCTCAGAATCAGAACTTTTATCCGCCCATGCTGCCCATCGCTTAGAAAGTCAGCAAGATGAACTAGAAAATAGCTTTCTTGGTGTCCAGACATTGCGGATCAACAACACAGATTTGACACCAGAAGCTGCGGCGGCTTTGATTATCGAGCATTTCCAACTGCCTGAATCACCCCATACAACATGAGTACCCATTTCTGATGAACGTGTGCATATTTTGCGTTCATGCGGATCCCGACAATCATAAAAACAAGGTGCCGCATCAACGACACCTTGTTTTTATGATTCTTCTTTAAATACAGACCTTTTTACATACGCTTGCTAGTATGCTCAGTCCACCATAAAGGCCAATCATCACGATGCCTGTAAAGGCAAAATAGGCAATCAGGATCAAAGGCGAGATGCCTGTTGTGATCAATTGATACCCTCTTAAAGAAAGAAACAACATCGCGCATACGAGAAAAATCAGATGAAACCACTGTTCTTTGCTTTTCATTTTGTGACTCCTTCATTCGCTTTGTAACTTTTGTTTCATTCTCTCATACTTCTGACCAGATAACCTCATCCTTTAGTCTGAAACGATCCAGTTAATTTTCAATCGTTATTTTTATCAGGATGCCATTTGGATCAAATAGACTGATCTGTTTGTCAGTGTCTACTTTATATGCTGCGCCTACCTCGTCCAAATGCGCTTTAAGTCGTGATAGTGCCGCTTGGTCCGGCACCACAAAACTATAATAAGCCAATCCTAGATCATTTGCCTCCATCGCTGGTGTATGTTGCCCCATCCAAATATTGGAACCAATATGATGGTGATAATCGCCAGCCGCAAAGAATTTGGCTTGGGCACCAAAATTACTGGTCAAGTTCAAGCCCAAAACTTGGGTATAGAAGTCCTCGGTTTTTTGTAAATCAGCCACTTTCAAATGTACATGACCAACGATTGTATCTTCTGGGAAATGACTTTGTTTGCGATCTGCAGCATCTACGACACCTTGTGCATCCATTTCGATGGTGATACCCACGATTTCGCCATCCTCGCGAATATCCCATTCTGAGCGTGGTTTATCACGGTATACTTCGATCCCGTTTCCTTCTGGATCAGTTAAGTAAAGTGCTTCACTGTATCCGTGGTCGCTGGCACCATCTATTGGTGCTTTGGTTTCGATGTAATGGATCAGTGTATTTCCTAAATCTTTGCGGGTTGGCAATAAGAAAGCAACGTGGAATAAACCTGTTTTTCTTGTTAATGGTAAGGGATCGCTCACTTTTTGCAGTGTCAGTAATACATTGTTTGTGGTGCCTAAATCAACTTGATCGGCTGTCTGGTGTAAGACAGTCAAACCGATGATCTCTGTGTAGAAATCGCGCATTTTTTCCAGATTGGCCACTTTTAAAGCGACTTTGCCGATATGGGTTGTCGCATTGATTTGAAATGTTGGTGTAATCGTGTTCATAAATGATTCCTCTTTTCATTTTTATTTATCTCACTTGTTACTTACATTGTAACACTAACTTTTTGTAAGTAAATAAAAATGCTCATGGTCTTTCCTCTTCTCAATGCCCTTCCTGAAATTCCTCACCGATTGCATGCAGACAGTAATGCAAGCGCGCGCGGGAGCGTCGCATCTGTTGTCCCTTCCAAAACGACATAACAATAGGGTTTATAACGTGCAACGATAGCTAGAATTTTTTGATACTGGATACAGCCTTCCCCTAGAGGCACCACCTGCAACTGACTATTAGTGATTCGATAGTCTTTCAAATGCAAACAAACGATCGAATCACCAAAACGAGCAAAGGCTTCTTCTGTGATCGTTGCTTGCATAGGGTAATCATTGCTTGTGATCAAATTGGTCGGATCAAAAATGATCCCCAAATATGCTGAGGGTACCCGTTCTAGTAACAACTCGATTCGATCAAGAGAATATAAAGGATGGTTTAACCCTGCTTCGATCCCTACCATCACTTGCTGCTTCTCCGCATAAGCCACCAACCGTTGGATCACCCCCACCAAATCTTCAAAGGCAGCGTCGCTGAAATTCTCTTCGGTATACCCCATTTCCGGCAAAACTGAGCCTGTTTCTGAGGCAACCATTGCGGCACCGAAGTATTTGGCATGGGCTAAGTATCGTTCAAAACGCGTCAATAGCGCCTCGCGTTTCTCAAGATCTGGATGGATCAGATTGCTGTAACAGCTGAGTAAAGCGATTTGGATACCTTCAGCTGCAAATGTTTGCTTAAAAAACGTGCCAAGTCCTGGATTCATAGTGGTGAGATCCCCTAGTTCGGGAAATGATTTATTCAAGGCGAACTGTACATTCGTCAGGCGATATTGCGCGATTTTTTGGGCTAGATCCTCTGGCGTGGGACAATCTTTCATATCATGTCCGCGAACTGCAAATTGAAACATAGGTATATTCCTCCTTCGATTTTTGAATGACGAGGCAAAAAAGGCCAAATGGTGGTTGACACCGATTCGGCCTGCTTGCATCCAGATACTATTTTTTTCAATCAGTTATATTGGCGTTTATTGTTGTGCTTGATAATCGGCTGAATATTCTTCAATGATTTGATCGCCGCCGTTTTTGCGGAAAGTTTCGACAGCTTGATCAAAGCCGTCCATGTCGATCTCACCGGTCATGTATTGGTAATAGGCATCTGCCACACCTTCGATCAAACTAGACCATGATTTATCATAGGTCTCAGAAGTCAAAGATTGTGCTGGATTGATGACTGCATATGCTTCGTTTTCAGCAATTTTTTCGTTGGCTAAGTTGACATACGGATTGCTTGATGGGAAAACAGTGACCAATTCAGATGGACGAGAAGAAGAAAATGGTTGGACTTCTTGCTGCCATTTTGTATCATCTAAACGGACATAGACACCATCATCGTCAATTTCGTAATGCTCCCCTTCGATCCCTTGGGTCATCAAGGTGAAGGGTTCTTCATCCATTAAGTCGTTGATGAATTGCAATACAACTTTCAGCTCATCTTCTGTTTTGACGTTGTCTTTCGGAATCGCTAACCAGCCGCCCATGCCACCATTGGTATCTGAAAGGATCCGGCGCTCAACATCGCCATACGTGATATCATTGATCAATTCCCATTCCATATGTTCTTCAGCAGTCCCCGCTGCTTCGTCGACATAGTTCCGAACTTCTTGCAATCCGCTCAGCACGATCCCGCCTTTGCCTTGAACAATGTAGTTCTTCTGATCGTTTTTGGCCATGACCGCGAAGTCGGAATTCATCCAGCCATTGGCATAAATATTGCGGAACCATTCCATGGCTTCTTTGTATTCAGGCTGCATGAAGGAAGGAATCACTTCGTCATCTTCCGTGATCGTGAACCAATTGTCCGCACCGAAATAACCTGACAATGAACGGAAGCCAACATTGAATGATTCATCCCGTTCGACAAAACCAACGGTGTCGTCTACGCCATTGCCATCAGGATCGTCTTCTGTAAATGCTTGGGCCACTTTTTCAAGCTCTTCCAATGTTGATGGCACCGCTAAGCCCAAATTGTCTAACCAATCTTTGCGGACCAAAACGCCGTATCTGGCAATTGGTTTTTGGTAAGGTACGCCGTAGATTTTCCCATCGATCCGAGAGGACTCTAGGCGATCTTCGGAAATGTTGGCGAGATTCGGATAATCTTTCAGATAAGGCTCCACATCCCAGAACATCCCTGAAGCCAATGAACTACGGACGGTGGTGTTGGTGATTTCAGCTAAACTTACGATATCAGCTAATGATTTGGACGCCAATGCTGCATTCAGGCGTTCCGTTTTTGAGGCATCGGGAACCCAAGTAAAGTCGATATCGACACCTGTATACGCTTCTAGTTTTTCAGTGACTTCTCCAGATGGTGGTGCAGCGGTATGCAGCATAGCCATCCAGGAGATACTGGTTTTTTCCTCTGCAGCAGCCGTACCTTCCGTACCGATGCTGTTGTTGCCATCCCCACAAGCTGCCATCAATAAACCTGCTGCGCATAATAAACCTGCTAACTGTTTCTTCATTTTTTGACCTTCTTTCTTTATATAATAGAAACGCCGATCGATCAACGTTTCCCTTGATACCTAAAATAAGCAAAATCAGCATAACTGCCTGAAAATTGGTCGAGATCCTGGGCACACAACCCAATAAAATTCCCTGTGAAGCCACCGGACAAAAAGAGGATCGATTGTCTTGGCAATTTTTGCCACGTTTGATCTTGTCGCCACATAAACTGCGCCTGACTGCCGGCAAGTATCACCTTCAGTTGGATTGGCTGATCCTTCAGCACCACACATGTATCCAAAAGATCAAATTGGCCTTTTTCATGCTTCATCATTCGTAAAACGATTCCTTTGGTTTCGTCATACGTCACATAGAGGTACAAATAATTATCTTCATTCAAGAACAACACCATACCTGCCATTTGATTGAAATGACTTGGCTTATAGTCCATCAATGTTTCCGCTTCAAGGGAAAAATCTTTTTGGCGCACAGCGAGCAAATGATTGTCAAAGTTTGACTGCAGCGACTCTCCTGCCATCAATCTTAAATAATCTGGCCGCTCCTGCAAACGACACCAATGTTCATTTGGTACAAGCCGCCGACCATTCCACTCAGGAAGCAGTTTTTGCGCGAAATGATCCGTAAATCCCTTGGTGGCTTCTGTCGCATACTGCTCAATCGGCAACTGCAGATAACGGTCAGGTATCGTCTCGCCATTTTGCAACCGCAGCCAGCCATTTTGATCCCAACAGACGGCTTGCAGAGCCGTTTCTCGGCCTAAAATAGCGGCGCCTTCGACTGGCCGGGTCATCAGATAACTCATGAACCATTGGCCTTCAGGCGTCTGCACCAAACTACCATGTCCAGTGCATTGGAAAGGCGCATCTTGTCGGTCATGGGCAGACATCATCGGGTTCTCAGGATCGACCTCATAGGGTCCAGTGATCGCTTTACTGCGGCAAACTGTGACCGAATGCCCACTGCCGGTGCCGCCTTCAGCTGTCAGCAGATAATAATACCCTTGATGGCGATAGAGATGCGGTGCCTCTGTTTTCGCTAAAGCAGTGCCTGAGAAAATCTGCATTCTGGGACCGATAAGCCCTTCCGTTTCCTTGTACTCCTGCATCACGATGCCGGCTGACTTATTTGGGGTCGCCTTGCGATAATCCCACAACGCATTCAATAGCCATTTGCGGCCATCTTGGTCATGATACAAAGAGGGATCAAAGCCGCTGCTATTCAAATAGACAGGATTGCGCCATGGCCCTTTGATACTTGATGCAGTCATCAAGTAATTGCGGCAATCTTTGAAGGGGCGCGTCGTGTTGCGGACATTTGTAAAGACGCAATAAAATGTGCCTTGGTCATAACTGATCTGCGGTGCCCAAATACTGCAATCGGGGGCATTGCCTCTCAAATCGATTTGGTCACAAAGAATATCGGTAACATGCACCCATTCGGCTAAATTCGTGGAATGATACACGCGGATTCCTGGCAACCACTCAAAAGATGAAACCGCAATATAATAATCGTTTCCCACCCGCAGGATGCTGGGATCTGGGTTAAAACCTGATAATATTGGATTCTCAATCGCGGCTGTCAATTTAGACACTCCTTTCGCTGCAGCAATTGCCGCGGTTTAGGTTTGCGGATCAAGCTTAATGCCGCGGCGACAAAGAACAAAAAGGCGATTGGAAAAGCCAAATACTGCGTGCCGATCAAACAAACTAGACCAGCAACGACCAGTACAGCGGCGGCAGCTTTGCGATAATTGCGGTAAGCGATCAAGAAATTCGCTGCAACCACTAATACGATCACAATAAGCAGTGTAAAGCCAAACCAGGCCCCTAGCGTTTTGAATTGTAAGAATGCTTCTTCATTGGTCATTTGGTCAAAGACCGCAGGGAAGATCTCCGCAAATAGTGTGCTGAATTGGTTTATGGACATCTGATTGATGACCAATGTGAAACCACCTAAGAAGATGAGGGACAGTCCAATGCCGATCCACCCTAGCCATTGCTCAATACTTTGTTTCATTCTAGCCTCATTCCTTTCATATCGATCCATGCTGCCCGTTGCTGCGGCTTGGTATACGTACAATTATATTCAGCAAAAAATACCGCTTGTCGCTGGTCGGTTTTCCCCCAGTCCTGCCAGCCCTCTTCAATCAGGAATCCATCGAAATGACAGGTCATAAAGCAGACCTTCGCAGGGATGCGCCAGGGTCGGCCGAGGGCATACTTTTTGGCCCCAGTGATTCGGCAATTTTCAAAAACAAATCCCTTTGCTGCTGGCGCCGTTGCCGCAGCCGTAAGATAATTATTCTGCATCGTTTGCTTGCAATGGAGTTGACAATGATCAAAATAAGCATTGCCGCCACCAAAGATCATATCGACTGTTCCATTGATCTCGCAATCGATAAAAAAACGATTTTGCTGCGGATAGCACTTTTTTAGCCACGGGCTGATCAAAGGATTGCCTTCTTTGGTATGGGCTGGTAGTGGACCTAAACAGAGGGTATCTTGATAGGCATCAAAGCAGCAATCCGCAAAATAGATATCAGTCCCTTCCAAATAGACAGCCACCGCTTGTCCTACTTGCTCACCAGGACCAGCAGTATTTTTGACTGTAAGACCTTGGACCACAATATCACGGCCATTGATCATTAAAGTGGCTGTGCGAAAAGTGCCTCGTGGTTCACCCTGAACCAACTGAAGGGCCGCCAGGTCAGATTGTAAGATTGTCTGTGCTTCGCAAACGATCGTCAGGTGATCCTGATAGATTTTGACTGTTTCTTGATAGACGCCGCTTTCGACATAGATCGTGCAGCCCAACTTGCTCTTTGCCGCATGATCAACCGCCGCTTGGATGCTGACAAAATCATAAGCACGGGGATCCTTGCCGACAGTATAGGCCATTACCCTAGCTGTTTTTTCAAAAAACGACGCCACAAGCTTCTCATCTCCTTTGTTTCTTCATGTCCGCCCTTCAGCTGATGTGACTGCCAATGTGCTGGGCACAGCATTTGTCGGTAGACTTCCGTCAGGTGCTGATCAAGGCTTGCGACGCCGCTTGCAGGACAGCCTTCGTCTGCTATACCGACCAAACTTAGTCGTGGCCTTGGAGCAATCAGCTCTTGGATATCAGCCGTGTTCCACGCTGACAATAAACCAGGCAGGTAATAATAAAACCCATGCTTATCCAAACTGTTTTCTTCAATCAACGCCTGATAGTCGACTTGCGCGGCGATGTCTACCACTACCTGCACACGAGGATCTATCGCCGCCAGCCACCAACTCATCAAGCCCCCCATTGACATACCGATCGTAGCAACTGAAGAACCAGCGATTTCTTTGCGGGAAAGGAGATAGGTCAAAAATTGCTGATTGTCATAAATGCGTTGTCCCCACAAAGTCTTCCCTTGCAATAAGAATCGCTTGACCAGCTGACTTTCTCCTCGCCGCCGCTCTCCAAAGCCCCACATGTCAATACAGCCAACGGCATAACCATCCATGATCAGTGTGTCGAGAAAACTAGGCGTTTGCAAATAGCCAGCCCCCTTTAGCAACTCTGACTTGCCATTGTCAAAATCGCCGCCGTGGGAGTGATTATAGACCACGCATGGCACAGGCCGATCTGCATGGGGATAGGCAAAATATGCAGGGACCCATTCTTCTTGATTCAGTCTTAAAACAAGATGTTCCAAAGTATATCTTTCATTCGTCGTAACGGTTTGATGCAGCACTTCAGGCACGACTTTCATCTGTGGTCCCAATAAATCAGTGATCGTCGGTTTCATTCTGAGGCACACCTTCTAAAGCAATCGAATCTCCATTCGCATACGAGCGACTGACCGTGATCTCTTTTCCATGTTCAATATGAAAAGCTTGATTGACCCCCTGTAAAATGAGCCGGTCAAACTGGATATTCTCTGCAAAACCGAGAATGAACCCTTCATTCGTCATATCTTCAATCCCAGTCATCATCGCTGGTTTTCCAGGGATCGGATTGTCTGCCATAGATACCGCAATGTCATGGAACGTTACTTCTGAGATCGATCGTTCGGCCAATCCATAGATAAAACCAGCTGCCGCATGGACATTCCGTGCTGTAATATCCGCAAAATGGATCCGTCTGAAATAGGGCGTTTCTTCTGTGATTGGGTATGGCTGCTTATCCCAGACATACTTCTCTTTGCCACGCGGTCCGCAGAAATAATACAAATTCAATGTGAAGGGGCAGATCACTTGATCCATGACCACATTGCTGACGCGAATATCTTCAATGATACCGCCACGCCCACGTCGAGACTTCAAGCGAATACCGCGATCGGTCTCTTGGAAAATACAATTGCTGATCGTCACATTTCGAATGTCACCGCTCATTTCGCTGCCCAAAACAACAGCGCCGTGGCCATGACGCATTTGGCAATTGCTGATCGTGATATTCTCACAAGAAATCCGTTCAGCTGTATCTTCTGTTCCCGCTTTGATCGCAATGCAGTCATCCCCCACATCGATATGGCAATTCGTGATACGGACATTTTTACATGATTCTGGATCTATCCCGTCCGTATTTGGCGAATCAGCTGGATTTTTGATCCGCACATTATCGATGGTGATATCCTGGCAGAGAATTGGATTGACTGTCCAACTTGGTGAATCAACGAGATAGATATCTTTCAGATTGATTCGCTGGCAGTGATCAAAACTGATCAATTTGGGACGAGGGTACAAAAGCTGTTCCGGATGTTCACGAAAGACCCTCCACCATTTCTGTCCTTGACCATCGATCGTACCAAAACCTGTAACAGCAATATTCTCGGCATTCTCAGCGTAAATACATGACGCATACACTGCCCGCTTGACCCCTTCCCAACGTGAGGTCACCACCGGATAATCTTCAGGGTCGTCTGAGAAGATCAATCGCGCCCCGCTCATTAGATGCAGCTCAACATTGCTTTTTAAAAATAGCGCACCCGTCTGATAACTGCCAGCAGTGAACGTCAGGCGTCCTCCGCCAGTGTCACTCAGTTGATCGATTTGTGTTTGGATCGCGGTGGTCATTTGTCCATTGATCGTTGACAATTGATTTGCTTGTAATTGAATGTCCATATCTATCCTTTCTTGGTTAACGGCTGCAACAATAAACTTGCTTGTAAAAAGGCGCCGTATCCTTTGAAATCATTGGTAATGATTGGTTCACTGATATAATAGACGAATGAACCGTCTCGATGATCGGGACCGCCAAGTCCTGCGACTTCACAGTTTCTGATCAAATTGAGCCAACCTTCTTGTGTCATAAAAACAAATTCTTTGATAATACCTTGATACGTTTCTTCAACAAAGGTTTGCCATTGTTGTGAGATCACTCCCAGTTGCACTGCTTTTGCCGCTGCATAACAGAACATCGACGAAGCTGAAGCTTCCAGATAATTGCCCGTCTTCCCGCCTTGATCTAACACTTGATACCAGACGTGTTCAGTTGATCGAACATTGGCTACAGCTTGCAATGTCTGTTCAAAGATTTCTGCCAATGTATCTTTCTGAACACCAGCGGGCAACAAAGCCATCGTATCCACCAGTGCCATCATGAACCAGCCAATGGAGCGTCCCCAAAAATGAGCAGAACAACCGGTTTCTGGATCTGCCCACGGTTGGATCTTTGCTTCATCCCAAGCATGATAAAGCAAGTTGGTCTTCGGATCACGGGTCTGCTGATAGCAATGGGTAAATTGCTGGATCACATCCGTCAAATCAGCTTCTTTGCCAAAAGTAAGTGCGTATTCAGCTAAGAAAGGCGCCCCCATGTATAAACCGTCTAACCAGACTTGATTGGGATAGATTTTTTTGTGCCAGAAACTGCCATCTTTTGTGCGGGGCATCTCTTGCAACTGTCGGTACAATAGATCCAATGCCACCTTATATTTGGCATCGTTTGTTTCTTTATATAGTAGAAACAAGAGTTTGCCATTGTTGATATAATCAATATTCATCGCATCAAAGGAGTAGCCGCGGATCGTGCCATCTGCTTGCAGATAGAAATCCATGGTTTCTTTGATATAAGCCAAATATTTATGATCCTTGGTTTGAAGATAGGCTTCTTTGACACCTTGCAGCACAACGCCAATATCATAGGACCACTTGCCATGGTATCTTTTTTCCTTCGGTAACAATTCGTACCGTTGAAACAATGTATCTAACGCGATTTGCGCATAATTCGTCATAATCATTCTTGTTCCCTTCTTATTATCTGATAAGTGTGTCTGCAGCATTCGGCCCTTTGACATCTATATCATTGAATATTTTTTGGGCAGAAGTTGCGATGACAAGCCCGAATACACTAACACCTGCAAACACGATCAAGATCGGCAAGTAGGTTGCGAGCAACAAATAGCCTGCGATCAAAATCGACCACGTAATGATCGAATAATGCAAATAACCAAAGCCCAGTAACAAACTGCCTTTCAAAACTGCCCGTAGCGAGGAATAATGCACTGCGGCCATGACACTATAGACATTCATGAACATAAAGAGCAAGGCGATCAGAAACAGCAAGTTGGCCATTTGGATAAACCAAGAACCTGCATTGAATAGATTTGTGACGACGATGCCCATCAATAGACACATCAGCCAGCTGATCAGCACAGATTGCCGAAAGCGCTCTTTACTATAATGAAAGAAGCAACGGATCATCGGCGGCTGCTCCTTCAAGCGTAACCAACGATCATAGGTTTTCATCAAGGCATACGTAGCGGGTCCAATGCCAAAGACAACGCCGCCCAACAGCGTCACACCAAGCCACAAAAATTGCAGCAAAAGCACTTTATACACAGCAAGCAAAAGATCATTGACCCTTAAAATTTTATCAAGATTCATCTTTGCGCCTCTTTCTTAATAGATCCCATCTTCACCGATCTTTTTGGCCAAGCGATTGGCAAATACCACTAAGATCAGACCCACAAGCCCTTTGAACAAGCCAACAGCCGTGGAATAGCTGAGCTGACCATTTTGGATCCCGGCAGTAAAGACAAAGGTATCGAAAATCTGCGCCACTTCTCGGTTCATCGAATTCATCAATAAGAACATATGCTCAAAGCCCATATCTAAAATCGAACCGATCTTCAAAATCAGCAATGTAACGATCGTAGGCCGAATACAAGGCAATGTGATGTGCCACATTTTCCGCAGCTTGCCCGCACCATCCATATCAGCAGCTTCATATAACTGTTCATCGACATTGGTGATGGCTGCCAGGTAGACGATCGTTCCCCAACCGGCTCCTTTCCATAGATCTTGGAAAATATACATCGGTCGCAACCAAGCTTTGCTGGTCAAGAAGGCTATTCGTTCACCGCCAAAACTTTCAATGATATTGTTGATCACGCCGCCTTCAGTCGTAAGCAAGACATAGAAAATAGAAACAACGATCACCCATGACATAAAATGCGGCAAATAAATGATTGTTTGGATGCTTTTTTTCAAACGCTGATTATTGACTTCATTTAACAACAATGCCAACAAGATTGGAAACGGAAATGAAATGGTGATATTCAAGAAAAACATGATCAATGTATTCCGCATCAGCATCATAAAAGTATCTTCTGTAAATAAGCGTATAAAATGATTCATACCAACAAAAGGACTATCTAAGATCCCTAGAAATGGTTGATAGTCTTGAAAAGCGATTACGAGTCCTCCCATTGGAATATATTTGAATACGACAAAATATAGGATCCCGGGAAACAGCATCATATATAGTGCTTTGTTTTTTCTGATTTGGGCCCACTTTTTCTTCTTCATACGCTCTTTTAATTCTTTTCCCGTCGGTGGCGAGAAAGCCGTGTCTATTTTTGTTTCCATAGATAATCCTCCGATGTCCATTTGATTTATTTGATGTGTCCATGGTAGCTTGAAAGCGCTATTCCGTATATAATCATTTTCCCACTTGTGAAATTCGCCACATGATTATCATCAAAAAGACAAAAGCGCTTACATGTAGAACTGATTATATACGTTCTTCCTTCGCCATGTTACGTTTTAGATACTATTAATTACTCAAAAAAAAACGGAGGAACCAATCATGCAGCAGACGAAGAAAAAAAAGTATCATTCCAACAGTGATCGACTCGTTCAAGGATTTATCATCGGTTTTTTAGTGCTATTCACTTTGATGTGTCTGATCCCTTTCCTGAACATCTTAGGCAGCTCTTTTGCGACACCCGCAGAGATAGCCACCCGAACCTTCATTATTATTCCTAGAGAATTCACTTTGAATGCGTATCGCTACATTCTTTCCACACCAACGATTTTCCAAAGTATCGGGGTATCATTGATCGTCACGATCACTGGAACATTCCTATCTATGGTCCTTACAGCATTTATGGCTTATGCACTATCGCGGAAATACCTTCATGGACGAGGAATCTTTAATTTTATCGTCGTCTTTACGATGTTGTTCAGCGGTGGGATGATCCCAACCTTTATCCTGGTACAAAGTCTTGGCTTGATCGATTCTATTTGGTCATTGATCTTGCCTAGCGCCGTCAGCGCCTACAATATGATCATTATGCGCAACTTTTTCCAAGGGATCCCAGATAGTTTAGAAGAATCGGCGAAGATGGACGGCTGTTCTGATTGGGGGGTCTTCTTTCGGATCATCTTGCCGCTTTCTCTGCCCTCGATCGCAACGATCTCACTCTTCTATGCCGTGAGCTATTGGAACACCTATCAATCAGCGATCCTCTATATCAATGATTCTGCCAAATGGCCGATCCAAGTGTTATTGCGACAGATCGTGATCGTCTCAAGCGGCATGAATGCTGATGCAACCAGTGTTGATGTCGTACCACCAGCGCAATCTGTCAAAATGGCCGTGCTCATGGTGGCAACCATGCCAATGCTGATCGCCTATCCTTTTGTCCAGAAGTATTTTGTCAAAGGGGCCATGGTTGGCTCTGTCAAAGGGTAATCAAAAGAAACCTTTCCGCATTTGGAAAGGTTTCTTTTTGTCTAGCTGAATTTTTTGCGGTATTCACCAGGGGTGACTTGTTCTTTCTTCTTGAAAAATCGGATGAAATTTTGCGAGTTGGTATATTTTAAACGGGCAGCGATCTCTTTGATCGTCAATTCCGTTTCTTCCAACCATTTCTTGGCGATCTTCAAGCGATAATTTTGCAAGTATTCTGCAAAAGTGACAGCCATTTCTTTTTTGAATACATTGCTCAAGTAGTTGGCATTATAATGGAGCTGCTCGGCCACCCGATCTAAGGATAGTTCTTGATCATATTGCTGATGGATCAACAACACCATTTTATCAGACAAGGAACGAATCTCTTGATCCGTCTTGATTTGAATGGTTTCAACTATCGGAATGACCAGTTCATGATAAATACTTTGCTCTATTTTAAACAAGTGGTTTTGATTCAGTACCCGCTGATAGACTTTGCGGCTCTTTTGCAGACTGGTGTAATCAGCTCCTAACAATTGCCCTAAACGAATAATATTGTTGATCAATTGAAAAAAGGCACTTTCGATCGTCATGGGGTTCTTATTGTCATGGATGATTTGCTCTACGACTTGGCGATAACTTTCATTGATCAAAGGAAGATCACCGCTGCGCATGGCATCGAGAAAAACTCTTTCCGCCTCTGTGGGGTATTGGATAACTGCTGTTTTGTCAAATTGCGTCGCAATATCATCATAGAAGATAATGACCTCTTCCCCTAGATTTAAGCGGTAGCGTAATGATTCTTCTGCATTCCTGACTGCTTCTTTGGTCAGCTGCAGCGATTGAAATTCATCAGAGAGTCCGAAGCTGATTTTGATTTTCAAATACTCTTTGGCAGCGTTCCTGATTTTCTGACAATACGCGAAAATATCGCTTTGCTTGCTGTCATGAGGTACGCTCAGCAAGGTACCCTGTATTTCTTGTCTGAAAATGATCGGCTGCAGCCGCGCTTCATCGGGAATGATCTCAGCCACCAGATTTTGCAGCGCCAATAAAAAGACATCACCCTGGATCGCATCACGCCCGCAGAGGTCGTCGATTTGGATCAGCATGACTCGGAAACGATCATTCTTAGTGACCTGATAGCCAAATTGGTGCAATTTCGAAGGAATATCTTTTTCTGCGATACAGCCTAGAAATAGATTCAATGAAAATAAGGCAGCCAATTCAGGTTTTTGACGATCCATTTCGCCTGAGAGGATCTGGTTGTCGCTCAAAATCTGTGTGATCTCCGAAATCACCTGATTGACTTCAACTTTTTCGTCCATCTTCTTCGACTTCAACATTTCGCTGATACGATTGATCGGTGACGTGGCGATTCGAGCAATGCGATAAGCCAAGAAAGCCAGTAACGCAATCAACAGACAGACGATCCCAACCAGACTGACCCGAAATGAGCCAATGACGGTGGAGACTTCTTGCGGCGCTAAACGCATCACGTAGTACCAATTATTGTATTCAGATTGCGTGTAGACATACGACTGCTGTTCAGAACCAGCGATGACCCCCGTTGAGGCCTGATCGCTGATCATTTCACTAGCCAATTGGGCACTGATCGTATCACCTTCGCTAAATAAAACTGTGCCTTCTGAATTGACGATATTCAAAAAAGAATCAGATTGATGCGCCACTAGTTTGGCGATTCCTTGTTTGTTGATCTCAGCGATCCCTAACGCATGCGTATCTTGACTAAAAACCGGCAATGTCATGACCATTCTGAGATGATCCTCACCTGACTGCCAGTCGATATAACGCTCTTGATTGCCCATGTTTTGGTACGAAACCACCTCTTCGTTACCCATTCGCTTCAGTGATCCTTGATCGATTTTCCAAGCTTTATCAACGTTGATCAATTGATAACTGGCATCTTCAATACCCATAATGCTGATATAAGCTAATTGCGAATTGATATTTTGCACATCTCGAAATTGCATATCTGCATAATCTGCTTGAAGATTTTCTTTAAAACTTTGCGTATTGCTGTAAGTCGAGAAAGCATATTCCACCATTTGTATTTTATGTTCTAAATTGAACTTGACTTGATTGACTGCTTCACGATGTTTTTGTAAAAATGTTTGTTGAAGATTCGTATAGGTACGATGATAAATAACACCGCCGAACCCAATGATTAAAACGCTTCCAATTATAAAAACTGAAAAAAACATTTGCTTGAATAATGTACTTTCTTTTTTGAGCCTAGCCAACAATCTTATAAGCCCTCCCCGCTTTCACTGCTTCTTGCTTTTATACTACCATATATTCCAAATCATGCCTATGCAATTTTTATTTTTTTCACGTGTGCATGTTTGGTATATTGACTTTTGTATAATAAAGTTATATGCTAAAAACAAATGAAAGGTGGAAGCATTTTCATGGTTACGATCAAAGATATTGCCAAGATAGCCGGCGTTTCTCATACCACGGTCTCCCGTGCGTTAAATGACAGCCCGTTGATCAAACCGGCGACCAAAAAGAAAATAAATGAGCTCGCCGAGACTTTAAATTACATTCCGAATGTCAACGCCAAAAGTTTGGTCAATCAAAAATCATATATTATTGAATTGTTTTTTTCACACCTCTCAAAAGGAACCTCTAATAATTTTCTGGGCGATGTGATCAAAGGGATCAACGATACTCTGCCCAGAGAATACAGTCTAGCAGTCCATGAGCTGCAAGAAGTGGCCAACGATCTTGAGCACTTGAATCGGATCGACGGGGCGATCGTCATGAGTCAAAGTGACCAAGACGATACCTTTATCGAGGCGTTAGCCAAACAAAATATCCCGCTGGTGGTCTTGAATAGGCAGCTTGATACACCGCGTTTTAAAAATGTCACTAGCAATGATGCCCAAGGGGTCTACCAAATGCTGCGTCATGCCATCAATCAAGGCTACAGCAAATTCGCTTGCATCGAAGGCGTGCCCTCTTTTCGTTCCACCATCGAAAGAAAGAAGGGCTTTGATCAAGCCTTGACAGAAGCGGCACTCACTTATCCGCCAGAATATTGCGTGTCAGGTGATTTTACTTTGGCTAGTGGGAAAACAGGTGCCCAGCAGTTATTGTCGCTTTCTGATCCGCCAGAGGTGATTTTTTGTGCAAATGATGATATGGCGATCGGCGCCATCAACTATTGTTTAGAGGCCGGGTTGCGGATTCCACAAGATATCGCGATCATCGGCTTTGATGACATTCCTTTTTCGCGATTCACCTATCCGCCTTTGACTACGATCAGCAAACCAGTCTACGAGATGAGCAAACGTGCAACTGAGCTCCTTTTGGCTCGTCCTGGAGAAGATGATCATCAGAAGCAATTTTTCTTAGATACATCGTTGACGATTCGTCAATCCTTATAGCAGCTTATAAGGATTGCTCAAAAATGTTAACGTGTGCATATATAATTTCATTACATCGGAGGCTAAAACATGCAAAACATCAAAGCGCAACCTGTCACTACTTATCCCCCACGTGTTATCCAATTTGGCGAGGGGAATTTTATGCGGGGTTTTTTCAATTGGCAATTGGCGCAAATGAACAAACAAGGGCTGTTTCAAGGAAGTGCCATCGTTGTTCAACCAATCCCGCAAGGATTGAAAGCTCTTTTAGATCAGCAAGACGATCGCTATACCGTTATCTTAGAAGGGTTAGTCGATGGCGTGCCTATCCAAAAAGCGGAACTCATTTCAACGATTCATGCGGTGATCGATCCCTATCAACAATGGCAAGACTTTCTTGCATTGGCCGAAAATGACGCACTGGATATCATTGTTTCTAACACCACCGAAGCAGGCATTCGTTTTGATCCAGCAGATACGATCAGCGATACGACAACGCCCAGCAGTTTTCCAGCAAAACTGACTGCACTGCTTTACCGCAGATTTCAATTGAAGAAATCAGGTTTTACCATTATTCCTTGTGAGTTGATCGATCGCAATGGCGATCAATTAAAAGAAGCAGTTCAAGCCTATGCCAAACTATGGGCACTGCCTGCTGCCTTTAGTGACTGGCTCGACACGGACAATCAGTTTTGCTGCAGTCTGGTGGATCGAATCGTCCCTGGCTATCCAAGAGAACAAGCAGCAGAATATGAAACCTTGATAGGCTATCAAGATCGCTTGATCGTCACTGCTGAACCCTTTATGTTGTGGGTGATCGAAGGGTCAGAGATCGAAGCAAAATTACCGTTGGCAGCCGCTGGTCTAAATGTGATCGTGACCGACGATATGACCCCTTATCGTGAACGAAAAGTCCATTTACTCAATGGGCCCCATACTGCAGTCGTATCGTTAGGCTGTTTAGCTGGCCTTGAGACTGTCGAAGATGTCATGAATGATCCAGATTTCACATTGTACTTGGATCGCTTGTTCCAAAACGAATTGATTCCAATGCTTGATTTACCAGAATCACAACTAAACGCCTATGCTGAAGAAATCAAGGAACGTTTCAAAAATCCTTATGTCCATCATCAATTACAGTCGATTGCGTTGAACAGTGTCTCCAAATTTACTGCAAGGCTATTGCCTATCTTGACGCGCTTTTACCAAACTCAGCAACAAATCCCTTTACGGATCACGGCCTCATTGGCGGGATTGCTGCACCGTTATCTGACAGTCCCTTTCACCGATGATCCCCTCGTTTCAGCGATTTTCGCCGAGGCGCAGGCGTTGGCACCCTCAGAGCAGCTCACCTTTTTGCTTGGCGATGAAAGATTATGGCAGAGGGATCTGCGTTATTTGACTGATGAAATCCAGGGCATGATGATGATCCTCTCTCAAGAAGGTCCTCGTGCACTGCTTCACTATGTGGAACAGCAAGAAGCTGTATCCCCATTGTAAAACCGTCGTTCCACTTTATCGAGCTTATGAACAAAGACAACAGCCGCTAGAAGTTACATGACTGGTCTTCTGTTCAATTCAGTACAGAAAGGAAGAAAAAAATGAAAGAGGCACTTATCGAAGCACCGACACAACTCTTGAAATTACATCCCAAAGATAATGTCGCGGTCGCATTACAGCCCCTCCCCCGCAACAGTCGCTTAACCTTTGAGGGACAAGACTTATTATTGACCGAGGATATTCCTCAAGGCCATAAGATCGCTTTAACAGATTTAGCAAACGGAGAAAATGTCATCAAATATGGGTACCCCATCGGACATGTGACCACAGATGCAGCGCTTGGCAGCTGGGTTCATACCCATAATGTGAAAACCAATCTTGCTGGCACATTAACTTATACTTATCAGCCTAACCTACAACCGGTCCATTACCCTAAAACTGAATTAACCTTCAATGGCTATCGAAGAGCCAATGGCAAAGTCGGCATTCGCAATGATTTATTGATCGTGCCAACTGTTGGCTGTATCAACGGCATCGCTGAGATCATCGTTGAGGAATTCAAAGCACTTCACCCCGACCTTGGATCCTTTGATCATGTGACGATTTTAAAACATCCCTATGGGTGTTCACAATTGGGTCAAGACCACCAAAATACCCGGCAAATCTTGATAGATGCCGTACAACATCCCAATGCTGGCGGCGTGCTGGTTTTTGGACTAGGTTGTGAAAACAATACCGTATCTGCCTTCAAAGAAAAACTTGGTGAGTATGATGAAAATCGCGTGAAATTCATGGTTGCCCAAGAAAGCCAAGACGAGATCCAAGTGGGGATCGAATTGCTAGAGGCGTTGTTGGAAGCTGCCAAAGATGATGTACGAGAACCTGTCCCATTGAGCGAGTTGAAAGTTGGCTTGAAGTGCGGCGGTTCCGACGGTTTTTCCGGTATCACTGCCAACCCTTTATTGGGCGCCTTTTCTGACTTTCTCGTGGCCCAAGGCGGCAGTACTGTTTTAACAGAAGTACCAGAAATGTTTGGTGCAGAACAAGTCTTGATGGCGCGGGCGGAAAATGAAGCAACATTTGAAAAAATCCTACATTTGATCAATGATTTCAAAGATTACTTCTTGGCCTATGGCGAGCCCGTCTATGAGAACCCCTCCCCCGGCAACAAAGCCGGTGGTATCACAACACTGGAAGATAAGTCCCTTGGCTGTACCCAAAAATCTGGCACATCAGCTGTTGTGGATGTCTTGAAATATGGTGAAAAATTGCGTAAACCTGGATTGAGTTTATTAGAAGGTCCGGGGAATGATCTAGTCGCTGCCTCTGCTTTGGCCTCGGCTGATTGTCAACTTGTGCTGTTCACCACAGGTCGCGGAACACCATTTGGTGCTTATGTACCGACGATGAAAGTCGCCACCAATCAAGAAATCTATCGAAAGAAACCTCATTGGATGGATTTCAACGCTGGCCGGTTATTAGAAGAATCGATGGATGTTGTACTGACAGACTTTATTCAAGCGATCATTGATACAGCCAGCGGCAAAGCGACACGCAACGAAGCCAACAATGTACGGGAAATCGCCATCTTTAAAAACGGTGTCACGCTATAAAACGATAGGAAGAAGGATGACAATTGTTCGAAGACAATTTTTTACTGAAAAACCCGATCGCCGAAGCACTATATCGGCAATATGCGAAAGATTTACCGATTATTGACTATCACTGCCATTTAGACCCGAAAGAAATCTATCAAGATCAACCCTTTAAAAACATAACAGAAGCATGGCTTTCTGGCGATCATTATAAATGGCGCTTGATGCGGGCTTGCGGAATCGATGAAGAGAAGATCACCGGTTCAGCAGCTGATTACGACAAGTTTGCAGCTTGGTGCCAGACAGTGCCGAAATTGATCGGTAATCCATTATACACGTGGACACATCTAGAATTACAACGATTTTTTGATATCGACTTGCCTATCAATGAAGCAAATACTGCCACGTTATGGGAACAATGCAACCAAAAACTCCAGCAAAAGGCATTTACCCGGCGTTCTTTGATCGCCAATAGCCGTGTCGAGATCGTTTGTACCACGGATGATCCCGTCGATGACCTGTACGATCATCAGCAGCTCCGGCAAACGGAAGACCGTTTCAAAGTTTTACCGACCTTCAGACCAGACAAGGCGATCAAGATCGGTGACGCGCATTTTCTGCCTTATATGACACAATTGGCTGCTGCATCAAACCAAAAGATCGACAGTTATCCAGACTTGTTGGCTGCTTTGTCGCAACGGATCAACTACTTTTCCGATAATGGCTGCCGTTTAGCAGATCATGGGATCGACAGTTTGACTTTCGTAGACCAAACGGATCTTTCAGCTGACACGGTTTTCCAAAAAGCTTTGGCCAAACAACCACTGAGTGACAAAGAAATTGCCGTTTATCAAACAGCCTTGTTGATCGAATTGATGAAAAAATATCATCAAGCTGGCTGGACGATGCAACTGCATTTGCATGCTTACCGCAATTGCAATCAACGTATGTATCAAACATTAGGACCAGATACTGGTTATGATGGTATCAACGACCGGCCCTTGACCCGTGATCTACAACAGTTGCTAGATCACGTTGACCAGACCCAGCAGCTGCCGCAAATCATCTTATACTCTTTAAATCCCAATGACTATGATGCGCTAGTGGCATTGATGGGATGCTTTCAACAGACAGGCGCCAATCAGCTGCAATTGGGATCTGGCTGGTGGTACAATGACACACGGGCCGGCATGCGCCGCCAACTCACTGCATTTGCAGATGGCAGTGTGCTGTTTAATTTCGTCGGCATGTTGACGGATTCTCGCAGTTTCCTCTCTTATACACGACATGAATATTTCCGGCGGGTACTCTGCGAATGGTTAGCTGAAATCGTGATCCGTGGGGAAGCACCCACAGACCTTCAGCAGCTGAAACCATTGATAGAAAACATTTGCTACCACAATGCTGCCCATTACTTTCAATTTAGGAGATGACAGATGCCAAAAATCATGATTGCCGGCGATTCTACAGCGGCAAATAAAATTGAGCACGCACGACCAGAAACTGGGTGGGGAGAAAAACTGTCATGGTTTTTCTCTGATCATTATCAAATAATCAATTTCGCTAAGAATGGCGCCTCAACCAAAAGTTTTATCAAAGAAAAGCTGCTTGCAGAAGCAGCGGCCGCAATGAATAAAGGCGACTATTTTCTGATTCAATTTGGCCACAACGATCAAAAAATCAATGATGACCGCGGAACGACCATAGAGGAATATCAAGCAAATTTAGCTACTTATGTTCAAACAGCGCAGGCAAATGACGTCATCCCTATATTGCTGACTTCGATCACACGGCTGCATTATCAAGGGCAGCAATTGGCTGCAGATGCCGTTGGCGCCTATCCGTCAGCTATGCGTGCCTTTGCAAAGCAGCATGATATTTTATGTTTAGACATCTTTGCTGCAACACAGACCTACTTCAATCAGTTGACACCGATCGAAGCCAAGAGCCATTTTTTACATCTGCCTGTTGGCGTACATCCGAATTATCCTCAAGGGATCGATGACGACACCCATCTCAATGGACATGGCGCAACAGCAGTTGCCCTGATCATTGCCCAAGCCCTTAAAGAATCCGGTTTGCCTTGCGGCCAAGATATCCAGATTGAATGATCGTCAAACAACAAAGAAGGAGGAGTCGTGCATCAACAGATGCCTGGCTCCTCCTTCTTTGATCCATGTTTTGTTGATTGTTTGCGGGTGTTACTCCGGTTGTTTGCCAATATAGGCTAAGATTCCGCCATCGACATACAACACATGTCCATTGACGAAGTTAGATGCTTCAGAAGCAAGGAATACGGCTGGACCAGCTAAATCTGTAGGCTCTCCCCAACGGGCAGCAGGTGTTTTTGCAACGATAAATTGATCAAAGGGATGACGTGAGCCATCTGGCTGTACCTCTCTTAACGGCGCTGTTTGTGGGGTCGCAATATAGCCAGGCCCAATGCCATTACATTGAATATTTGCTGAACCGAACTCTGAACAAATATTTTTGGTCAGCATTTTCAAACCGCCTTTAGCTGCTGCATATCCAGCCACGGTTTCCCGACCTAATTCACTCATCATCGAGCAGATATTGATGATTTTACCGTGGCCTTTTTCGATCATTGATGGTAAGACTGCTTTAGAAACGATAAAAGGTGCATTCAAATCGACATCAACTACTTGACGGAAATCTGCAGCTGACATCTCCAACATTGGCATCCGCTTGATGATCCCAGCATTGTTGATCAAAATATCGATGACACCGACTTCTGCTTCGATTTGTTTGACCATTGCTTGTACTGCTGCCTCGTCCGTCACATCACAGACATACCCATGCGCCTCGATCCCCGCCTCTTTGTAATTTGCTAAACCTTGATCCACTGAAGCCTGATCTAAATTGTTAAAGACGATCGTCGCACCTGCTTTGGCTAGCGCTTGTGCCAAGGTAAACCCAATCCCGTACACAGCACCCGTAATCAAAGCGATTTTGCCATCTAATCGAAAATCATTCATTGAAAAATCCATCATTATACCTTCTTTCTTTTATTTTAACTCATCCATTGCGATCATATCCATATCAGTGTAGGTAATATTTTCACCACACATTGCCCAAATGAAGGAATAATTACTTGTGCCCACGCCAGAGTGGATCGACCAGCTAGGAGAAATGATCGCTTGTTCTTCGGCAACCACCAGATGTTTGGTTTCATCAGGTTTACCCATCATATGAAACACTTTGGTGTCTTCATTCGCAAAGTCAAAATACACATACGCTTCCATACGGCGTTCATGGGTATGACAAGGCATGGTATTCCATGCACTCCCTGGTTCCAAAATCGTATAGCCCATCTGCAATTGACAGCTTTCACAGACATTTGGGTGAATATATTGATAGATTTTCCGTTCGTTCAACGTCAATCCTTCCCCTGTTTCCATAGGTTTGACTTGATCGATACTGATTTTGACGTTTGGATACTTTTTGTGGGCCGGAACACTTGAAAGATAGAATTTGGCTGGATTTTCGGGATCATCAGAATAAAAGACCACGTTTTTTGTTTCTTTGCCAATATAATAGCCATCTTGTTTTTTCATGGCTTCTTTCGTGCCTTCGATCGAGATCGACCCTGGTCCGCCAATGTTGATCACACCTAATTCCCGACGTTCTAGGAAATAATCGACACCTAATTCTTTCGTCAATTCGATTTCTAAGCCTTGATCTGTTGGTGTGACCCCGCCGAAAATCATGCGGTCATTGTGGGTATATGTCAGCATGATTTGACCGGGTGTGAAGATTTTCTCCACTAAAAATTCTCTGCGTAATTCTTCCGTACTGTAATGTTTGATGTCTAACGGGCTGTGGGTATAGCGTGTTTCCATATGTTGCATCTGCTTATTCCTCCTTAACGAATAATTTTTCCTGATCCATTGTTGATAAAGTCCTGAACTTCTGATACTGAAAATAGATTGCAATCCCCGTGAACTGTGTGTTTGAGTGCCGAAGCCGCGGTTGCAAAGTCGATCAATGTTTGATCGCTGCTTTGACTCGCGATACCATGCAAGACGCCAGCAACAAAGGCATCGCCACCTCCGACGCGATCAACGATCGGATCGATGATATGGGCTTGTGACACCACATAATTGCCTTGATGCCAAAGTCTGCCTGTGAGCTCATTATGACTGGCTGAGATCACTTTGCGGTGGGTACCATAAAACATGTCAATGTTTGGATACAATCGATTCATTTCTTCATAATAATAGCGATCGTCTATTGCTTCTGCTGACGCGGGTATATCCATAAATACTTGCGCATCAAGTTTGCCTGCTGAACAAAAATCGACGTACGGCAATAGTTTTTTTAAATATTGCTTTGCTTCATCCGTTGTCCATAATTTGCCGCGAAAATTGATATCTAAACTGATTTTGACACCTGCTTGTTTGGCAGCTTTGACTAAGTTGATCAAGGTAGCCTGCCAATCTTTTGAGAGTGCTGGGGTGATGCCGGAAATATGAAAGATATCGACCTCGTCAAACAACGCTTCTGGCCATTCATTGGTGGTCATTTCAGCAAAGCTAGATCCTTTGCGATCATAGACCACTTGTGCCGCTCTTTCTCCGATTCCTGTTTCAACATAGTAAGTCCCCAATCGAGACCCGCCTCTCAGCACATAACGACAATCAACTCCATATCGCTGCAAATGCTGCTGGGCACCGTCGCCTAAAGCGTTTGCAGGAATCTTGCTGGCAAAAGCAACCCAATGGCCAAAATTGGCCAAAGAGATCGCGACATTGGCCTCTCCGCCGCCATAATGAGCAAAAAATTGTGTGCTGGATGCGACCCGTTCACCCACCGTCGTGGATAACCGCAACATGATCTCGCCTAAAGTAAGCATCTTTCCCATAACTATGCGCCTCGAATCTCTTTCAATTGCGCCGCATATTGTTTGGCCACTTCTGTCACAGCCGCAAAATCACCTGTGACAGCTGGTGCAAGCAGATTGCCGCCAACTCCTACTGCCACGACACCAGCGTCAAACCACTCGGCCATATTCGCTAGACTGACACCACCTGTAGGCATGATATTCAATTGCGGCAACGGCGCTTTGAAGGCAGAGATAATACTCGGCCCATACGCACTGCCAGGAAACAACTTGATAATGTCCGCGCCAGCTTTCAACGCTTCTTTCATTTCCGAGATCGTCATACAGCCCGGAAGATATGGCACTTGATACAGGTTGCACATCTCAGCTGTTGCTTGATCAAACGTTGGACTCACCACATACTCAGCACCCGCCATGATGGCTAATCGAGCGGTCACAGCATCCAACACAGTTCCTGCCCCGATCACCACATCGTGTTGATCCCGATAGGTCTCGGTTAATTCAGCTATCACTGCCGCAGCCTCTGGGACGGTAAATGTCAATTCAATTCCAGTGATGCCCCCTTCAATGATTGCTTGACTGGCTTTGAAGGCTTCTTCCTTGGAAGCGCCCCTCACTACGGCTATCACTCCGCTCTTTTGCAATTTTGTTAATCGTGCGACTTTATCCATCAAACCCCTCCTAAATTTCTTATTTGGAAAATAGAATTTATTATAGAGAAACTTACAAATTTATTATACCGTTCTCCAATATTTTTGCAAGGGCTTTCTAGACTTTTATAATGATTTTTCGATGGCTTGTTTGGTTTCACGAATTGTCTCAATCAATGTTTGCTTATATGCTGGTGTTAGGCGATATTTAGGTAAACTAACCGAAAAAGCCCCAACGACTGCGCCATCGTGGATCAATGCTGCGCCAATACAATAAATCTCTTGTTCCATTTCTTCGTCATCAAAGGCGACTTGCTCTTCTCTTGAGCGTGCAAGTTCTTTTTTTAATTGGAAGGGATTGGTGATGGTATTTTCAGTATAGGCAATCAGTGGTGTGTCAGCTAAATAGTCTGCGACTTCTTCTTCTGAAAACAACGCCAAAACTGCTTTACCCATTGCCGATGAATACAAAGGTCTCGTGATCCCTACTTTAGAAGACATGCGGATCGTCTGGTGCTTGGGTTCCAACTTGTTGACATATAATATCTCACTTGCAGCCAAAACCCCTAAATGGATCGTTTCATCCGCTTTTGTCTGTAACACTTCTAGATGGGGCAAACTTCTTTCGACTAAATCTAATTCCTCCACACTATGATTGGCATATTTGATTAGTTTAGAACCCAGACGATAATTCTTTTCTTTGCTTCGCTGCACGTAGCCTATCATCACAAGTGTATCTAAGATTTTCAGCGTCGTTGATGCAGTCATTTCTGTTGCAGCGGCAATCATCTGCAGTGGTTGATTTGGATGCTCAGCTAAATGATCCATAATCATTGCCGCTTTCAATAAAACTGTGCCGTATGGTTTTTGTGTCATATTCTCCACCTCGTTTTTTCTATATAAGAAATTATAATCTCTTTTTGAGAAATGCACAATCTTCTTTGATTCTTTTCCTCTAGATGATGATTTACATTTGCTGATAAAAACAAGTATGATAAAGAAGAAGGATAAAGGAGTGCGTATGAATGGATCTGGATGTGTTAACCAAAGGAAAGAAACTGTCCGACAATGAAAAACGAATGATCGAATATTTAATGAGCCATACAGAAGAAATCGATGGCTGCCCCTTACGAGAAATCGCCAAGCGAATCTATACCTCGCCTGCTACAATCGTTCGCTTAGCGCAAAAACTAGGTTTTTCTGGTTATACCGAATTCTTTTTTTTCTTAAAAAATCAGTTGAAAAACCAGCAAATCACTGAAGCAACGATCGACTACCAAATCGACAGTGCAAGTATTGATCAGATGATTGCCTCCATTCGAGACATCTATGCAAATCAGCCCAATAAGTTCATCACGATATATGCCACGGGTTTTTCTGGGATCATTGCGGAATATTTGCACAAAAAAATGCTGGTCAACGGCATCAAAACATTATTGGTCAGTGCCTCAGACTCAGGTGGGATCATCAGCAACAATATCGAAAACATCAGCATGCTGATCACGATCAGCAAATCAGGGGAAACCCAAAAAGTCATCGAAAAAATGCGATTGGCCCAAGAAAACCAGATACCGACGATTTTGTTTTGCGGCAACGGAGAGCATAGCGCCAATCAACTAGCCACTTATGCCTTTGAAGTCACGGATGAACGACCTTTTGATACGCAAAATATCGAATATAGCAGCTTTTTTGGCAAACTGCTGTTACTCATGGAATATATCGTCGCTGCGATGACTGTTACTGAAAAAGCACCCCACAAATAAAGCGCCTAGCAACAGCCGGCTTTTTCAGCTGACTGTTGTTAGGCGCTTAAATTTGCGGTGCGGGGTTTAGCTTTGGAAATAGGACGCAGCGATTTGCTGATAGCTATTGGCTGATTGCGGATCAGGTACTATCGTTTCCCCGATTTCAACCGCCACGGTTGTCGGATCATACAGATCATACAAACCAAAAATCGGCTCATTTGCTTCTGAAAGACAACAAGCAACGCCCAAAACATCCGCTGTCATTTGGGCAAGAGCCCTCGTTTGAAAAAAGCCTCCACTGACGGTTACCTGATCCGCCACTTGAACCAAGTCCTTCAACAACCGGATATTCATCAACATCCCCTCGATCGTCGCTCGAATCATCTCTGGACGCCGATGGGCAATCGTCAGATGGTAAAAACCAGCTGTCACTTGATTTGTCCAAAACGGCGCCCGCTCTCCATTCAAATAAGGGAAGAAACGCAACCCTTGACTGCCAATGGCGGTCTCATTCAAAAGGTGCGGCAACGCTTGAAAAAAATCGATACCATTTTCGGCAAAGGTCTCCTTCGCCCAAGCCAAAACTGATCCGCCATTATTTGAAGGTGCGCCCACGACATAGATCCCCTCCTTTAAATAATAGCAAAAGTTTTGTTTGTCCAAATCAAAGCTCGGTGTACTGGTCACTTTACGGATCGCGGCACTTGTTCCAATCGTCAAACTGTTCGGGATACCCGTAGATCGATAGCCCGCATAAGCAGCCAAACAGCCATCACTTGCCCCGCACATGACCGCCACTTGTTGGGAAAGACCCAATTGTTCCGCCAATTCCGGCACGATCAAGAAACAATCTGTTGGTTCGCACAGTGGCGCCAACTGTTCTGCTGTCACAGAGAGATACGCGAGAATGGCATCACTCCATGTTTTTTCTTGCAAAGCATATAATCCCGTAGCAGAAGCGGTACTGCGATCGATGCGTACTTCACCAGTGAACAAACGCATTGCCAACTCTTTTAACCCATAAAAATGATCATAAGATGAAAGCAGTCCTTGTTCCTTGAGATGGAGCAATTTGGCAAATGGCGACATGGCGTGGATCGGTGTACCGGTTTCCTGATAAAAAGTTCTAGCCATCTCAGTTTTTCGGAACGCTTCGATTGTTTGGCTGGCTTGATTATCTGACCAAATATAAATCGCATCCCCTTGCCCATTCTTTTCTGGCATGAAACTATGCATCGCTGTGCTGAACGCAATGGTCTTTATTTGTGCTTTTAACGCAGCAGGCAAGGCCTGTGTGCCCTGGCGCAATGCGCTTTCGATTGCCTTCGCTGATTGTATCTGCGTTGATCCTTCAATTTGCGTCGTCAGTTGGATCGAATGACTGTGACGAATGTTGCGCCCACTGATCACACCAAACTTGATTGCTGTGGTGCCGATATCGATTCCTAGAAACATGTCTTCTCATCCCTTTTCCATACAAATTATGCTTTATTTTACCATAGATTGGCACAAGGAAACGTTGCGGGTTTAGGTTAAGGAAAGATACAGCTTTACATGCCGCAAAAGATCGTCTAGAAACATCCCACAGGACACTTCTCGACGATCGATCTGCGCGGCTTCCTTATTAGATGTTTCTCAAATGTGAAACAAATCAGTGCAAATCTGGCCAATAATCGCCATTCTCAGAAACCAAATCTGCCAATAATTCTTTGGCCACTTTTGCGCTAGGAATGGTTTTGGAAAGGGTTAACGCTTGCCACATCTTCTGGTAGCTTTTTTCCACATATGCTTCCACGACCAACTTTTCGACCATCACTTGCTGGTACATGAGTGTTTGTTGGAAAGCGGGTATGTTGCCTTGTGTCAACGCTTCAGGGCCATCTGAGCCAATGATACAAGGAACTTCCACCATCGCATCATCCGGGAAATTGGCAATGGCTCCATTGTTCTCAACGATCATGATCATCCGCTCATGGGTATTAAAAGCGATCGCTCTGGCTAAGTCTACGATGAAGCTGGCATGGGCATCGATCTCAAAGGCAATACCTTGCGCAGATCCGTTTTCGACGATTTTTTTAGCATGGGCAAAAACCCGTTTCTCTCTTCCTTCCATGACCTCATTGGCGCGGGTATGTTCAGGATGATCTTTCATATGATCAAACATTTCATCAGGATACAGATAATATTGCAGATAGGTATTCGGCAAGAATTCCGGCGTCAATGCCAACAGATCTTTGGCTTTTTTATGGGTTTCTTGCCAACTAGGATCTGTATGCTGGGTATCGACTTCCACTTGTGTCAAATAGCCATGTTTGGCCACATAGGAACGAATGTCTTGAATATACTCCGTTCCCGCTTTATCTTTGATACTTGTCCACCAGCCAAAATGGTTCAACCCAAAATAACGCACCTCTAAATCTTCCGGCTGTTTATTGATGATCTGCGACATACGCCGCAATGTGCCCACAGGCATATCACAAATATTCAATACTTTCGCATGTGGTCGCAACACCCGACAAGCTTCAGCAACGATCGCCGCTGGATTAGAGTAATTCAACATCCAGCAATCCGGTGCATAGGTTTCCATATGATCAATGATTTCCAGCATCCCTGTGATACTGCGCATCCCATAAGCAATCCCACCAGGCCCGCAAGTCTCTTGACCGAAAACACCGTGTTTCAGCGGAATCTTCTCATCTTTTTCCCGCATTTCATATTTGCCGACGCGAATATGCGCCATACAGAAATCGGCATCGGTAAAAGCCGCTTCCGGGTCAGTTGTATAAGAAAAATCGATTTGCGGCGCCTGCTCCTTCAATAAGATCGCCAATGCCTCTCCCAACTGTCCTTGCCGTACATCATCATTATCATACAATGTTAGTTTTCTTAAAGGGAACCGTTCTTGATTGTCTAATAACATCATCACGATGCCTGGTGTAAACGTACTACCGCCACCAGCAATCACTACTGAAAAATCTTTCATTATTCATTCGCTCCTTCTCGGCCTAGATAGGCTTCTAAATTTTCACGTACTTGCGGGACGGTTAATCCATACACCACATGCACATTTTCGCCATTTTTGATGACCCCTTTGGCACTCGTCTGTTCTTTCAATAGTGTTTCATTCACCAATTCAGGATCTTTCAGTTTTAAGCGCAAGCGGGTGTAGCAATTATCGATCGTTTTGATATTGCTGTCGCCACCAAGCCCTTCTGTGATCAATGCTGCGATTGAATCCTGGCTCGAGCTAGCAGCAGCCACACCGTCATTGCCCGCCAACTGCTGTTCTTTGTAGTCTTTTTTCGAATATAATTTTGTTTCATTGCCTTCATCTTCACGCCCCACGGTTTTTAAATTCATTTTTGTGATCAAGAAACGGAACAAGAAATAATAGATGAAGAAAAAGGCGATCCCAACGAGTACATAGATAGGCCAACGTGTCTTTTCAATGCCCAACGGTATATTATATAAAAGAAAATCGATAAACCCATTCGGTCCGATCGCTCTTGAACCAAATAGATTCAAGGCAACCATACTCAAGCCGCTTAAACCTGAATGGATCACAAACAACATGGGCGCCACAAACATGAAAGAAAATTCGATGGGTTCTGTTACACCTGCAATAAATGACGTTATCACTGCGGGAATCAGAATCGCTTTGACTTTGAATTTATTTTCTGGCTTCGCCGTATGATACATCGCCAAACATGCACCAATCAGTCCGAACATTTTTGAGATCCCTCTGGCATCCCAGATCACACTTTGCGACAAGACCGTCACGGCTGGATCCGCAATTTCTGCGAAGTAAATATTCCGCGCACCTTCAAAAACTTGCCCACCAACATCAGCTACCCCGCCCAATGATGTATATAGAAATGGCGTATAAATCAAATGATGCAAACCAGTCGGAATCAACAAACGTTCCAATGTCCCATATAAGAAAATACCAAAGTTCCCTGTTTGTTGGATCACTCCCCCTAAGTTATCAATACCTGTTTGAACAACCGGCCAAACAAACGTTGAGAGAATCGATAAACCCACCACCACAGGAATCAATACAATAAACACAAATCTAGCACCACCATAGACTTGAAATGCATTGGAAAACGTCGTATCGATAAAGCGATTATGAATCAGCGCCGTCACGACACCTAAAATAAGACCCAAGAAAACTCCCATATCCAAAACCTGAATCCCCAACACAAGCGCTTGTCCCGATCCTTGCAAGGCATCTGCAGGGACGAGCATTTCCCGTAATGCCATGAACTTGTTCATCGCATTCAAGAAGACAAAGTACCCCAATAAAGCTGTAAAAGCCGCCTCAGCTTTTTTCTTCTTCGCCAAACCTAACGCGATACCCACACAAAAGATAATGCCCAAATTGGTCAAAATGGGTAAAAGTGCGGCAGACAAGATGCTACCGAACCCGATGGTGATCGGATTATCTAAAAATGGAAAACGCTCAATCAATCGAACATTGGTAAATACATTCCCAACTGCAATCAAAATCCCAGCAATCGGTAAAATCAATACCGGCACAAACATCGCCTTTGAAAACTTCTGCATTGCATCCATCACTTTTTCTTTCATTGATGAAACTCCTTTGTTTTGTATTTGTAGGTTCATTATAGGAAATAATATTGACCATTGATAGGGTAAACGCTTTCAAATCAATGTGTTGCAGGATTTGGAATTTGTTTCAACACACCCGGTTTTCCATTTATTGATAAACACAAAAAAAGCGAACCATTGAGCGTTCGCTTTCACTTTGATTATTCGGTTGATTGCATGAAAGATTTCTGATAAACAAATAGTGGCAATGTGACCGAAAACAAATGAAACAAGATTGGAAAATAGGTCAAAGAAAGGTAATAGAAAATCCCTGTTAATATCAATACAACCATTTGCTTATGAAAGAACATAATCGTTACGATAAAGCAAGCTTGAAAAAGTTGGCTATACCGTTGCTGGTCTTTATCAGCTGATTGAAGAAAATAAAGATTACAGTTATAAGCAAGTAAAAACAGCAAAAAGATAATAACCATGAACTGAATCAATAAGGATTGACTATTTCTAGCCGCGCGCCACAGCATCAAGCAAAAGTAAAAGGACAATCCGTTAAAGACGCCTAAAGGCAGCGTCTTTAACAAAGCTTGTCTAAACTGGCGTAGAAATGGACGGATCAATTTTGCTTCAGGTTGCTGATACGTATCTGCCAAAGCACGTAGCGCTGCGGGAAAAGTGAAGATTGGAAAGGCAGTGACCATCACCAACACATTCAACACGATCAGACGATAGAGTACTTCACAAATACGATAAAATTTACTCTCCAAAGCAAACATTCTTAGTCACATCCTTATTTTAACTTTTCAATATTTTCTGCTATTTTTTCGTTACGGTAATCTACGATCGTTGACCAACCGTTATTTTCACGTTCTTGCAAGTAGTCATCCCAAATTTGTCGTCCTTCTTCCTCTGAACCTGCTTGAATGAAATTAACCAAGGCTTGGACACGAGAAGTGTTGATCGAGGTCAGATTACGGGCTTCAGAACCTGTTCGCGGATCAATGTCCTCAATTTCAAAACGCGGTGCCAACTTGTCTTGTGACCATTCGACCATTTGACGGATCGAAGTTGCTGGTTTTTGCCCCATTTGGATAGCATAATTGTCGTTGCTGACGAACCAGTAAGAACCAAGACCGACTTCTTTGTCAAATCGCGCGATATCGCTATTTCTTAAGGCTTCTGTTTCTTCAGAATATTCAGCGATACCGTCCACGATATTGTAGGTCTCACCTTCGACACCAAAAGTTGTTACCATTGTACCGTATTCACTAGCCAAATACGTGAGTAATTCCATCGCTTTTTGTGGCTCTTTGGTAGATGTTGTGATGAAAGTTTGCGTCCAACCACCAATATTTCCGCCAGTAAATGTCGAGTCATCACCATTGGCATTTTTTGGTCCGTCAACTGCAATATATGTTTGCTCTGGATTTCGTGCATTGTTATCAGACATAAATTCATTCAAACCTTTTGTATTTGAATGTAAGTAGGCAAAGTATCTTCCTTGACCTAATTTTTCTTTCATCGTGTTGTCATTATCAGAAAATTGATCATTGGTGATATACCCTTCGTTATAGGCTTTACGGAAGGTTTCGATCCAGTTGATATAGTCTTCATCAGCATCACGATCATTGAATTTCCCATCTACACTAGGAGCAATACTCAGAAAGTCTTGTAATGTCCCGCCATAAGCGCCATCACCGCCATTTGAAATATCTAACGCTGTCGATCCGAAAGGTACCAATGCTGCCCCGTCGTCGGCAGTTGGGAATTGTTCACTGGCCTTTTGCAAAGCATCCAAGAATCCCTCAGGTGTCGACATATCAGGCTCGCCAATTGCTTCATAAATATCTTTTCGTACAATAAACGTCTGATCACCTACAACATTGCCATCTTCATAATCTTGCGCTGTTGTTGAAAAACTTGGGTAACCATAGATGTTGCCATCCTCCAAGGTAAACCATTGGACTGATTCTGGTTTCGCTGCATGTTCTAAGAAATATGGATCATACGTTTCAGCTAAAATGTTTAACGGCAAAGCAAATTTTGTAGCCTCATTCGCAGCAGATAGATTTTTGTCGAATGTCATTAAATCTGGTAAATCACCGCCAGCCAACATCGTATTGAGATTTTCGTCATTGCCGGATACAAACTCAACGTTGATATTCATGTCCTCTTTGATTTTTTTGGTGACCGTATCTTTGGCCCAGCCTGGTTGTGCATACCAATCGAAGTTGACATACCATTTCAAAGTCGCTTCATGTTCAGTGTCTTTTTCCCAACTTGGTGTATCCTTATCCACTTCAAATCGTGCTTCCGGTAAATCCTCAGCAGCTGCTTCTCCTTTTGAGGCACTGTCATTCGACCCGCCACACGCTGCCAGTACCATTACCGATGTCAAAGTTAGACCTGCTAGTGCAAACATTTTTGCTTTCATTTTTCTCTCTCCTCTAGTTTGTATTTAAGTTATTCTTTTACTGATCCAAGCGTCATGCCTTGGATAAAGTACTTTTGTAAAAATGGATAGATCACAACAACAGGGACAGTTGTAACAACCATTGTTGCCAATTGCAGCGATTGAGAAGTTGTATTCCTTACCACGTTGGTTCCGGTAGCGACTGCAGGGGATAAATTTTCTGAGACGATACGGAACAACAACATTTGCAGTGGATATAATGAACGGTCATCCACATAGATGTTGGCTGTCATGTAATCATTCCATTGGAAGACGCCATGGAACAAGGCGATCGTTGCCAGAACTGGCAGTGACAAAGGAAGAATGATTTTGACAAAGATCGTGAACGGATTTGCGCCATCCATCATGGCCGATTCTTCAAGTGAATACGGAATGCTTCTGAAGAAATTCATCAAAATGACCATGTCATAAAAAGAAAACAGGACCGGTATGATATATACCCAAAAATTGTTCAATAAACCTAGTTGTTTAAATAACAGGAATGTCGGTATCATCCCGCCAGAAACGAACATTGTCAGAATTCCCATGTTCATATAAAGTTTTCTTCCTATCAAATTGCGTCGGCTCATACCATATGCAACCATTGCAGTCAAAGCTGTATGAAGCAAAACACCGATCACTGTTTTCGCAACTGAAATGACAAATGCTTTATATATGGCACTATCTTCAAAAACTGTATAATAACTTTCTAATGAAAACTCTCGTGGCCAAAAGTAGATCCCACCTCTGGCAGCATCCGTCGCATCATTGAATGAAAGTGCCACGATATTCCACAAAGGCAATGCAATGATCGCTAGAAAGAAGATCATAAAAATGACGTTCACCACATTAAATATTTTTTCATCTTTCGAAAATGTCTGATTCATTTTTCCACTCCTTTAAAATACAGATTCGTCACTGATTTTTTTGGTCAGTAAATGGCTGCCTACTACCAGAATCAATGAGATCAAAGAAACGAATAGACCTACTGCTGTTGCGTATGAAAAATCGCCTTGTTGGATCCCCATTTTGTAGACGAAGGAATTGATGACTTCACTGGACTGATAGTTTACAGGATTTTGTAAAACCAATGTTTGATCTAAATTAGAGCCGAGCAAACCACCCACAGATAAAACGAAGGTCAACGCAATGATATGGCGGATCGAAGGAATTGTGATCCGTGTGATTTGTTGGAACTTAGATGCGCCATCCATACGCGCGGCTTCATAAAGTGCCGGGTTGATTCCCGTCATGGCAGCTATATAAAGAATCGTATTCCAACCAACTTCTTTCCAGATATCTGAAATAACTGCAATTGCCCAATATTTGTCCGGGTCTGTTAGAAATCGTATCGGCTGATCGATCAGTCCAGCTCCCAGAAGCATGTTGTTCACAAGGCCGGTATCAGAAAGCCAAGTAATGAACATTCCGCCTAAGATAACCCAAGAGAGAAAGTGAGGCAAATAAGATACTGTTTGCACGACTTTTTTTAACCGTACATGGACGATTTCATTGATCAAGATCGCCAAACCAATCGCTGCGGGAAAACCAATCAATAACTTGAAAAAGCTGATGCCTAGTGTGTTGGTCATGACCGTCCAAAACATTTTGTCACTGAAAAATTCTCGAAAATATTGTGTACCAACCCATTCAGCATTCGCAATCGTATCCAAAACAGAATAGTCTTTGAAGGCAATGACAATGCCGTAAAGCGGGATAAAATTAAATATGATCATTAAGATAATGCCTGGCCAAACCATTGCTTGATAAAAACTTTGTGCTTTTAATCTACTCAAGAAACTTTGCTTTCGCGGTTTTCCTGCGCCCACCGTTGCTTTTATTTCCATCTCCCCCATCCTTTCATGACGAAACTTTCTTTTGTTCGATATACTTGATAACTTGATAAACCGCACCTATCATACCGGCATCATTTTTCAATTTTGCAGTGATAACTGGTGCAACCTTTTGTTGTTGCAAAAAGGCAATACTCTCATGTCGACTCTTCAAATCCGCAAGTGTTTGTTGCAGTCTTGCCATAAATCCCTCATTCTCACTGATCGCTCCACCAATTAAAATCGCTTCTGGATCAAAACTACTGATCAGATTCAATAAGCCAACTGAAAGATCTTGGAAAAAACGTTGAATGACATGCGCTGCGATCTCGTCTCCTTGTTCTTCTAATTTAAAAATATCAATGGCATCATGTATTGCTTTATTTTGTTCCAGATGAGCAGTTGCTAATAGATATTGATAACATAGACCTCCAACGATTGCCGCTCGCTGATTCAAAGAAACAGATTCTACATTCCCTGAATCCGGCAGCTGATCCATCAACATCCAGCCAAATTCACCGGCCATACCATGTCCGCCACGATAAACTTGGTTATTGATAATGATTCCCCCGCCAATACCAGTACCTAGTACCAAACAAATATAATGTTCAAAATCGCGGGCATGACCAATCCATTTCTCAGCAATTGCCGCTGCATTTGCATCGTTTTCAATCACGACGGGAAGTTGCACATGTTTTTCTAATTCTTCCCGCAAATTTGTCCCATATAGTGATTTGATTGACCCAGCAGTCGTCAGTGTGCCATCTTTTTGAATAATCCCAGGTGCGCTGATTCCAATACCCTCAATCGTTCCGGCTCTTTGCTGTAAATCGCTGATAACTCCGAACAAATTTTGCAGAAACTCTGATTTCTCATGCGCTGTTTGTATTTTTCCTTTTTCAAAGATCGTTCCATCTTTCCTGACGATTCCATACTTGGTCGTTGTCCCGCCAATATCAATACCAATATACATGCCTTCACCCTCAATACTTTTCTATTCTTTTCGTGGAATGACTGATCCTTAACTCGCCTGCTAAAACATGCGCATACCCCTTGGTTTGTTCTTCTATCATATGAAGTAAATGCTGTACTGCAAGGCATCCTTGTTGCGCAATTGGATTATGGACTGTTGTTAAACTCGGCGTAAAGTAATCCAGAAGATCGATACCGTCAAAGCCGACGACACTAAAATCATTTGGTACATGATACCCATTTGATTTAATCGCCTTTACCGCACCAATGGCACTTAGGTCATTACCAGCCAAAAATGCAGTTGGCAGATCGATTTGATTTTTCAGAAAAAAATCTACTGCACCTTTTGATTTATTTTCTTCAAAGAAACCGTGGATGATCCAATCTTCGCGATAACGAATGCCTGCATCGCTTAACGCATCTTGATAGCCTTTGAGTCGTTCATCGCTGTCATATACCCCTTGGATACCGGTAATGAAAGCAATATCGTCATGTCCTAGTCCTAACAAAAATTCAGTAGCGGCTTTACCTTTTTCATAGGAGTCGAAGACAACACTGCCGAAATGTTCATCTTGTATATTTCGATCAATAAAGACAGCCTTGATCTGCTCTCGCCTTATTGCGGCCAAGTCTTCACTGTTCAAAAAATCTTCAAATCCAATGATCCCATCAACCACACCGCCTAAGATACTGCGCAACACGGCACGCTTGTCCGTCGATAAAAAGACATTGACTGCATATCCTGATTTTTCAGCTTCTTGCGCAATCGCTTCAACTAAAACACTAAAATAAGGGCCGCTAATACTCGTGGTATAAAAGCCAATCATTTTAGTTCGAGTATTCTTTAGCTGTTTCCCCATAAGATTGGGTACATAGTGTAAATTTCTGGCAGCTGCGAGCACACGTTCCTTTGTATCTGGACGAACTACATCAATACCGTTCAATGCTTTAGATACAGTTGCAATAGATACATTGGCCTCTTTCGCAACATCCCTGATCGTCGTCCGATTTGTCATCTCCACTCACCCTCGCATAAAAACGTTTTTATTTTGAAGAAAAAGAATGTCGAAGCGAATGTCGATTCTTTCCTTCGATAAATCCACTATATATAAAAACGTTTTCAAAAACAACATATCTTGTGTTGATTGATTTGTGTACCACCTGTTTGGTATAGGTTACCAGCGTGGAACGAGACGTACCAAAAAAAAAAGCCTTATAAAGGCTTTTAAATAGCGATTTCTCCTATCTTATCGGCTTGCTTGGAGTCAAAACCAATGTACAACGCGATCTTTCCCGGATCATTTTTCAATAACAAATCAGAATGAACATAGGCAAATTGCGTCTCACTGATATTGAAAGTGATGTCAATCGAAGACTTTGCGGGTACCAAAACTTTTCGCCATTGCTTTAACTCTCTAATTGGTCTGGCAACTTCTGTCACTAAATCTTGACTATACAATTGCAGAAGCGTTCGATGTGCTTTCTCTGTATGATTGATTAAACGTGCGTTGACCTCATAAAGACCTTCTTCCTCAGAAATGTGGGTGATCGTTGTTTGTTCTATTTCACATGAACCATAACCCAACCCGAATCCAAATGGATACAACGCATCATTTTCTTCATCCATATATCTTGAGATATACTTTTGATCTTGGTTGTCTGGTGTTTTTGGCCGCCCCGTTGATAACTGTCCATAGGTCAAGGGAAGTTGTCCAACAGATCGAGGAAAGCTCATGGGTAAGCGCCCTTGTGGTTCAACTGTACCTGTCAGTAAATTTGCCAAAGCATGTCCGCCTTCAGAGCCTGGAAACCAGCCAATTAAAATAGCTTTGCAGGATTCTTCGATATCTGATAATACCAACGGTCTTCCGTTAAAAAGAATCAGCACAACATTTGGATTGTGTTTTGCTATTGCCTGAACCAGAACATCTTGTCTTCTTGAAAGTGTCAATTTGGTTAGACTAGCGGCCTCCCCTGATTCTTCACTCGATTCTCCAACTGCTAATAAGACAACATCGCTTTGTTCCGCAAGTTTACATGCTTCCTCAATATAATGATCGGAGAGCACTTCTTCTTCTGCATAGGAGAGAACCGACAGATCCAGATGTTTTTCGCTCAATCCCTCTTTTAACGATACAGCATCTTCTTGTTTTCCAATCCACGACCAAGCACCCAAGATATCTTTAGAATCGGCTTTGGGCCCAATCAAAGCAATTTTCTGATTTTTTTCGAGTGGTAAGATCCCTTCGTTTTTCAATAAGACCGTAGTCTGTTCAGCGGCCTTTCTCGTACTCAATCGAGTATCAGCATCTAAATGAACCGATAAATCCGCTTCATTCAATCCCCGATAAGGATCCTCAAATAAACCTAAGCTATCTTTCAGCTTCAAGACATGATAGACTGCTTGATCCAATTGTTGCTGCAATTCAGGTGCAGCCGTAATGATTTGGGCCAGTGAATTCATATAGCAGTCACTCATCATATCCATTTCTATCCCTGCATGAAATGCTTTTTTGGCAGCCTCTTCACCATCTGCAGCTACACGATGTGCAATCAGTTCTGCAACTGCTGCCCAATCAGAGATGACCAAACCTTCAAACCCAAGTTTTTTTCTTAAAACATCTTGGATCAATGGCTGGTTGGCGGTTGCCGGAATGCCACGCACAGTGTTAAAAGATGTCATCACTAAAGCAGCCCCTGCATCTATTGCTGCTTTGAAAGCTGGTAAATAATTTTGGTAGATTTCTAAATCAGATAGGTCTACCGTATTGTAGTCTCGACCACCTTCTGCAGCTCCGTATCCGACGAAATGTTTGACGCAAGCTGCAATTCTTTTTTTATCCTTATTTAAGTTATTGGTTGCACCTTGATAGCCTCTGACATATGCCGCTGTCAACACTGAAGACAATGTTGGATCTTCCCCGTTGCTTTCAAGTACCCGCCCCCACCTAGCATCTTTGACATAATCTGCCATCGGAGAAAATGTCACATGAATACCGGCTTCTGCTGCTTCCTTTGCGGCCATTTTCGCTGCTTCTTCGATTAACTGTTCATCGAATGACGCCGCCATTGCTAAAGGGATCGGAAATATCGTTTCATAGCCGTGAATGACATCAGCCATGAAAACCAACGGAATCTTCAAACGACTCTTTTCCAAGTATTGCTTTTGGATCGTATACACTTGTTCCGCCGTATGTGTGCCTAAAATTGATCCAATTTGATAGGATTGTGCTTCACTCATTTGCCATTGCTGCATGGGGCCTGTGATCTCGCCTCCTTGCGCAAAAAAGTCAGGGGTCAATTGCACCAACTGGCCCACTTTTTCTGCTAGTGTCATCTCTTCCAACAATTCAATCAAATGTTTATCTTTCATCTCATATGTCCTCTCCATTCGTAGCGATTACTTTTTGATACCAATTAAATGACGCTTTTTTTCGCCGTTTTAAAGAGCCTTCACCTGTATTATCTTTATCTACATAGATCATGCCATAGCGCTTGTCCATTTCCCCAGAACCAAAACTGACGATATCAATGATTCCCCACGGGGTATAACCCAAAACGTCTACGCCGTCTTCTATGATTGCCAGTTTCATTTGATGGATATGGGCTGCTAAATAGTCGATCCTGTATTGATCTTGAATGGGTTCCTCATGCACATCATCGTATGCACCAAATCCATTTTCGACGATGAAGAGTGGCAATCCATATCGTTCATATACGATGTTCAACGTGTATCTTAACCCAACTGGATCGATCTGCCAGCCCCAATCACTTGAAGATACATAAGGATTGGTCAGCATTTTACTATTGTCAAAATCTGTGATCGATTGACCTTCTAACTTTTCTAATGTTGTAACTGTGCCAGACATATAATAACTAAATCCAATAAAATCAACGGTTCCTTGTTGGAGAACCTCTTTTTCCTCGTCTGATAAATCAATGCTGTATCCTTTTTGCTGCCAGCTCTTTACTGCATAAGTCGGTACTTTGCCCCGTACGTGAATATCACTATAAAAGAAACGACGATTCATCACTTTTAAAGCAGCCATTTGATCTTCAGGTTTACTTGAAAAAGGATAGACTGGTACATAAGCCATCATACAGCCGATCTGAAATTCTGGATTGATTGATTTTCCAATCATGACTGCTCTTGCACTGGCAATCAATTCATTGATAGATGCTTGATAAATGACTGCTTCTTTTTCAGACTGTGTTGCCTCGTGTTCAAATAAAATGCCAGAATTTGTCCACGTGTGTAAGTCGTGTTGTCCGTCGGCTTGATTATTGATTTCATTGAAGGTCATCCAATATTTCACTTTGTCTTTAAACCTTTTCATCACGGTTTCAGCGTAATGTGCAAAAAACTCGATGACTCGTTTATCTCTGAAACCACCATAAGCTTCAGCTAAATGATACGGCATCTCAAAATGAGATAACGTGATCACTGGTTCAATCCCATTATCCAATAACCTATCAAACAAATCATCATAGTATTGCAAGCCTTGTTCATTGGGCATTTCCTCATCACCTAAAGGAAAGATCCTAGACCAATGGATCGATGTACGAAAAACTTTTAGCCCCAATTCTTTAAATAGTGCAATATCTTCAGGATAACGATGATAAAAGTCGATTGCTTCGTGATTTGGATAGTAATATGGGGCTTTGACCCCTTTCGTTACTTGTCTAGGGATACCATTCCCTCCACTCGTCATGACATCCGCAATACTGAGACCTTTGCCCGCTAAATTCCATGCCCCTTCGATTTGGTGCGCAGCAACTGCCCCGCCCCACAAAAAATCTTTTTGTAACTTATTCATTAGTCCCATCCTCCAAACTTGTTTATTTTAGTATACTTAAAAACGTTTTCAATTTTGTACTGTTCATTGAAAATGGTTCAGGATTGAGCAAAAAGAAAAAACACTCATCATGGTACGCAGTGTACCAGAGAGTGCTTAATCACGCATTTACAATTTTTCTCACTACCTCAGACAAAGATTCCACTAAAAACATACTCGGTATTTGGCTAGTCAAATCTTCGTGCTTATTGATTCGTTGGACATCTATGACATAATCTAACATATAGTCAGACATTTTTGCCAGTGTACTGTTGGCATCGCTAGTAATGGCAACAGTTGTAAAATCAGGATTATTACGAAAGCCATTTACAACTTCAACAACTTCAGTGGTATATCCTGTAACTGACAATGCAATCAACATGTTTTCAGATGTATTCTTCAATTTCGCAACGATTGGATAGGTATGGTCTACCAAAGCAAAACTATTGAAACCAATGGTTGCAAAGCGCCTCGCTGCATATTCGCATATTGACGCCGATGCACCGATGCCATAGAAAATGATATTTTCGCAAGCAATCATTTTTTCCGCAATGCGAGTGATTTTCCCTTCAATATCTCTTGGAAAGCGTTCAGCACTTAAAATAGTCAAACTACTCACGAAATCCGCACTTTCGAAGTCGGGCACCTTAAAATGAGTCCGAAACTCAGTAAAACTTTCAAAGCCCAGTTTTCGGATAAAACGCATCACAGAAGACGCAGACGTATGTGATTCTTTGGCGATTTCTCTCACCCGCATATACGGAATCTTGTCACTTTGACTAGACATGTAATGATAGATTGCACGATCAGTTTCAGACAAATCATTAAAATCTATTTTTCCAAAAAAAGACAACTTGATCTCTCCTCATCTATATTCTACCTTTAATGTACCATAAATGTCTGAAAGCCGCATATTGCTATATAGGCACAGCACGCACTGAGGGTACCCATAGATAGCCGATTTTCTTTGCTTTCACATTTGATTGTTTACTTCTGTTCGGCATAGTCCGCCAGCAGTGCCAAAAAGGCATCCCCATATTTATCCAATTTATTTTGTCCAACCCCTTTGATCTGTAAAAATTCGATCGGTGATTTTGGTTGGACTTCTGCCAATTGGCGTAGTGTTTGATCCGAAAACACCACATATGGCGGCAAGTTTTGCTCTTGCGCCAAGTTTAAGCGCAACGCCCGTAATTGATCAAACAACGCATCATCAACGACCAATTGTTTGACTTTGGTTTGTTTGCGGAAGACTTGTGCTTTGCCTAGCAAAACATCGATACCAGCATTGGTGACACTTAACAGCGGATACTGTCCTTCAGAAGGCAATAAATAGCCTGAAGCGGTCAAATAATCAATCAACTGATTGACATCTTTTTGCGACCAGTCCTTGAGCAAGCCATAGGTAGGCAATTTTTCAAAACCCCATTGCTTGACTTTTTGATCGGCTGAACCTGTCAACACTTTGCCTACCAAAGATTTACCAAATCGTTCACCCATCCGTTTGACACAAGACAAGACCTTTTGTGTATCAACCGTGATGTCAACTTGCTCTCGGTCATCTAGACAATTGCTGCAACGTTGACAGTCCGGCCCATCTTCGCCAAAATAGCGCAAAATATACCGCTGCAAACATAGTTGGGTATGGCCATATTGACCCATTTCCCGCAGTTTCAAATATTCGTTTTGGCGGTAATGAAGATCTGATTCCGATTGGTCAATGAAGAACTGTTGGATCTGCATATCTTGTGGTGCGTACAGCAAAATGGCATCACTTGGCTCACCATCCCGTCCTGCCCGACCGGCTTCTTGATAATACGATTCAATATTGCCTGGCATCTGAGCATGGATCACGAAGCGGACATTGCTCTTATTGATCCCCATTCCAAAAGCATTCGTTGCCACCATCACTTGGATACGGTCATAGAGAAACTCTTCTTGAAAAAATGACCGTTCTTCTTCAGACAAACCACCATGATAATACCCGACAGCGATTTTTTCATGCTTCAGCAAATGATAGATCCGTTCAACTTCTTTGCGGGTACTGGCATAAATGATACCGGATTGCCCTTGATTCATTTTAAGATATGTACTGATATAGGTATCTTTTTGGTCTTTGACCACTTGAAAGGCCAAATTTTCTCTGGCAAATCCAGTTTTGACCTGATTTTGGGCTGGAATCGATAATAAATGTTCAATATCTTCTGCTACTTTTGGTGTTGCAGTCGCCGTCAGTGCAACGATCGTTGGTTTGTTTTCTAGCAAACCAATGGTTTCCGCCAAACGCAGATAGCTTGGACGAAAGTCATGTCCCCACTGAGAAATGCAATGGGCTTCATCGACAGCGATCAACGAAATCGGTACTTGCTTCAAGGAATAGCGAAATGCTTCAGAATCTAGTCTTTCCGGTGATACATATAAGAGTTTCAGTTGTCGATTTCTAGCTTGCTGCATCCGTTGATTGATCTCGCTGCTGTTCAAGGTAGAATTGATATACGCTGCTGGAATGCCCATATCCTTCAAGCTATCCACTTGATCCTTCATCAGAGAAATCAAAGGCGAGATCACTAACGTCACACCCTCTAACAAAAGTGCCGGCAATTGATAGCAGATCGATTTCCCGCCACCAGTCGGCATGATCCCCAAAACGTTTTGTTGTGTTAAAATAGATTGGATAATGGTTTCTTGCCCTTCACGAAAGTGCGTATAACCAAAATGTTCTTTTAATACTGAATGAATGTCCATAATACCCTCTTTTCCAATTCTTTATTATACGCAATTAATTACGCAAAGGAAATGGCTATGAGAAGAAGTTTAACTTCTGAGACCTTCATGCCAAGAACCATTCTGATATAAGGAGTGAACAGATTGAAAAAAATCACGATCATCGGCGGCGGTATCATCGGTATGACCCTCGCTGTTTATCTCGATCACACCCAATATGAAGTGACCGTGATCGACCAATTAACAGGACAAGCAACCAGTGCCAGTGCAGGGATCATCTCACCTTGGTTGTCGAAAAGACGCAACAAAAAATGGTATCGTTTGGCCCAAGATGGGGCTGCCTTTTTCGAGAGATTGGTCCAGGATTTTGGATTGGACCAGACGATCTACGCCCCTTCTGGTACGCTGATCGTACAGCCTGAAGCACAATTGCTGGCATTGGCTGAATTAGCCGCCCTTCGTAAAGAAACTGCCCCGGAAATTGGCGAGATCAAGCTGCTCACCAGTCTAGAAACCAAGCAAGCACTGCCCTTGTTAAAGCCGCAACCGTCGTTATCGATCAGTGGCGGGGGGCGCTTAGACGGACGCGGGTATCTTCTGCGATTAAAAACGATCGCGCAGAAAAAGAAGATCAAATTTATTGAAGGCACTGCAGTGATCCAGCAGCAATCTGACACGTGGCATGTAAAGGTAAATGAACAAAGCATCTTCTCAGACATCCTTTGTGTCACAGCTGGCCCAGGTATCCAGCAGCTGTTGGCGCCTCTGGGTTATCAAGTAGATGTCCGCCCACAAAAAGGACAACTCTTGTCCTTTGCAACACCATTTCGAACTGATGACTGGCCGGTAGCCATGTTGGCAGGCGAAGGCGATTTGATTCCCTTTGCCGACGGCACTATTTTGCTAGGGGCAACCCATGAAAACAACGCAAAATGGGATTTGACACCGACAGAGGAGGCAAAACTACAGCTGACAGCTGGCATCAGCGGTTTTCTGCAAGACCCCGACAGCCTCTTTTCAATGCCCCTCTCTTATCGCGTAGGCACTAGGGCTTATACAGCAGATTTTGCGCCTTTTTTTGGGGACCTTACTGATCAGGGCAGCTTATTTGCGGCCAGTGGATTAGGGTCATCTGGTTTGACCACTGGCCCTTACATCGGCTTTCTGTTGGCACAAGCTATAAGTAGCAATACGCATCATGCAACGGATTTTTCTCAATACAGTAAACCTATGACCAACTATATCACCCCCTCCATGGATTTGACCTAAGAAGCAGCAAAAAAACTGGCCTAAGCCAGTTTTTTTTTAGAAAAATTCACCTGTATCCCAATAGTCAGCCAGTTGCTCATTCAAAATATCTCTATCTAATGGTTCTCTCATATCATCAAACATATCTTCCACTGGTGCATCGCCGATTGCTTTGATACAGACAGGATAATAGGGTACTTTGACTTCTTCTTTTGTCAGTATTTTTTCGATCTTGATTTTATGGGTCCAATCCGCACCCATATCATAAATATACGTCAACGACGTACATTCTTGGAAATCTTGATCGATCGTTGCCTTTTCACTGGAAGAAGAAATCCCAACACCAAATGATTTTTGCCCAGCGAAAAAGAGATATAGATGACTGTTCATCCACTCAAAAGCAATCTGGATCAAAAGATGAAGCTGCTCATAACTGATACCTGCAGGAATGATCAACCGACGCCAGATCGGCGGGCGGTATCCTTCTAGATCGATCCGAATCTGATAAGCCGCTGGCTGGTCATCGGTCTCATCGAAGACGGTTTTTTCTATTGGAAAAGGCACGACTTTTTGGGAGGCAGCTGCAATCCGAGGATCATCAACGGGCAAAAGGTCGTGCTCTTCCGGTTCCGCATCTCTGATCATGCGCATCATAGCCCCTTGTTTTTCCTCCGACCAAAATTGCGGTTTTGACATTCGTGCAAAAAAAGTCGGTTGTTTTTCTGCGAAAATAAAGGCGATTTCTAAATATTGGCTTTTGGTCAAGTGCTTTTCTTTATATAAACAGTAATAAAAATCTTCCATTGCGCTTTTGGCAAAGGGCAGATAACGCAAACTATACGGCACTTCTTGCGGAATCAACTCCGTATATAGCACAGTCACAAATTCTTTGTCTTTTAATTGACTGAGCCCGCCAGCAGTTTCTGCACAAAAAATCAGATAAAAGACTGGATCCAAATAATGTTCTAGATCATCATCGCTGACAATAGTTGGTCCGCCATATGAATCTACATGATCCATCATTCGGTCGATGACTTTCGCCAATCGCTTTAATGTTTTTTCCAAATCAAAACCGCTCCTTCCTATCAGTTTTACTTTGACGAAAAGAGCGGGAAAAGTCAATCTTTTTTTTAATGCGCCAGCATTTCTTGGGCAATCTCCAAGCCAGTCATATTGGAAGGATAATAAGTTGGCCAATGGTCCATCTCTTCCAGCAATGCTTCTTGACTCTCATTGCCAAAATAAATATGGAAATGGTGGGCATCTTCAGATGCGATTGCATGATCACTGAATTGAATATATTTAAATGCGGCATCTTCATCATCGGTCTCAAATAAATAGCGTACCCCGCGATTTCCCGCTTCATAGGTCAATATTTCTTTGCCTGCATAGGTATAGGTCGCTTCTTTTTCAGTTCCGTCATCAAAAATAAAGGTCATGGTTTGATCGGTGATGTTGATTGAAGCAACATCTGTTTGATAACCAGTTGTATAGTAGGCTTTGTATTCTTCAGCAGTCATCTTTTGTGTTTGTTTGGCTTTGTAATCAAAGACTTGATCCAATGTCCCATCTTCTAAGAAAGGATATACGGATTGCCACTCACCTGCCCAATCAGATAAGGGGCGATCTTCTACTGCATGATCTTCAAAATAGCCATTGTAGACGGTTTTTTCTTTTTCGGTTTCTGTGATTTCTTTGTCATTGGCAACATCTGTCGTTTTTCTCAAAGCATCACGGTTTTGTTCCATAATAGAAATATAGTTCTCGCCATTGTCCATTTGTTCTTGGGTCAATCCTTCTAAAGGATTCAGAACCGCCAATTCAACCCCAGCTTCAGAAGCCAATGTCCGGGCGATACTATCTTTGGCATTTTCTTCAAAATAAATCGTTTCGATCCCAGTTTCGGTCACAAATTCTTTCAATTCCGCGATTCGTGAAGCAGAAGGCTCTTCACTAGGTGATAATCCGGCAATCGGCACTTGTGTCAAGCCATATTCTAGTGCCAAGTAACCGAAAGCTGCATGCTGTGTCACAAAATGTGTTTGCGCTGGATTGCTGAAGGCTTCTTGATAGGACTCGTGCAACGCTTCAAGTTCTTCAAGATATGCCGCTGCATTTGTATCAAAAGCAGCCGCTTTTTCTGGATAGGCCGTACTTAATTGATCAAGGATCGCCTCAACTTGTTTGATCGCTAAACTTGGCGCCAACCAGACATGAGGATCTAATTCGTGAGAATGACCATCATCCTCATGATCGTGGTCGTGATCGTGGTCATGGTCGTGATCGTCATCGCCAGGCAATAAAATCATGCCTTCAGTTGCTTTGACAACTGTCACTTCCCCCTCATCGAGTGTTGTTTCAATCGAAGGCACCCACATTTCCATATTTTCATTGTTATACACGAAGACATCGGCATCTTGGATCGTAGCCATATCTTTTGCAGAGGGTTCATAGTCATGGGAATCGGTGCCAGCTGGCATCAACAGTGTCACTTCCCCTTCATCGCCTACGATTTGCTGGGTAAAGTCATACATTGGATAAAAAGTCGCAACGACTTGGATAGGCTTGCTAACAGCTTCAGCAGGAACGGCTTCCGATTGGTTCGTACTATCCGTCCCTCCTTGACCGCAGGCAGCCAGCCCAAGCGCCGTTATCGATAATAATGTTATTTTAAAAAACTTCTTCATTTATTGAAACACTCCTTTTTCATTTTCCTTCTTTCTTGCTGACAAAATAAACACGATGAAATCAATTACGATTTACGAAAACAAAACGTAAAGATTACGTTTTACTCTCAAGTCACTACTTTACACAACTAATTTCAACCTGTCAATATGATTTTTCATGTTTTTTTATATGATAGAATTTTCATATAAAATCGCTTTGATCAGCAAAAAGATCTTCGATGTACATTTGGTCTATTTCTGATCTATAGTTGTTCTTTCTCTCGCGATATGCTACACTGTGGTCATTCAATTGAATATTTATCCACTAGGGGCGCTTTATGCTGAGATAGACTTTGGTCTGGTCCCTTTGAACCTGATTTGGTTAGTACCAACGTAGGGAAGTGGCGACGCACAACTTTTTGCGTTCCCATTTTTCTGTCTGCATGTGGATAGTTAAAGGGGGAACGCTTTTTTTGCGGGCAGAATCATCAGAAAGGAGAGTTTAAAATGGAAGCATGTCAAACAGGAATGATCGATATTACAGGGTGTCGGGTAAGTTTATATCCAATGAAAGACCAATTCGCCACCCAAATCTTAACAAGTATCAAAGAAACCGATACTAGTGCCGTTTGGAAGCAAACGGATCTCTTCAGTACGTTGTACCGAGGCGAACCGGCAAGTGTGGTCGATGCAGCCGCAGCACTGATGATCAACGCCTATGAGGCGCAAACACATCTTGTTGGCGAATTCACATTTTCGAAAGGATGCCCTGGGGATCATGCTGGCGATAGTTACTTGAATGGCCAACAAGCAAAACCAAATGATGCCAATAACAGAGAGAAAGGCGATTTTCTCGTTGATTGCAAATACTCCTTCTATGCTTTTGGTGAAAACAATTATATGGAAGAAATCGCCGCCATCGTTGCTTTGGCAGCTGATCATGGATTGAAGCCTCGTTCGGCGCACTATGTAACACTCTTATCTGGCACTGCCAGCCAATTATTCAGCTATTTTGAAGCTGCGTTGGCGTATGCCCATGCGCATCTTTCCCATTATGTCTTAGAGGCAACGATTTCTGTCAATAGTCCTTCTAAGGAGGTGGCAGAGCATGTTTAAATGGGCATTAAAAGATGTGATCATGGTGGGTATCGCTTCATTGATTTTTGGGCTCATCTATCTAGGTGCCGTTCATTTTGGCCTGCTTTTAGGCACACTCTTGACCCCTTTTGGCCTATCAGTTCTGGCCAATGAATTCATTTTTGGTGTTTGGTTCATGGCCGCAGCGTTTGCAGGCTATGTCTTGCGGAAACCTGGTGCCGCGACGATCACAGAAATGATCGCTGCTTTGCTTGAAGTCTTCATGGGCAACTTTTATGGCCCAATCATTTTTATCAGTGGGTTTGTCCAAGGAATTGGTACTGAAGCAGGATTTGCGTTGGGGGGCTATCGGCGCTACGGCTGGTTCCCGTTGATCACAGGTGCGATCGGTGCAACGATCACTAGTTTCATATGGGGCATTATCCGGTCAAATTTCGTTGATCTGAAATGGCAGCTCCTACTGACGATATTCGTGATTCGCTTATGTTCAGCCTTGTTTTTCTCGGCATTTTTGATCAAGATCGTTTGTGACCATTTGACACGTATGGGTGTATTGAACAGTTATCCAATTGCAGCAGATAAGACGATACAATCTGCTGGAAAGGCAGTTCAATGAGTTTACAAGTAACAGATTGTCAATTTGTTTGCGATCAACAGACGATCACCGCTTCTTTCGACCTGAAGCCTGGCGCAACCAAAGCCATCTATGGCCCTTCCGGATCAGGAAAAAGCACCCTCTTTCGTATTCTTGCAGGATTGAGCCAAGAGGGCTTCTCGTCAGGAAGCTATACGATCGACGCCCAATCTATTGATGATTTATCCGTTAAAGCACGCGCCACACTGATTAGTCTGATGTTTCAAAATCCTGATACTCAGTTTTGCATGCATACCCCCAGAGAAGAATTGCTTTTCTGTTTAGAAAATCGCGGGATCGCACCAAAAGATATGCCGCAGCGTGTCGAGGAGGCCCTCTCTTTTTGTGATATCGCGGCCCTTGCCGACCAGCCATTGCGCACGTTATCCGGTGGCCAAAAACAATTGGTTGCTTTGGCTTGCTGTCTAGTCATGGAAAGTCGGTACTTATTGTTAGATGAACCTTTTGCCAACCTTGATCATCAAACGCGCAAACAATTGGTCCAAAAATTACGTCAGCTGCAACGCACCCGCAATATCGGGATATTGTTGATCGATCACCAACTTTCTTATGTCACCGATTGGGTCGAACAGTGGTTGTTGATCGAGGCACAATGCCTCTCTCTGGATCAAGAAGGCATTTTGGCGTTGGAAGGTGCGATCACCCGCAGATTGCCGGTTCCTTCTATAGAGGCGCCCGCAGCAAAAGAAGCCCTATTTATAGAAGATCTCCACTTTTCAGCCGGCGCCCATTCAATCCATCTGCCAACATTTCACTTGCCAGCCGGTGGCCTGATCGGGATCACTGGCAAGAGCGGGATCGGCAAATCAACTTTCTTGAAAGTCTTGTTGCATGACCATCCTTATCAGGGCACCGTTCGGGTCAATCAAAAAAACATTGCCACAGTCAAGCAAGCCTTCACCCACATGAGCTGGATCATGCAAAATCCCCAAGATCAGTTCATCGCCACCACAGTTGCAGATGAATTGCGGGTTGGCAAACAAGACAGTTCAATTGCGTCATATCTGACCCAGTTGCGCTTAGAAGAAAAAAGCCGAATGTCGCCCTTTCTATTGAGCCAAGGGCAACAGCGGAGATTGGCGGTTGCCAGCTTTTTGTTACGTCCTGTCCCCATCCTGCTCGTGGATGAACCGACATATGGCCAAGACATTGAACAAGCCTGGCAGATCATGCAGATGTTGGCAGATAAAGCCAAATCTGGTACGCTGGTCCTCATCGTCAGTCATGATACCCCGCTCTTGCAGGCATTTTGCAGCCAGATCATTGATTTCAATCTTTACCTAACGGAGGATGCCTATGAAAACACTCAACCCAAGCGTCAAGCTATTCGTGATTTTAGCACTCGCATTGGTCATTTCTTTTCAAACAAATAGCCGACTGACCTTATTGGTCACAATTGTTTTTTTAGTGTTGACCCTCAAAGAATTGACGATCAAAAAAATGGTCTTGTTGTTCGGCCTCTTATCTCTGTCCGCATTAGGTGTATTTTTTACCGGTCTGATTTTTTATCAGAATCAAACAACGCAAGATAGCCAGGCACAAGCGATTCAGTATGGCTTAGATATGGCAGCGAGAGTCTATTGTTTCGGGATCTTAGGGACGGCCTTTACTGCCACGACAAAAATCGACGACTTGATTTATTCATTACAGCAACAAGTGGCTTTGCCACCTGTCTTTGCTTACGGCTTAATGGCAGCTTTTCAAATTGCCCCCATCTTGCCCACCGAATACAAACATATCAAGCAGAGTTTGCGGTCGCGGGGCATGACTGTCGGCCCCTTCTCAATGACCTTCTTGATCCCACTGCTGGTCAAATCAGTCCGCTGGTCAGAATTATTGGCCGATGCGATGACATCAAGAGGTTTTGATCCTGCTGCCAACAGAAGTTATGCCAAAACCTTTACGATCCGCCATCGAGATTGGCTATTTATCCTTTGCTGTGTGACCGTCAGTTTGATTGGTACAATGTATTTATCATAAGGTAAAAAGGACCATTTCAATATGAAATGGTCCTTTTTAAAGATTCAGTTTTGATTTGATACAATGTCACATAAATAGTCACCGTTAACACATATAAGGCGAAGACACCATATAAGCAATGAATAAAGAACATCGTTCGTTGATTGATCAAGCGTCCCACATACGGAAGATGAAAAATTGGTTGCCCAATCAATTGGCTTTTGTGGATAGCCTCTTGCTCCAATTGCTGTTGATTGTCACCAATCGTGTAGATCATGGATTGATCATCTTCTATCGCCACGATCCGGCGGGTTTGCATCTCTTTTCCTTGATTGATGTAATAGGTCACTTCATTGCCAACAACCAAATTGTCTTCGGTCGCCTTTTTGACGAATAGCACCGTTCCTTCTGCATACGTCGGCATCATTGCATCTGTGGTAACGACCGTTATTGTGAAACCAAATACTTTTGGCACCACGATCATCAATAATGAACAGAGCATGAACAGTAAAAAAACAAATGAGAACAAAATACTTTGCCGTGAAAATTTTTTCAACGTATCACTCCTCTATTTGGTTACTGATTAACTTCATTTTATAACATATAATTATTTTATACAACATCAAACAATAAATAAATTATAGATAAAATTAAATAAATGAGTTATTTTAATTTTATGAACATGCAAATACAATTGACTTTAACTTCTTTTTTATATTATTCTAAAAAAGAAGATATAAAAGGAGTTTTAATCATGAAGAAATTAAATAACGATATAAATATTAAAATAATTTTACCGTTTTTGCTCGTGTTGATTACTTCCCTCAGTTTGGTGTTGATTTTGATCTCTCAAGCAATGTTCCCTACAGATGATTTAGCCTCCATGAACAAAAAAGAAGAGTGGCTCTATTTTACTGAGAATCATCCTGAAACAGTATTTAGCAGCAATTATGTGAATTATTTACCAAATATAAAAGCCAATGAAACCTTCATTATGGAACGAGAAATGACCACCGATCATTCCTTTCCAACGCTATTGCTGATTGGGGATCACCAAAGAATCACCGCTTACCTGGATGACGAATTATTGTTTACAAACGATTATAGCCCTGACAACATGATGACCAGTCAGCCAGGAAAAACACTGTCTTTCGTGACTTTACCTCAAGATTACCAAGGGAAAACCTTACGCATCTATGTATCCAGTCCCTTTGACAATTATGCTGGATTTCCTGCTGATGTCTATGTCGGTACAGCCAACGCCTTGATTGCTTATATTTTCAAACACTCGATCCCAAATATCTTTATTCTTTTACTCACAGGGCTGATTTGTATCTTTACCCTGTTTACTATTGGTTGGAATTTTATACGCCATGGGAAAATACGTGTATCTGCTTTGCTCCTCAGTTTGTTTTCACTTTTTGCTGGTTTAGAAGCGGGATTTAGTGATATGTTGGGTGGATTGCTGTTTCGTTCTTCTTTCAACTCATTGATCTTGAACCTATTAACGATCGTGACACCCATGTGTTTGATTGGTTTTTATTATGCCAAAATGATTTATGCCCGCAAGTATTATGGAAAATGGATCATGTTCCATTACTTGTTTGGTCTTTCGGTGATGTCATGGGGACTTTACGCCCCCCAACAAATGCCAGACATGCTTAATTACATCCTGTTACTGAACATTGCAAGCACTTTCATCACAGCTTTTGCTGCCATTTATGAAGCGATCAAAAAGAACCATTTTTACGTTTTATGTGCGCCATGGGTAGTCGTGGCAGCCATCGGTCACTGCTTCATTTATATTCTTGATGTCTTGCATCTTCGACAATCTGCTGTCAATTGGTCATCCTTGCTCTTTTTGCTGTTGGTCGTGATTTTCACTTGTTATCACTTATTGGATTATTTCTTCTCATATGAAGAAAAAACAAAGGAAAATGACACCACCACCATGAAAATGCGTTTATATGAAGAGCAGCACCGCCTCTTGCCTCATAAAACTGCGAAATGGCACCAGACGATCGCTGCGATTTCACACCAAACGCAAGTGATCAAAGAAAGGCTGGAAGAACAGCAAATGACCGCGGCTTTCGAAGGAATATCCGAGATTGAGCACCAAATCGATACCCATAAGCTGGAGCAGCTTGACGACACACCTTCTCTACTGACTATGCTTTTGACTACTTATGAGGGTAAAGCTGCCAAAAAAAGTGTGGCTTTTGAACACCAGATCGACACCGGTCTATTTGCAGCCTTCCAGGAAGATGATTTGCTGCCGTTATTTGTTCACTTGCTGGATTATGCGATTAGACAGACTTATCAACACCAGGATCCCAAACAACGCCAAGTTGCTTTGCGAACAGAGAAAAAAGCGCAGCAACTCATTCTTTCTAGTTCCTTCTCAGTGCCTGAAACGCCGCCATTGAGCGGAAAGTCTGCTGACTTGCAGCAGAAGCAGAACCACCGTGATATGCTAGGACTCAAGCGGATACTTCGCAGCTATCAAGGGACATGTACCATAGAGGATCATCATGATACCCGCAAAGTGACGCTCGTACTCAAGCACTACTGAGAGAGATTGAAGGATTAGATTTTATTGAAGCGTGCCTCTGTCGCAAAAAAAGCTTGCAATTTCCGATTGAAGCATATAGCATATAGTTTAGATAGACACACATGGGACGAGTAGATTTATGATGGTTACAGAGAGTCGAAGCAAGCTGGAATTTCGACACCCGCTGATAAAACGAACCTACCGATGTGAATGACCGCAAAACGGTCGGTGGAAAGGCCTTATCCTTTAGCGAGTTGGACTAGCAATAGTCAACAAAGGTGGTACCGCGAAATCCAAGCATTTCGTCCTTTTTTAGGACGGGATGCTTTTTTTTTATTTTTAAGGAGGAATATGAATGACACAAAAAAATGACTTTACAGAATGGTATATCCAAACGATCCAACAAGCAGAACTGATGGCCTATTCTCCTGTGAAAGGCTCGATCATTTTTCGTCCGGATGGCTTTGAACTATGGGAACATATCCAAGAAGAATTCAACCGTTTCTTGAAAGCTGAAGGCATTCGTAATGCCTACTTCCCAATGCTGATCCCACAAAACTTCTTTATGAAAGAAGCAGATCACATCGAAGGCTTTGCCCCTGAATTGCCATGGGTCACAGAGGTTGGCAATGAAAAATTAGAAGAACCGCTTGCTTTGCGTCCAACTTCTGAAACCATGATCGGTTCCGCCTTTTCAGATTGGATCAATTCTTACCGCGATCTGCCTTATGAAATCAATCAATGGGCCAATGTCTTCCGTTGGGAAAAGAAAACTTTGCCATTCTTGAGAACCTCTGAGTTTTTATGGCAAGAAGGCCACACTGCCCACGAAGGGGAAGAAGATGCCCGCAAACGGACGATGCGGGTATTAGACGAATATGCCCGCTTATGCGAAGAATTTTTGGCGATCCCTGTTTATAAAGGGCAAAAAACCCCTTCCGAACGATTCGCAGGTGCTGTCGATACCTATTCTATCGAAGCTATGATGAAAGATGGAAAAGCGGTCCAAGCAGGAACCAGTCATTATATGGGCACAAAGTTTGCGGAAGCCTTTGATATCACTTATTTATCGAAAGAAAACAAACACGTTCATGCCCACACCACTTCATGGGGGGTCTCTACACGTCTGTTAGGGGCATTGATCATGACTCACGGTGATGAAAATGGACTTGTCTTCCCGCCAACGATCGCACCAACACAAATCGTCTTGATGCCTGTAGGTCCATGGAAGAAAAATCCAGCCATTTTAGACAAATTAACCGAGTTGCAGACTTCCTTCAAAGCCAAAGGTTTGCGTGTCCGATTAGACGACTCTGACAATTCGCCAGGATTCAAATTCAATGAATGGGAATTGAAAGGCGCTTGTCTGCGTATCGAATGCGGACCAAGAGATCTTGAAAATGGACAAGTCATGGTAAAAATCCGTGATTTAGCTGACAAGCAAGCTGTCCCACTCGCTGATCTGTCCGCTTTTGTCGATGAAGCACTAGAAGCAATGACACCACGTCTATTGGCTGCTGCCAACGCCCGCAACCGTGAAAATGAATATTTGGACATCGATACGTTAGATGCGCTGAAAGCCCATATCGAAACGTGCCAAAAAGAAGACAAAGTCACTGGATTTGTCTTGATCGGCTGGGATGGCTCAGAAGAAACTGAAGCAAAAATCAAAGAAGAAACAGGTTTCACTACCCGAAATATACCTTTTGAGGTACCAGTTGAAAAAACTGTCGATATCGTCAGCGGCAAACCAGCAAAACATACAGTTTGGATTGCTCGCGCTTATTAATAAAAAAAACAGCAGCGGCTCATCTTCATCATGGACGAGCCGCTGCTGTTTTTTTGTGGTGCATCTGTCTTAATATATCAAGCCCAATAAATCCTCTGGTGTGATATTTCCAAAGTATTTTTTGACATCGATGGTGTCAATTTTCGCTTGCAGATCATCTTTGGCATAACGGGTACCCACCAAAATATGTTCCACATCCTGGATATCCCCTAATCCGAAGAAATCACCAAAAATCTTCGCATCGGAAATCCGTCCTTCTTGCACATTCAACCGGATCTCGATAGAACCAATCGGAAAACGATGGCGACGTTCAATGTCGAACGCAGGCGATTTCCCATAATTCCAATCCCAATTGCGGTAATATTGGTCAGAGATCTCATTGATTTTGACCCAGTCTTGATCTGTCAAAGTGATCGTATCAACATCGCTGATGGATGATACGCCAAAAATCTTCAACAAAATCTCATCTCGAAAGTCTTCTGTCGTCATTTCCTGCTTCTCAGCTGGCAGAAATGGTTTGATATTCGTGACACGAGATCGGATCGATTTGATCCCCTTCGATTCGATTTTATCTTTGCGTACTTTCAGTGCATTGACAACTTCATTGATGTCACTATCGAACATGATCGTTCCATGGGCAAACATACGACCATTTGTCGCATACATCGCATTTCCGGAAAACTTCTGGTCATTGATCACCAAATCATTGCGTCCTTTTAATTGGGCGCCTTCTACGCCCATCTCATGTAGCGCTTGAACGATCGGTTTGGTCAATTTTTCGAAATCTCTAAATGAGTTGCCGTCATCTGGCATGATAAAGCTGAAATTTAGATTGCCGTAATCATGGTATACCGCCCCGCCTCCACTAAATCGGCGTACGACATGGATATGGTGTGCATCAACGTAGTCTTGATTGATTTCTTCAATCGTGTTCTGGTTACGGCCAATAATGATCGATGGTTCGTTGATATAAAAGAGTAAAATCGGTTCATCGATTTTCTTTTCTTGCAGCAAAAATATCTCTATCGCCAAGTTGATCCTAGGATCATGCAAATCATTTGGTACAAAAAGCATAGTCAAACTTCCTCTCTATTTAAATATCGAAACTTTTTTGAACAGCCGCCAATTCCACTGGAATGCCGTCTGCTGCTAAAGCTGCTTCTTCTTTCAATTGCTCAAGGTTGCCATGTTGCGGCAAGTGGGTCAATACCAGCTTTTTGACCTGAGCCGCATGGGCGATTTCCCCAGCCTCTGTCGATGTGAAATGGGCCTTGTGCCGTTCATTGCCAGCAAAGAGATAGGTATCTGCCAAAAACAGATCCGCTTCTTGTGCAAAATCAACAAAAGAGGCTAAATAACCAGAATCTCCAGTAAAAACCAATACTTTGCCGGTTTCTTTCTCAACGATACGCATCGCATAACAGATGACTGGATGGATCGTTTTCATAAATGTGATCGAAAAAGGCCCTAGATCTAATTGCTCTGACTGAAGATAATCATAGCCTTTCGTCACGCCAGGCAATGTTAGGTCGGCAAAATGAACCGCATCTTCACCGTGCCCATAAATCGGCAACACTGGCCGTTGATCGGATTGAGGATAGAGTTGCCAGTAATACTGCAAGACCCCCAAATCAGCAATATGATCATGGTGGTAATGGCTCAAGATGACCGCATCTAAAGAAAGCGGATCTAGAATTTTCTCCAATTGGACCAATGTTGTGCTGCCTGCATCTACTAACAGATGAAAGCCATCAGCTTCCAATAAATAACCGGTCGTCCCTTCCCCTTTGTACGGATAGGCACCTAAACAGCCAAGTACAGTCAATTTCATGTTGCTTCCTCCTTCATGACTTCTCTGTGTTTCTTTACGCTTCATGACACTATGCTATCACAAACTGGTTATTTCAACAAAGAAAGAAAACAACGCCTATCGGCAAATCGATAGGCGTTGTCCTTTGCTTAGGCAATCGTCATGGCTTGATCTTCTTTCAACGCTTCATAAAAGGCAGCGTTCACGCCATAGGCATAGGCATTTGCCCATAGAATACCGATCACTAAAGCCAGCAGACCCAATATAAACCAGCCAATCAATGAAAGCTGCAGCCAAATATATTGCCACAATACAGGTCTGAGCATCCGCCAAGCCTGTTTCAAAGACTGCATCAGGCGCAAATCAGGGTAATCATACCGGAGATAGATCGCAATTTGAAATATTCCACTGATGACTTGCGAAAAGAACAAGAACAACAGCACTGAAATGACTAAACTGATCATAAAAGCAATCGATTGGTTGAGTAATGAACGGTCTGTTGAAAAACCATGATTGAAAGACAGGACCAATTCCAGATATTGATTGAAGCCGGTCATCACAAATTGCGGCAAGAAAATCAATAATCCCAGCAGATAGTTCACAAATACATTCAAGAGATTTAACCCGAAATAAGCTGGATAAAGTCGCTTGTCAAAAACCAAAAAGATATTTGACACATTGACACCGACACCGCGAACCAAAAGCAGCGCCATGATGCTTAATCCTATCGTAAGCGCAAAAAAGACAACATTTTCTAGTATAAAATCAATCAACGTTTGATTGCTGCTGTCACTCCCGCGAAGACCAAGTGTTCCAATAATACTGTTAAGAACAGATTGGATCGCGATACTCGCTAAAATACTTAAAACCATCGTCCCCCAAAAACCCCGCAAGGCATTTTTAGCAGTTTGACGAATCACATCGTTTTCTCTCATAGGTGCCCCTTAATAACTGCGCAGTGCTTTGACGGTTTTATCATCCAATCGGCGCACCACTTCAGTGACTAATTTAACTGTATTCAAATAATCATCTTCATGAATGATCGATGTATGAGAATGCAAATAACGCACAGGTACCGTGATTGCGATCGAAGGGACACCATCTCGGGTCAAATGCATTTGACCTGCATCTGTCCCACCACCTGTGATCACTGTATATTGGAAAGGAATCTCCATTTCCTCCGCTACAGAAATCACAAAATTCAATAGTTTTTTGTGGGGGATCATGGAGGCATCAAAAATCAAGACTTGCGGTCCTTTACCTAAAACAGAATCGGCCTCTTTCGATGTCATACCAGGGGTATCACCAGCTGTACCTGTATCCAACGCGATCGCAATATCTGGATTGACCAAATGGGTACTGGTACGTGCCCCACGCAAACCGACTTCTTCCATGACATCACTACCGGCAAAAAGGCAATTGGGATGGCCTTCGGCAGCCAATGTTTCCAATACCCGCAACGAAACTGCTGTCCCGATCCGATTATCCCAAGCTTTCGCCAATAAGAATTTACTATCATTCATTCGCTTGTATTCAATATATGGCGTGATCATATCTCCCGGACGGACGCCCCATGCCTTGGCTTCTTTGTCGCTGCTGGCACCAATATCAATAAACATGTCTTTGACATCATATGGTTTATTCCGCGTTTCCGGACTCAATACATGAGGTGGTTTCGAGCCAATCACACCATGGATCAACTGACCAGCTTGGGTTTTGATTTCCACTTGTTGGGCCAACATTACCTGACCCCACCAGCCGCCTAGCGTTTGGAACTCAATAAACCCCTTTTCGCTGATTTTGGTCACCATAAATCCAACTTCGTCCATATGGCCCGAAATAAAAACTTTAGGTCCGCCGCCGTCCCCAACGTGTTTGGCAATGACACTGCCTAACCCATCAAAAAAGATATCTTCAGCAAAGTCTTTGGCATACGCCTTAAAGACTTCCCGTACCTCCTCTTCATTACCAGGCACGCCTCGGGCACTGGTTAAATCGATCAAAAGCTGCTCTTCTTTTTTCTCCATGTTTATGCTTTTCCTCCTTTGTTACGTTCTCTATGATTATACCATTGTCTTGTGTAAGACGTGCAAATAAAACAAAAAAGAGCGGAAAATCTCGCTCTTTTTCAACGTTCAATGATCCGCAAACTCAGCTTGACAGTGATCAAATAGGCCAGTAAATAGACCACAGCCGCTGCGCCAGCAAATAAGTAGGCCACCCAATATCCACGACTATCAATAATTTGCGTTAATGTATTGATCGCAAATACCGCATGAAGGATCGCCAACAAAGTACCAGGCATAAAAACCCAAATATTTTGCCAATAAATCAACTTTCGAATCTCCTGCCGACTGTAGCCTAATTTTGTCAGCAGTTGATAATTGCGTTTTTCTCTTTCAGTATTCGAGAATTGACGGACGATCAAGCTGCTAGAAGTGGTGATCAAGACGATCACGCCAACAAATAAAGAGACAAATAGAATGATACCGCCTTGCCGTCGCACGCTGCGCATCGTTGTAAACCGATCAGCACGATTCAAACGATAGACGGTCACTTGATCTGTATGCTCCTTTTCTGCAGTGGTAAATACTGCCTGAGAGCCATTCTTCTTCTTGACCAACCGATAGGTGATTGGTTCGATCCATTCTGTTTTACCAGCATCACTGATTGTCTGATGTGTGGCTTCTGACAACCTCTCTTGAACCTGAAGATACGTCACCGCATACTGATACCCGTCGAGGTGTTCAAAGGCAGCATCGCTCACGACCAGCACATTCGCCAAGGCATAACGCAAGGAGTCATCACCTAAGTAATCAAGCTCCGTCTGTACCAATGTGAAGTTTGCTGTGCCAGCCACCAACACCTGATCCCGATACGACCTAAAGGCCTGAGTTATATCATATTCACTGTCAAACAAAGCAGCCTCTTGCCCATTGATCTTAACTTCTGGCGATTCTTTCAACAGTTTTCGCAATTGATTGTATTGGCTAAGAGACAGCAGATTGACCATCACTTCTTCCTGATTATTGTCAGTGGTCTCTCCTAAGTATCTCGTATAGACAGCCATATTGGTCATCTTAAAAGTCACTGTTTGATCTGCCGCCAATTGGACCTGATTGTCTTTCAGCGTTTCCCTCAATTGTTGTGCTTGCGATTCAGCTACTTGATAGGATACTGGGTACAAGCGGCTTGTCGCTTGATAATTCAAAGAGATCATCCCCATCGTACCGCCAATCAGCGAAATCGCGATCGCTGTGAGGACAGTCAGAAATGCAAAACTCTTCCATGTTCGTTGCAAATACGCCCGCACATTGTTGTAGGCAATCAATTTGGTCCCTTTGATATTGCGTCTTTTGGGCTGACTCAGCCAATTCAACAAAGCCGGCAGCGTACAATCAAAAAAAATATAGGTTGCTGTGATGCAACAAAACAAAATCAGCAATGGCACCCAAATGATCGCTGAAAAATCTTGGGTATAGGTAATATAAGATTGCCATGTCTCCTTCAAAAATAAAGACAAATAATAACCAACACCCAGCAGAATCAACCCTAAGATCCCCATCAAGATGCGAAAAGGGGTCATCTTCATTTTTTTGATGGGCAAGGAATAATCCGTTTTTAAGGTTTCACTCATTGGTGTGCGCCACACAAACAGCAGCACTTGCAAGCTCAAGATCAGCAGCGCAGCGAAGAAAACGACAATCGTTGTGACGATCGAGCGGGAAGAATTAAAGAAATGACTGGTCAATGTCAATCCCATCGCCCGAATCAAAATCATCGAGAAAAATTTGGAAAAAATGATTCCCATAAAAATTCCAATGACCAATGAAAAAAAATTCAACAAAAACGTTTCCCGCAGCAGCAACCAGGCCAAACGCCCTCTTCGCAAACCGAGCAAGCGATAAATACTGATCTCCTTTTGTCTTTGACTAAGAAAAAAATGATTGGCACTCAGCATAAAAAACAACACCACAAAGGCCACAATACTACTGCCAAATCCCAACACGCCTTCGATCCGAATATCTTGCTGGACCCGCTGCGTCAATAAGCGATCATTCATCATGGCGCTAAAAGAATAAAAAATCATCACAGCAGTCATCATACAGATGAAATAAACACCATAATTACGACTTTGTCTTAAGAAACTGCGCCAGCCGATCTTAAACAACATGTCGAGGTCCCCCTCCGATCGTTGCCTGCATATCAATGATCTTTTCAAAAAATTCTTGTCGTGAGCCTTTTTTGGTCACCTCTGCAAAGAATACCCCATCTCTGATGAACAAGATTCGATTGCAATAGCTGGCGGTAAACGGATCGTGGGTCACCATTAAGATCGTGGTCTTTTCCTGCTGATTGATCTGATCCAAATAACGCAGCAATTCGGTGGCAGCTTTCGAGTCCAACGCACCGGTAGGTTCATCCGCAAATAAGACCGCGGGCTGTCCAATGATCGCGCGGGCAGCAGCGATACGCTGCTTTTGACCGACAGACAATTCTTCTGGATAGCGGTCTAAGAGATGTTCAATGCCCAGCAGTGCAGCAATCTGAGCAATGCGTTGATTGGTTTCTGCGATCGGCAAGCGATCAATGGCCAACGGCAGCAAAATATTGTCTTTGGCAGACAATGTATCCAACAAATTAAAATCTTGAAAAATAAAGCCGATTTCTTTCCTTCTAAAATCACTCAAACGATTTTCAGTCATGCGGGTGATATCTTTGCCATTGATATAGATAGAACCTAGACTCGGACGCAAAATGGAGGACAATAAGTTCATCAATGTCGTTTTTCCCGCACCACTCGGCCCCATGATTCCGACAAACTCCCCTTTATCCACGACAAAAGACAGATTATCCAACACTTTCGTTTGATTGAACCGGGTACCATATGTTTTGGTCAAATGTTTGACATCAATCATGTTTCTCATAAAGAACCCTCCTTTTTCATACATTCCACTCTATGGTAGCATACTTTTCTCATGAAAACAGTTTACGCAAAAAAAGCCAAAAATATTTTTTTACTTTTTTTTATTCATTGTGTGAAACATGAAACAATCCAAACATTGTTGTTATCATCTTTAAAGCATTTTCGCCAAATGAATATGCACTACATATTGTGTATATCCAAGAATCAACGCCGATAATCCCACTATATATAGTTGCTCATTCGACTATTTTGTTTTATCATATTGATGAAGATAGGAGTGGTTCCAATGATGGAGATTAAAAGAAATCCTGAACAAGGATTGACAAGACAACCCCATTTAGCAAACTTAAAAATAGTCAAACGTGATGGTCGGCTGGTCGATTTTGACGATCAAAAGATCTATGATGCTTTGGTCAAAGCCCAAAGAAATGCACAAGGGGAATTGACCCCCATCGACCATGAGCATATCATGGAGATCGTAGAAAGCATTGATCATGAAATCGCTGCTCGTTTCCAAACGAACGTCAAAATATACGAAGTTCAAAATATCGTTGAACATATCTTGCTGGCAAAAAATGCCTATGCCTTAGCAGAAGAGTACATCAATTATCGGACTCGTCGTGATTTTGAACGCAGCAAGGCAACAGACATCAACTTCACGATCAACAAATTGATGAATAAAGACCAATCCGTTGTCAATGAGAATGCCAATAAAGACAGCAATGTCTTCAATACACAACGGGACTTGACTGCAGGGATCGTTGGCAAGTCCATCGGCTTGAAGATGTTGCCGCCCCATGTGGCCAACGCCCACCAAAAAGGCGATATCCATTATCACGATCTAGATTATCATCCTTACACACCGATGACGAATTGCTGCTTGATCGACTTTAAAGGGATGTTGAACAATGGTTTCAAGATCGGCAATGCTGAAGTTGAATCACCGAAATCGATCCAAACAGCAACTGCTCAAATCTCACAAATCATCGCCAATGTTGCTTCTAGCCAATATGGCGGCTGCTCTGCTGACCGTACCGATGAACTATTGGCGCCTTTTGCAGAATTGAATTACCAAAAACATCTTCGGGATGCAGAAGAATGGATCGAAGCCCCAGAGCGTCGGGAAGCCTATGCGAAAAGCAAAACCCGCAAGGACATTTTTGATGCGATGCAAAGTTTAGAATATGAGATCAACACCTTATTCACGTCAAACGGACAAACCCCTTTCACTTCACTAGGGTTTGGTCTAGGAACGTCATGGTTTGAACGGGAGATCCAACGGGCGATCTTGCAGATCCGGATCAACGGACTAGGCAGTGAAAAGAGAACAGCGATTTTTCCTAAATTGATTTTCAGCGTGCGTCGCGGGGTCAATCTTGACGCGACAGATCCAAACTATGATATCAAAGAATTGGCATTAGAATGTGCCACCAAACGGATGTATCCGGATATTTTAAACTATGACAAACTGGTCGAATTGACAGGCAGTTTCAAAGTACCTATGGGCTGCCGCTCATTCTTGCAAGGTTGGAAGAATGAACAAGGAGAAGAAATCAATGTTGGTCGGATGAATCTAGGTGTCGTGACCTTGAATATCCCCCGCATCGCCTTAGAAGCCAATGGTGACCAAGACAAATTCTGGTCGATTTTAGCTGATCGTTTGCAGATCGTCAAAGATGCACTGGTTTATCGCGTGGAACGATGCAAAGAAGCCAGTCCAGCCAATGCGCCTATTTTATACATGTATGGTGCTTTCGGTGAACGCTTAGACCGCAAAGACAACGTGGATCAACTTTTCAAAAACAAACGGGCGACTGTTTCCCTAGGCTATATTGGGTTGTATGAAGCCGCAGCTGCCTTTTATGGCGGCGAATGGGAACACGATTCTGAAGCAAAAGCCTTTACCCTAGCCATCGTTAAAGAGTTGAAAGCTCATGCAGATGCTTGGGGGGATGAATACGGCTATCATTTCAGCGTCTATTCAACACCTAGCGAAAGCTTGACTGACCGCTTCTGTCGCCTAGATACCGAAAAATTTGGTGAGATCGACAATATCACGGACAAAGAATATTATACAAATAGTTTTCACTATGATGTCCGCAAAAATCCAACACCTTTTGAAAAACTAGATTTCGAAAAAGACTATCCGCAATATTGTTCCGGTGGTTTCATCCATTATTGTGAATATCCTGTCTTGCAGCAAAATCCGAAAGCCTTAGAAGCCGTATGGGATTTTGCCTATGACCGTGTCGCTTATCTTGGAACCAACACACCGATCGATCATTGTTATGCGTGCGGGTATGAAGGAGATTTCAATCCGACTGAACGTGGATTTGAATGCCCCCAATGCGGCAACCATGATCCCAAAAGCTGTGACGTCGTCAAACGGACATGCGGTTACTTAGGCAATCCCCAAGCACGTCCAATGGTCAATGGTCGTCACAAAGAAATTTCTGCTCGTGTCAAACACTTGCAAGAATAAACGTGCCTATGAGGAAGAAAAACAATCTTGTTTTTCTTCCTTTCTTCCAAAGAATAGAAAGAAGTTTGATAAATGAGAAACCCAAAACCCAAAGAATGGCAAGCACAAGATTACAGCCAAAATAGGATCGCGGACTATAAAGCCTATAATTTTGTGGATGGTGAAGGTATCAGAAACAGCTTATATGTCAGCGGATGTCTTTTTGCTTGTGAAGGCTGTTTCAACAAAGCTGTCCAAAATTTCAACTACGGTGTGCCCTTCACGCCAGAACTGGAACAACAAATCATTGATGATCTGCGGCCAGATTATGTGCAAGGATTGACCCTGCTTGGCGGGGAGCCTTTCTTGAATACACCTGTCTGCTTGCAAGTCGTGGATCGCGTTCGTAAAGAATTTGGCCGCAGCAAAGATATTTGGAGTTGGTCCGGCTACACGTATGAAGAATTGCTGGAAGATACAGAGGACAAATTAGCACTGCTTAGTAAAATCGATATTCTGGTGGACGGTCGTTTTGAATTGAGCAAACGCAATTTGAACTTGCAATTTCGCGGCAGCAGCAATCAACGGATCATTGATGTGGCAGCCTCAAAAGCCCAAGGAGAAGCCGTTATTTGGGCCAAATGCAAAGATGCCGAAGAAAGTTATGAGCAGATAAAGAAACAGATTTGAAAGAATATCACTTTTAAAGTATAAATATTAGAAACTTTGTAAGTATGTCAATGTTGTTGCCTAAACACAAAGAACCTGATTTGAGTGTAACAAATCAGATTCTTTGTGTTTATATTATTTAGAGATTTCTTGTATCTACCTAAAAATTCCCTAATTATCGATTATATTTTAACACCCCAAAGGTTAGACTTTTATGGAGTTGCGAAATTTTGGTGTTGTCAAAAAAACTGCACACTTAGTTAAGAGAATAAGTGGATTTTTTTCAAAGTATTTAGGAGAATGATAGCTCAGTGGGGGGGGCGGATGTTATTTTGGACCTTTTTCCTACATTTTAAAGTTGCCGTTGACATTGAACTACACTGTCTTATTTTTTTCCAAAACATTGACTTAGTAGATGCCTTTAGAGATAAGGATCATAGTCTATTTTTTGAATTACTAAGACAGCTTCCAGAAAGTTTAGATGAAGAATGTAGAAAGAAACTACAAAACTTATTCAAATATGATGCAGGTATACGTAATGCAATGATTTATCCTTATTCTAACGGTTAAATCAAAGCAAAAAATGCATATATTAAAACATTGATAAGAATATCCTAAAGGTTCAAATCATTTGAAAACATAAAAATACGTATTTATATGAATAATCATTTAACTGAAGTGAAATAACATAAAAAACCAAACCAGATTTGTTGTCATCTGTTTTGGTTTCACTTAAATCTTTTACATCAGTCCTTATTGACAAAGAGCACTTTAATTTACATATTAAAATCGTACATTATTGTGGAGAAAAGAAACTATAGATTTCCTGTCTTATAGCTAACGCTTGGCTCATATTCCCTTGTTTTTCAAGTGTAGTAGTTACGCCTACAATTGCAGAATTTTGTATAATAGGCACTCCAATTGAACCGTTCGAAACTGTAATATCGTGAAATAGTAGCTCAGGGGTGTTGATAACAAACCTTTCATTTCCCCACATCATCTGTTCAAAAAGATTTCCGCTATAACTAACCACATTTGACAAAGCCATACCCTCAGTCGGTATCGCAACGTCTAATCTTCCGGACAAATGCTCTAGAGGGCTATTCAATATTATATATCCCAAATCATAGCGTGGATTGGCTGAATTTGTCCAACCATTCATTGATGTAAATCTAGTACCTCCATTTTGCCCTGAAGTTGGAAACTCTTCTAATGTACCTCTTCCATCTTGACTGGCAACCCATATTAAGCTTGACGTCGCCCAACCAGTAAAATGTTCATGGGAATATAACATACTTCCTGCTGTTACAAATCTATTTCCATCAATTAGAGCACCGGTACCTTGCTTTGTATAGATTGAAGTACCGTCAAAAAAATATGTTTCCAAATAGCCACACTGTTTATAAGGTGATAAAGTTGGATCAGCTTTTATTCTATTATCCATCATACGAGTTACAGTTGGTGTAGTAGAGATTGGATTTTCTTCATCGTCTGTAATAAAACCTTCAAATGAAATATCAGGGTTTCCAGTAAAATTTTGCATATATTCCGTAATATCTTCTGATCTTTCAATAGGTGTACTACCACTAGGCACATAATTAATCGCACTTTCAAAAGTTACTTTTTTACTTAAATCACTATCATAAGTCTCAGAAAAAGCAGTAATTGAATGCCCCAAAATTAGAAATGGAATAAGAAAAATATACCATATACATTTATTTTTTTCATTTTTAGTCTCCTATTCTATTTTTTTCGATTATTTTTAGATATGAGACAGCATATCTATTCTAAAAAAAAGTATACTAATTCGTTCTTTGTTTGAATAATCAATATCAGAAATTTTAATTCAGTGAGTGTGTTTCTTACAGAAATAATTTTGCTCGAACTTCAAAAAATTGAACCCATCAAAATCAAACACAAGGGATTTCAATCCAACTTAATTAATTCAATTCCCATCGTGCCTGAATTTCCTTTTTCCCACTCAATAGGATTTCCACTCATCAAAAATAGATTAAACGGCCCAATTTTATCTAAAGAATAAAAAATAGTCCGTTCGTCATTTTCAGAACTGATTGATAGACCTCCGTCGATTTTAAAACTTAATATATTACCTTTGAAAATAGAATTATCATGCGATATGACTATAGAATCATGATTAATAGTAATAATAAAGCTTTCATTATCTTCAGAGAAAAACCAATCTCCCTCGAAAAAAGCTAATTTGTCTATATCTTTATTAGATAGTTTCATATAGGTTGTTCTTTTCTCTCTGTTAAAGCAAGTAAAACAAATTGCCAATACACTTACAGATAACAAAAATAACAAGCAAATATTTTTCCTTTTCATTAAAAAACCACCTATTTAACTAAATTAAATAATTGAACTTTTTGAAGTCTAGGACTTATACATTTAATCAATTAATAGAAAAATAGTATCCGCTTTTCACTAATACTTTTAAAAAAATTATTTATAATGCCAGGAAAATAAGCCTGAGTCCTGCTTCCAAACGGTTCCATGTGTACTTATTAATTGACTAGCTGGATTCATAAGATCGTAACCATAATTTGCGCTACTCCATGGATTCCATACAGAAATAGTCTGATAGAAATCAAAATTTGCGTATCCTCTAACAACAAAAGCATGCCTCCCTTTTTTTATAGCAGAACCTTGTTCTAACGCAGAAATCCAAAAAGGTCTATTTGCATTTATTTCTGTCGCTGTTTCAGTTATAGTTGCTACACCTAATCTGTTGGAAATACTGTGGAATCCATGATTAGTTGCGTACTGAATACATTGAATATTGGATGCAGATTCGCTTGCTAGATTTGAAGAATTTGGATACAGTGAGGTCATCATTTGCTGAGCAGTAGGAGTACTTTTTTTAGTATGGTATCTAATGATTGATGTTGCTGCGTAGGCAGCACACCAACTATTAGAACCTTGGTTTTCTAAGAAATCTAAATGTAAATAGTTTTGTCCTTGCGATTTTAAACTTCTTTCGGTTGCTTCACTAACTATTGGTACAGTATAAATAAGGGTATTTTCATATTCCTCTGTTAAATCCTGAAATTCAAAATTATCCCAGGTTAGTTGGTTGGACTCAACATAATCTTCAGACAGTGGAGAATCATAAAAAAGAGAGCTTGATAGATCCTCATTAATCAAATACATATCAGCATTCTTTTGTAAAAAACCCATTTTTTTGTTATTTTCTTGTTCCTCGATAAAAAGTTCTGTCAATTCTTCAATTAAGTATCCTGACATATTCGTTTGCCATTCTCCAAGAGTATCGTCATAGAAGCAAAAAATAGTTTTTATAATTTCATTGTTAAAATATAATGGGAAATAATAATATGTTTCATCTGCATCATCATCGTAAACTGAAAAGGGGGATCCAATTGACTTATTTCCACTCATAATGCCTTCATCATATAACAAAATACTATCAAAATATGTCATTCTACCTTTAACTACTCCTATCAATTCCTCTGGTACTTCATCAGAAAGAAGTGCTATTTCATTTTCAAATTCATTGAGCGAACTAGACGCTGCATAAACTTTATCTGTTCCACACACTAAAATAGCAATAAACAACATTGAAAACGCTAATTTCTTAAAAAAATAATTTTTCAAAGAAAACCTCTCCTTATTTTTTAAAGACGCTTGTGACATCGTTTTAACTACCCTGCCAGCAATGAACCAAATCAATAATATATATTTTTCATCTCCTTTATAAGATTTTTATTCTCACACAAATTGTAATACTAATCACAAATCATTGCAATCGCTTTCTCTAAATAATTGTCTAATGGATTCAATAAAATATTTTTTTTTTACATAAAATGACTTTTTAAGTAAGATTTTTTTATTTTCAGACTACTTCAATAAACCATAAAGTGAATTTAATAAGTAATTTATAGTAACAATGTAAACACTTATTACTAATATCAAGTCGACTTCTTTTTATTAAATCGGCTCATTGTATGATAAACTTAGCCACTCTCAGGAAATAAAAAAGGCCATAGCGAAAAATTGTGTATTATTGAAGTTCCTAAACAATCAATAATAAGATTTCGCTATGACGCATATTGAACATACCACAAAGTCACGCAAAGTAAAACACCGATCATTTGATGAACAATTGGGGACTGTCTAATCCAGTAATCGCTAAAGAGTTGGGACGAGCTCCTCAAAATATCCATAGTGAAATCAAAGACGTAATTGACGAAACAGTACGATTATCGCAAGACTGTATATTCTCCTGAAGCTGGGCAAGCAACTTATGATACTACGCGATTGAATTCTGGCAGAACCTACCTTTGGTCGAATCAACTGATAATGAAAGACACAATGGATTGTTTCGGCGCATTATCCGAAATAGCGCACGATGCGCCACGTCTCTCGTGTAGAAATTAAGCGTATTGGAAATTGGATGAATCAACTACCGAGGAAAGTCTTAGGCTAGAAAGCACCAAAGTAAGCTTTCCTTGACGAAACTGCTAGTCTATTAGTTGTTTTATCAATAACATACTTTAATTCGCTAGGTGGCTATCGTGTAATTGCAATTTGTAAATGTTCTGATTAAAATATTTTTTTGCTTCCTTAATACTCAAAGATGCCATTCGTTCACTGTAACCTGCTAAAAACCTTTCTATCCAATGAGCATCCGTTTTGGCATAATCTCTTAAACTCCACCCAATCGCTTTATTGATAAAAAATTCTTTGGTGCCCAAGTTGTTCAACAAAATAAGCCGCAACAGGTCTGTATCGGTCTGCTCTTTCAACAGGAGTTGATGAATAATTGCTGACCGTCGCAACCAAATACTGTCTGCCGTACTCCAGCGGCGCATGTCTGATTTTAGCGTCGGTTCTTGCAAGACCATTTTCGCAACCACACCGCTCAAGGCATCGACCGTATCCCACCAAGGATCAACCAACAGTAACTGTTCAATTTTGGGCAGATCCGCCTTCTTCAGGTGGGCTGACATGGTCAGCAAGTAGTCGATCGCCAGATAGTGATGTTCACGAAAGCCACTCGCCCAACATAAGTCGACAAAAGACCAGTCGATCCGACCGCTTTTTTTGGCTTCGGTGAGTGCTGATTTTGCGGCTTGACGGCGAACCGGGGTTCGGATGCCTAAAAAGGCAAATTGATCACGCATATAAGCCGCCATTTGTTGACTTTGTAAATCATCTTGTAAAGTAATCAGCAGATGATACACTTCTTCCATTGACCAACACTCCTTATTCATCCTCTTCAGCTACCTGCCATAATGGCAAAACAATATTCTCATAGGTCAAGGGATCCAAATTGGTGACAGTGATCCCCAGCAAACGGATCCCCTTTTCCAGTCCTAAAACTTCTTCCCAGATCAAACTTGCCTCGGAGAAAAGCTGTTCTTTCTTATGGACATACACTGGCAGTGTCACCCGTTTGGTGATCGTCGAATAATCTGTATAGCGAACTTTCAAGACGACTGTTTTGCCATGTTTTTGCGTTCGTTTGAGGGCTTCTGCTACTTCTTCTGCAATCGAACGCAGTTGACTGACCACTTGTTCTTCAGTGGTCAATGGATTGCCGTAGGTATGTTCTTTTCCGACAGATTTGCGTTCTCTCGTGACACTGACTGGAGAATCATGGATCCCTCGTACTTTCCGATACAAGGAATAGCCCATCTTGCCAAAGGTGCGAATCAGTGCCATTTCACTCATTTCGTATAGATCCGCCCCTGTATAGATCCCCAACTCATGCATCCGCGGTACAGTTTTTTTGCCGATACCGTGAAATTTTTCGATCGGCAGCTGCTTCAAGAACGTTACGGCATCCTCTGGCATTACGACCGTCAGGCCTCTCGGCTTATGATAATCGGAAGATAACTTGGCCAAGAATTTGTTATAACTGACACCTGCCGAACAAGTCAATTGCGTTTCTTGCCAAATATCTCTTTGGATCATACGGGCAATTTTGATGGCAGAAGGACAATTGATTTTATTTTGGGTCACATCAAGATAGGCCTCATCAATAGACACCGGCTCGATGATATCGGTGTATCGCTGAAAAATCTCTCTGACTTGCTGAGAAACTTCGCGGTATTTCTGATGGTTGCCCGGTTTAAAAATCGCTTGCGGACACAATTCAAAGGCTTTTTGGGCGCTCATCGCTGAATGGATACCATATTGACGGGCCAAATAGTTCGCCGTCGTCACCACACCGCGTCCACCTGTATCACTTGGGTGGCGTGCAATCACTAGCGGGTGTTTCGCCAACGCTGGATCATCTCGTTCTTCCACAGATGCAAAAAAGGCATCCATATCAATATGAATGATTTTGCGGGTCGTGTCATGATGTAAAGGAAATTGTAATTCAGACATATGTATCACCTCATCACTTCTATTATAAACGAACAAAAGTTCCCTTTCAATAGGTGCGGATTAGCAAAAAAAAAAGAATATCAGCTGCAGCCGATACTCTTTTTTTTGAAACATTCATCTAATCCATTTTATAAAGCCGCTGATCCTCGTTCTTTGGTCCGGATCCGCACCGCTTCTTCTACAGGATAGACAAAAATCTTGCCATCTCCCACTTCATCGGTATTGCATATAGCTATAATTAGGTCAATGACAGGTTCAACATTTTGATCTTCTACCACAAAACAAACAGTCACTTTAGGTAACAAAGTCGTGATTACCGCTTGTCCACGGATATATTCTTTCAGCCCTTTTTGTTTTCCATACCCCAGCACTTGATTGACTGTCATCCCGCTAGTGATTTCTGAAAGATTCAGCGCAGCTTTCAATTCTTCGATTTTTTCTTGCCGAATAATCGCTTCAACTTTTTTCATATCAGTTCCTCCATTATTAAGAATCTAAGCCCATAAAAGTCGGGTACGCCGTTTCATCATGTTCTACTCGGTCCATACCGACTGCTTCTTCTTGTTCAGATACGCGAATCGGCATAAATAATTTGATCACACTGATCAATACATATGAAACGATCCCTGCAAATAAAATAGTAAAGACAATACTTTCTAGTTGAGCCACAAATAAATCTAGCCCGCCATAAATCAAGCCTGAATGTCCGCCTACCGCAGGATCAGCGAAAATCCCTGTCATAATTCCGCCAAAAATCCCACCAACACCATGACAGCCAAATGCATCTAATGCATCATCTAGCCCAAGTCGATGTTTGATCACCGAAATGAAGTAATAACAAAATGGACTTACCAATGCACCAATAATAAATGATGACCATAGTGAAACAAAACCGGCACCTGGTGTGATGGCCACTAAACCGACTACTGCCCCTGTACAAGCGCCCACGATCGTTGGTTTACCTAACATCAATTTCTCAATCAGCATCCAGGATAACATCGCACTGGCAGCTGCCGTATTGGTGGTCATTAAAGCATGGATCGCTAAACCGTCCGCAGCTAACGCAGATCCCGCATTAAAGCCAAACCAGCCAAACCATAACAAACCAGCACCTAAGACAACAAAGGGAATATTGTGCGGTCGGTACTCCGTTTGATGGAACTCACGCCGTTTCCCTACGACGACTGCTAAGACTAAGCCGCTGATCCCAGAACTGATATGCACGACATTGCCTCCCGCAAAATCGATCGACCCGATGGCATCCAAGAAACCACCGCCCCAGACCATGTGTGCCATTGGGAAATACACCAAGATCAACCAAAAACCAATAAATAGGAAAATTGCCGAAAAACGCATTCTGCCAACAACTGACCCAGTGATGATCGCCGTTGTGATCAAGGCAAACATCATTTGGAATCCTGCAAATAACCCTTCTGGAATGCCTTCGCCTTCCGTCATCGATACATGCGTAAAGAAAATTTTGTCAAGATTGCCGATAAAGGATCCTGATCCGCTGAAAGAAAGTGTATAGCCCAACGCTACCCACAACACAGAAGCCAAGCCCATCGTACAAATGACCATCATCATGGTATTCAAGATGTTTTTCCTACGCTCCAACCCACCGTAAAAAAATGCCAATGCCGGTGTCATTAAAAATACCATACCGCTGCAAATCAAAATAAATGCTATATTCCCTGAATCCATATTGAACGCCTCCTTTTCTATCTGAGTGCTATCCTACCATCTGTACATCATAGAAAGCTAGCGTTTTTTGAAAATTTGCAAAATTTTCTGAAAATTTATTACGCTCCATGTTAGAAAAAGTGACATAAGCAAGATGCCTGTTCCAGAAAGAATAAAAAACTGCCCAAATGGACAGTTTATCCTCTATCGTTCTAACAGCAACTAGTTTCGCTTAGTCAGCGGAATCGATTGCGTGGTAGTCGTTGTAGACCACTTGCTTTTTGACTTGATTGCGTTTGGCTACCTCTTTAATGGCCTCTTTTGAAGAAAGGCCATCTGCGATCAACGCCTCTACTTGTTCAAGATAGCTGCCTTCATAGACTGCTTGTACCGGTTCATCTGCGCCTTCAACCAGCAAACAACATTCACCCTTCAAAGACTGTTCACTTAAATAAGCAGATAACTCCGATAAAGTCCCGCGAAGATATTCTTCATGGATCTTCGTCAACTCTCGACAAATGACCGCCTGCCTGTCACCGAAGACTTCTTTGATGACATCGATAGTATTGCCGATACGATACGGGGACTCATAGAAAATCATGGTACTCTGCTGAGCAGCTAATTCAGTGAGCACAGCAACCTGCTCTTTCTTTTTACGGGGTAAAAATCCGTAAAACAGATGCGGTTGTGGAGATAGACCTGAAGCAATCAAGGCAGTCAGACCAGCTGTTGGGCCAGGCAATGCGATGACCGCGATGCCTTCAGCGATACAAGCTTTGACCAATTCATGCCCAGGATCACTGATCGATGGCATACCAGCATCACTGCATTGCGCAATCGTTTGACCTGACTGCATCAACGCGATCAGCTGCGGTACCCGTTCTTTATAATTATGTTCATGCAAACTTTTTTGCGGCGTTGTGATGTCAAAGTGATTCAACAGTTTTTGGGTGTTTCGGGTATCTTCACTGGCTATCACATCCGCTTCAGCTAACATTTTGACACAACGCACAGTCATATCTTCTAGATTACCGATCGGGGTTGGCACCAAATAAAGTTTGCCTGCATCTTGTTTGTAACTTTGTTGTTTCTGCATTACTGCTCCTCTCCAAAAAAAGACCAGCTTTACCTGATCTTTTCCTTTGCCGCTTATGGTTACTTGCCGCTTTCACGATAAATCACTTCTAGACAAAACGCACATGGCTCGTCATGCTCTCTTCTGGATCCATATAAGTCATAACAGACATGGAACCCTTCCTCATAGATTTTCTCTAAATTCATCCGTGATTTGGACAGCTCTTGTTTGGCACTTTCGGCAGGCGCATCCGCCACGAGGTTCAGCTCGCGAATATGTTCACGCAACCGTTGGTTTTCCAATTCCAAAGTGGTATTTTTTTCGACAATTTCTTGCAGCGATTGTTTCATTTCCGCTAGATTGTTCAAGGAGTTTTGCAACTCCGATTCTAATTGATTCAGTCCATCATAAAGGGATCGTTTATCCATGCTCATTATAGTCACCTGCTTATTTTGTCACTAATTCTTCATAGTCATATTCAACAGCAGTTTGTCGGTCATGCAAGCGCACTTTGACAACACGGCTCAATAAATCTAAACCAACGACACGCCCTTTTCCATCAGGGGTCTCAACTTCTTTCCCTCGATCAGGCATCTCTTTTTTTGCTTGTTCGTATTCTTCATTTTCGTATTTCAAACAACACATCAAGCGGCCGCATAATCCAGAAATTTTGGTTGGGTTCAATGACAGCCCTTGATCTTTCGCCATCTTGATCGACACCGGGATAAAATCCCCTAAAAAAGTGGCACAACAGAGCTTACGGCCACAAGGACCGATACCGCCTAAAAGTTTTGCCTCATCTCGTACACCAATCTGTCTTAATTCGATCCGGGTATGGAATACATTGGCCAAATCCTTGACCAACTCGCGAAAATCGATGCGCCCTTCAGCTGTAAAAGAAAAAATCAACTTATTGCGTTCAAGCGTATAGGCCGCATTGATCAGTTTCATTGGCAACCGGCGATCCCGGACTTTGCCTTTCGCGATCTGCAATGCCCCTATGGCATCTTCGGCATTGGTCGCTTCTTGCGCCAAATCTTGACTGTTGGCTTGGCGAATGATCGTCTTCACTTCATCAGGCAAATCTTGCCGATCCATCTGCTGTACAGGCGTCACGACAGTGCCGATACAGCGTATATCTTGTAATGCGACAATTACTTTATCATTTAAGGCATACATTTCTTTTTCGGGCGCATAATAATAGATTTGGCCAACCTGTTGGAAACGTATCCCGATCACTTCAATCATCTTAGACCCTCTTTTCCGGCTGTCGCGGATCTCCATAGATGATTTTCACACAAAATTGCTCTGCAACACCTTGAAAAGCAACATTCGCCTGCAATTTCTTTTGGGCTTGCAACGCAGATTCAATGGCACGATTGATTTCTTTTCCCCATGATCCTTGCATAAGCAGCCGATCTCTTTCTTCTTGCAGGTAAAATAACAAGAGTGAAAAAACTTCTATTTGCTGACTTTTCTCTTTTGCCTGACTCAGCAATCTTTTTTGTACAAATATAAAAGCTTGCGGATCTTTTTTCAAAAGGTAATCTACCCAGCGTACAACAGCATCCTTAGTTTCATTAAACCATTCATTTTGAGAGATTTCAACTGCTTTATGATAACTATTCGTCAGATAACTAAGAAGTCGACTCGTTTCTTTTGAAAGCCCTTCATCTTGCAATTTTTTCTGTAATATTTCTTTTGATAAGGGCGAAAAGTGGATCATTTGACAACGGGATTGGATTGTTGGCAAAATCCTGCCGACACTTTCGGTTTCCAGAATCGCAAGAAAGTTGCCAACCGGTTCTTCAAGGAATTTCAATAAACTGTTGGCGGCACTTGTATTCATTTTTTCGGCTTGTGATAAAACGAAAATCTTGCGCCGGCCCTCAAATCCGCTTTTCGTAAATTCTTCTTGTAACTGGCGGATTTGATCCACTTTGATCGTTTGGCCATCAGGTTCGATCAACAGCACATCTGGGTGCTCGCCTTGAGTGATCCGTTGACAGTTGCTGCAAGTATTGCAAGGATCCTCATCCCCTTGTGCATTGGTACAATACAACCGCTTCGCCAGCCAGATACTTGCCTCATGTTTTCCTGTTCCTTTATCCCCTTCAAAAAGATAAGCATGGGCGATTCGCCCATGCTTGATGCTTTTCTTTAATTGGGCATATACTTGTGGTTGGTTTTCTTGCAGAAATCGTGCCTCCATGAAAAGCTCCTTCTTAATATTGATGGAATCCATCAACTGGTAAAACAAAGACTGTTGCACCGCCAACTTCAACTTCTACAGGATAAGGTACTTGACCATCTAAAGAAATATCTAACGACATCGGCGTCGATACATATTGTTTCCGTGATTGACAGGTCTTTTTGATCAATTCTAACGCATCTTGAACCCGATCATCTTCCAATCCAATAATGAACGTACTATTTCCCGCTTTCAGGAAGCCGCCCGTAGAGGATAGTTTGGTTGCTCGGATGTTGGCATCGATAAATTCATTTGCAAAACGATTGCTATCCTTGTCTTGTACAATAGCCATAATCAATTTCATGGGATCATCTCCTTATTCGATTCAATCAATTTATTACAAAGATTTAAAAAAGGCAGGATACGCTTCTACGATTGCTGAATAACTTGATTCAACAACGTCTTGTAACCCCATTCTAGCATCAATCTTATGAATTCGTACAGGATTTTCTTCTGCCAACTTCAAATAAGCATGCCGTACGCGTTGATGGAACTCTAGTCCCTCTGAATCCAAACGATCATATTGGTGGGCGCGATTTTTTTGGATGCGATGCAAACCAGTATCTGAGTCAACATCCAAGTATAAGGTGAAATCAGGGGTGGTCCCTTCTGTCGCAAATTCGTTGATATTGGCGATTTCCGGCATACCGATCCGCCGTCCCGCGCCTTGATAAGCCAATGAACTATCGACAAAACGATCACAGATCACGATATTCCCCTCATTCAAGGCTGGCAAGACGACCTCGATCAAGTGCTGGCGTCTCGCAGCTGCATAAAGCAATGCTTCTGTTCGTTCATCCATCTCCTCGTTTTTTGGATCTAAAATGATTTGACGGATTTTTTCGGCAATCCGTACACCGCCTGGTTCCCGTGTTTTCTCGATTTTTCTTGTTGCTTCTAATTGTAAACGGGGATACAACTCTTCCAAGACGCTCGTCTTTCCAGCGCCATCTGGTCCTTCGATGGTAATGAACAATCCATTCACCTTGTTTGCCTCCAATATAGTTATAATTCTCGTCGTCCTTCGACAGCTTTCAGTAAAGTCACTTCGTCTGCATATTCGATATCACTGCCCACGGATAAGCCATGGGCTAAACGTGTTACTTTGATTCCCGCCGGTTTGATCAGCCGGGAAAGATACATCGCTGTCGCTTCACCTTCTGTTGTGGCGTTGGTCGCAATGATCACTTCTTTGACTTGGTCATCATGCAATCGCTGGATCAAAGAAGAAATGTTGATATCTTCTGGACCAGTTCCTTCCATTGGGGACAAAACTCCATGCAAGACATGATAGAGCCCATGATATTCTCGGACTTTCTCAAGTGCCATCACATCTTTAGGTTCTTCAACCACCAAAATGGTCCCCTTATCTCTGGTTGGATCACCGCAGATCTCGCAAGGATCCTCTTCAGTGATATTGCCGCAAATACTGCAAAAATGCAGATCACGTTTGACACTGATCAATGATTTGGCAAACTCGTTGACGACTTCATCTTTCATATCAATGGTATAAAAAGCCAAACGAGTGGCAGTTTTTTGACCGATTCCTGGCAGTTTCATATAACTGTCAATCAATCGTGCAATCGGATCTGGATATTGCACGCTACATTTCTCCTTTTATAGACCCGGAATCCCCTTGGTATACTTGCCCATTGTTTGTTCCGTTTCTTTTTCAATTTTTGCTATTCCGTCATTGATCGCCATAATGACCATATCTTGCAGCATATCGATATCCTCTGCATCAACAATGGCTTCATTGATCGCTAAGTCCTTTAATTGTTTGTTTCCGGTGAACGTGGCTTTCACATAGCCATTCGTTGATTCACCTAAAAATTCTTTTTGGTGCAACGCTTCTTGCTCTTTCACCATTTCTTTTTGCATTTTTTGCATTTGTTTCATCATGCCTTGCATATTGCCCATGCCTCGCATCATTGTTCTTCACTCCAGTCTAATTTTCTTCAATACTTGTTAAGCTGCCGAATAGTGCTTGTGCTTGCGTGACCAGTACGTCATCGCCAGATTCAGCTGCCTCTTCTGGCACATCGCCCGCTTCTATTTCCAATTCTGTTTCAGCGGCAGCTTGTCCACCAGCTAAGAACTCTCTGCGTAACAACGGCCAGCTTTCTTTGGTGATAAACACCGCTTGAGGCGCATAATCTTTGACCATTCGAGAAATCTGATTATGGATCATCAGCTGAAATTCTGGATCATTGCTGGCACGCTGACAAAGGATCTCGTAATCAAACGCGATCACAACGCCCGTTTCACTGGCAGCTTTGGCTTCACTCGCATGCAACATCGCCCGTTGGGTAACGGACAATGACATCAGTAAATCATCCCAAATATTACGAACATTTGCCAAATCTTTCTTGGTTGCACCCTTTAAGACTTGGAACACTTTTTCCTTTGGCAAGCGGAAAGAACTCGCTGTCTTGGTCTTTTTAGCGGTTGCAGGCGGTTCAACCGAACCTGTCGGCCGATTTTCCTGCAAGCGCTGGATCTCTGCTTGCAATTTCTGAACAGCGATCTGCAGCTGCTGCACTTCTTGGCTGGTATCTGTCGCCACAGCACTCGTGCCCACGGCTGCTTGCTCTGGGTCATTGGCCAGTTTCACCATTGCCACTTCTAAATAAATCGTCGGGTTATTGGTGAACTTTACTTCGTTTTGTGTGTTATTCAAAACCCCGATCCAATGATAGATCTTTCGCGGGTCCGTCTGTTGGGCCAGCGCTTTGAACCCCTCCGTCAATTGTGTAGATTTGTCCGCAACCAATTGAGGGGCTTGTTGGTACATCAGAACGTCTCGACAATAAACCAGCAGGTTTTCCAATAAACGCCGGGCTTCCTTCCCCGAAGCCAACAGCTCCCGCAAAATCGTCAGTGCATCGGCGACTTCTTTGTCTGAACAAGCTTGCATCAACCGATCCATCATATCAAAAGACAGGCTGCCCGTGACTTCAAGCGCATCTTGCATCGTGACCGTGTCATCGCTGAAAGCAATAGCTTGATCTGTGATACTCAGGGCATCTCGCATGCCCCCTTCTGCAGCTCTTGCAATCACTTGCAAAGCTTCTGGTTCATACGCAATTGCGCTTGTATCTAATACTTTCTCCAAGTGAGAAACGATATCTTGCGTATTGATCCGCTTGAAGTCGAAGCGTTGCGTCCGGGAAATAATCGTTGCTGGGATCTTGTGGGGTTCAGTCGTTGCTAAAATAAACACGACATTCTTCCGTGGTTCTTCTAATGTTTTCAGTAATGCGTTAAAAGCGCCTGTTGATAACATATGCACTTCATCAATGATATAGATTTTGTATTCCGCTTGGGTCGGGGCATAATTGGCCCGATCACGGATAAAACGAATTTCCTCGACACCATTGTTGCTCGCAGCATCGATCTCGATCACGTCTTCTTGGGTACCGGCAGTAATCGAACGACACATCTCACATTCATTACACGGTTCTCCATCGACCTGATTGGGACAGTTGATTGCTTTGGCAAAAATTTTCGCGGCACTCGTTTTACCAGTCCCTCTCGGTCCTGTAAACAAATAAGCATGGGAAATCTGCTTTTGATCGATGGCATTTTTTAATGTTTGGGTAATTGCTTTTTGTCCTACGACATCGTCGAATCGCTGAGAACGCCAAACGCGGTATAGTGCTTGATAAGCCATAATTTTCCTCACTCATTTCAAAATTCGCTACCTTCTATTATACGTAATATTTGCAGAAAAAACTACCTTTTCACCGAGGCAATTGCAAAAGATAACTAAATTTAATCTACCCTGTTCGTCTTGCAAGATCTTCGTCACGCCAATCAATTATTCTCATTATCTACACCTTTGGTCTGATGACGTGATTCTCGTCTCCTATGGTATAATGAATATACATTCATCTATTGACGATGATGACAATTCAAAGGAGGACTGAAAATGGGTATTATCAAAGCGGCAACAAGCACGATCGGCGGCGGTTTAGCAGATCAGTGGCTAGAGGTTTTCGAACCTGACAATATGGGCGACACGACGGTCATGACTAAAGGTGTCAAAGTACGACGCAATGACAAACGCGGGGCCAATAAAAAAGGCACAGACGATGTGATCACTGATGGATCCGTGATCCACGTCTATACGAATATGATGATGCTGCTGGTAGATGGCGGCAAAATCATCGATTATACAGCTGAAGAAGGGTACTATACAGTCAAAAACAATCTGGCGCCATCGATGTTCAACGGTTCCTTGAAAGACGCGATTTCCGAAACCTTCGACCGGTTCAAATTCGGTGGTGTCACACCGCAAAAGCAACAAGTATTCTATATCAATCTGCAAGAAATCAAAGGGATCCGCTTCGGCACATCATCCCCTTTGAACTATTTTGACAATTTTTACAATGCCGAACTCTTTTTACGGGCACATGGCAATTACTCCTTGCGGATCACAGATCCGATCTTGTTTTATACCAATGCGATCCCTAAAAATAAGAGCCAAGTCGATATTAATGACATCAATGAACAATATTTGGCAGAATTTTTGACAGCACTGCAAACAGCGATCAATAAAATGTCTGCAGATGGTGAACGCATTTCTTATGTGCCATCAAAGAGTATGGAATTAAGCAAATACATGGGCGATGTATTGGACGACAGTTGGCGTGAGCTGCGGGGCATGGAGATCGTTTCAGTAGCCGTGGCAAGCATTTCATATACTGATGACTCTGTCAAATTGATCAATATGCGCAACCAAGGTGCCATGCTAGGTGACCCTTCGATCCGTGAAGGATATGTCCAAGGATCGATCGCCCGCGGCATGGAATCTGCTGGCAGCAACGCAGCAGGTGCCACAACTGGATTTGTCGGTATGGGCATGGGGATGAACGCCAATGGCGGTTATTTGAATCAAGCTGCACAAAACAATCAACAACAAATCCAACAAAATCAAGAACAACAAAAACAACAAGCCCAAACCAGCGGCGACCATTGGGATTGCCCACAATGCGGGACGACCAATACGGGCAAATTCTGCAGCAATTGCGGGACCGAAAAACCAAGCGGTGGTGCACCAAGCTTAAAAATGAAATGTGCCGATTGCGGAGAGATCATTGATCTGGCCAGCGGCATTCCTAAATTCTGTCCGAATTGCGGCAAACCATTTAAAGGCGTTCCCATCGACTGAACAAAGGAGGAACTCTAATGGATGTAATCACGCATAAGTGCCCCAATTGCGGGGGCGCTTTGACTTTTGATCCAAGCGATCAGAAATTCCACTGTCCTTTTTGTTTGAGCGTCTTCAGCGAAGATGAAGTCACAGCTTTTGAAGAAAAACAAAAAGAAGCCCAAATGGCTGATCAACCACCAGTCGGTACCCAAACGATCACAGAAGATACCGAGCCGCAATTGCAAGAAGACATACAGCAGCAAGCAGATGAAGCTGCAGCCCAGATGGATCTCTTTCTCTGTCCCAGTTGTGGTGCGGAAATCGTGACTGATGCAACCACAGCAGCGACTTACTGCTATTTCTGCCACAATCCAGTGGTCTTATCGGGTCGATTATCCGGCGAGTTTTTGCCAAATAAAGTCTTGCCTTTTGCCGTAGAAAAAGAAGAAGCCACAGAAAAATTTCTGGCATGGGCCAAAAAGAAATGGTTTGTCCCTCGAGATTTCTTCGATCAATCTCAAGTAGAAAAATTGACTGGGGTCTATTTCCCCTATTGGGCAGTTGATGCTGAGATGGATGGGCAGCTAACTGGTACCGGCACTTCCTTACGCATCTGGCGTGTAGGCGAGATCGAATATACCGAACACAAACAATTTGCCGTCACAAGACAAGGCAAGATCCGCATCAAAGAACTGATCAAGAATGCCTTATCAAAAAACGTGCAGCAAAAAATGGTGACTGGCGTCCAACCTTTCCCTTTGGAGAAAGCCGTTGATTTTCGCAGTCAATATTTGGCCGGTTTCCAAGCCGAAAAACGTGATATTGAATATCAAACCTTATCTGATGAGGTCAAACAAGAACTTTCTGGCTATGCTGAGCAATTATTGAGTGATACTGTCAATGGCTATACCAGCTTCAATCGAACCCAGCGTTCGATCGATATCACTCAGCAACACAACAACTATGTCTTATTGCCGGTTTGGTTAGTGACCTATCGGGCGGATGATCCGAATAAGAGTGCCTTTTATTATGCCATGAATGGGCAAACAGGAAAAGTCAGTGGTGTGTTGCCGATTAGCTACCAGCGTCTAGGTTTGATCAGCGGCGGTATCTTTGCAGCCATCGCTATCATTGGGATGATCGTGGGGTATTTCATATGAAAAAAATTTCTTTGATTTTCCTAATCACCGTTGGCTTTTTCTTTGCGACTGCGCCGGCATTTGCAGCTGAGGACACCGTATCTGATAGTGCCGGTTTATTTACCGCAGAAGAGATCCAACAATTGAGTCAAGAAGCAGACACTTTGAACGAAACAATCAAAGGTGAAGTCTTTATCGAAACAACGAATAGCGCCACGGATGACATTGAATATTACACTGATCGTTATTTAGCAGATCGTATTGGCAATGACAATAATGGGTCTGCTCTGGTCATCAACATGGGCATCCGTGAATTTCATGTCTCTACTTCAGGAAATATGATTGACTATCTTACAGATGCGCGATTGAATGATATGTTAGATGATATGTACGACGCAGCTAGTGCGGGCAATTACTTTCAAGCAGCACTGATTTATTTGCAGCAATCCGCGTCTTTTGTTGACGCAGGTGTGCCTGGCGGTCATTATCGTGTCGATCGTGACACGGGCAAAATCACTTACTACAAAGTTTTGACCCCGGTCGAGATTGTGATCAGTCTGGTTGTCGCTGCGATTGCTGGGATTGCTTTCTTTGTGATCGTAAAGTCACGGTATCAATTAAAAATGGGCGGGTATAAATATCCCTATCGCGAAAAATCAGCGATCAAATTGACCCAAAAAGAAGATCGATTGGTCAACTCATTCGTCACCACCCGCAGAATCCCCCGTCCGCCAAAGAACAATGGTGGCGGTGGTGGTTTCGGTGGTGGCGGCAGTACGACCCACTCGTCAGGCGGCGGTACATTCGGCGGCGGCGGACGTAGTTTCTAATAAAAAAAGAATTCCTTTGCGGGAATTCTTTTTTTGTTGACATTTTCCTAAATATGACCTATATTTAGGAAAATGTAGGAAAAGAGGTTAAAACATGATTGCTATCATCAAAAAGAATAAACGCTTTATCTCGTTCAGTGTTCTTCTGGTTATCTTCACTGCAGTTAGTGCTTTTGTGTTTCCATTATTGATGCAACTATCAGATCAATATTCATTGTTAGATCTTGTGATTTTACTAACAATTACTTTGACCGCTACTTATCTCGCACAATTTCTTTTGATTTTACTTAAAGAACGCTTTGCTGCAACTTTAAACAAAAACAATTTATTTGATCTTTTGCTTCAAATGAAGCATATGCCTTATCTACAGTTGTCAAAAAAACAGCCCACTTACTTATTGAATCGAATTTTCGGTGTCGTTGATGCTTACTACTTATTTATATGTGGCAGTTTTAGTGAGAGTATTCGAGGATCACTTCTTCTGATCGTATCCATTTTGATGTGCTTGCGTATCCACCTATTATTAGGCATCCCGCTTCTTGTTCTCATTCCCCTCAATCTTCTGGGCTATTTCCTGATCAACAAGCAATTAGCACATAGAATGGCCATCATGCAAAAAACGGCAGCCAATACGAACAAAGAATTGTTGACTTCCCTCAATCATATCGACACCATGAAACAATGGAGCGATCAGATCTACAAACAATTATTTGCCAACGAACTAGAGTCGATGTATCAGGCACTTGCCCGTACCAATATCTTTGCACAGTCTGCTAGTTTAGCGATCAGTATGGTGAACCAAGTCGCTCAAATAGGCATCTACTTATTTGTTATCGAAGGTATTTTACAACAATCACTTCCTTCTGATGCGATTATTTTAATCGGTATTATACTGCCTATCTATTTTTCTGCTTTGAGTGGATTGACGAAAGTGAATCTTGATACCACAACATTAAAAACCAATCAGCGATTTGTACAAGAAGAACTCATCGCTGCCATCCCTCATCCTAATCTCAACAAGGGACAAGAAATTGCTCAATTGACGCTTAGTCGTCCCAACATAGCGTTGGAGAAACAGTTCTTCCAGTTTGACATCGACACAACTATTTTAAAAGGTGAACATATTTATCTCTGTGGTTCTTCAGGAAGCGGGAAGTCAACACTTTTGAAAGCAATCGCTGGTTTTTATCCAGCTGAAGGAATACATCTTACTTACGTCACCCAAAATGATCTGTTGTCTGATCCTCCTCTGATGCCCAATGAGCGAATCTTGTATTTAGCGCAAGAACCAACCATTTTATCGCGAACGATTGAGCAGAACATCACGTGGGGCAGACCTATGACCCTAGAAGAGAAAGCGTATTTGGAAGAAACCAATATTTTGACTCCTCTATTCACCCATAGAAAATGGGATAGTTACTTGAAGGAAAATGGGGCTGATTTATCAGGGGGTGAGAAACAACGTATCGCAATTGCCCGCGCCTTAATTAGCTCTGCAGATATTTTACTCTTAGACGAAGCAACGAGCAGCCTTGATGATGATGCTGTACACATCATTATGAAAGCATTAAAAATCCATGCAAAGGAACGCATAATCATCTATACTAGTCATAAGAAAGATGACCTCGCTTTTTGTCATCGCACAATCGTTATTTAGGAGGTAGGCATGAAAGATTACTATACCGTGGATGATCTTGCAAAAGAATTGGGTGTGACGACCAGAACGATTCGCAACTATCAAAAATCTCATGTCATTGAAGGGATAAAAGTAGCCGGCCAATGGCGTTTTTCTCGCGAATCCGTCAAATCTTTACTCGGTGAAACCTTTACAGATCCCTTATTGACCTTCAATCATAAAAGAGCTGAAAAAGCACATAGCGAGAGTTTGCTTGCCATTGATGTCGCCATTTCATCAGACACGGCGCTTAGAAACCAAACACAACAAATCATCAAGCAATACAATCTGCTCTACTCAGGAGAAACCCGCCAATTTTTCTATGAAAAAATCAACGATCAGCTTGCCCGCTATACGCTTGTCGGTCCATTGAAATATGTGCTGACATTTGGTCAATGGATCGAAGCTTTCCTGGAAGAAAACGCGAGTGATGATTGACGTAACAATAAAACCCTAGGAACCACCAACTTGCAGCTGTCACTGGTTCCTAAGGTTCATTCAATGAATTGGATACTCCTTCAAATCAAATGATTTCTTTAAACACCGAAAAATCAATATTCCCACCCGATACGATGGCAACAGTGTTCTTTCCTTTCAGCAAGTGATCGATCTGCCCACTGAGAATTGCTGCCGTACTCAGGGCTCCAGCCCCTTCGGCAATGACTTTTTCTTTCAAAGCAAGATAATTGATGGCCTGTTCAATATCTTTTTCTTCGACTAAAACGGTTTCATCGATTCTAGTTCTTAAAATATCATATGTCAACTCCCCTGCCAGAGCGACGTCACAACCGTCTGCCAATGTTCGATTGCTTCGATTGGCTACTAATTTTTGCTGCCAAATAGAAGCAATCATGCCATACACTCCATATGATTGCACGCCAATGATCTTGACTTCTGTTCTTAATGCCTTTAATGCCAAGGCGATACCTGCAATCAGTCCGCCACCGCCAATTGGGACGATCACATTATCGATCAAAGGCAGATCCTCCAATAGTTCTAGGGCAATCGTCCCTTGCCCTTCCATGACAGCTGCATCATCAAATGGTGAAACAAAGACTTCTCCACTCTCTTTCATAGCGTCTAAAGTGATCTGTTTGGTCTCATCGAAAGTCTCCCCGGCCAACACAACTTGTGCGCCATAACTTTGGGTCGCCTCGATCTTGGTTCTGGCAGCAGTCAGGGGCATACAGATCCGCACTTTGATCCCTAACAAAGACCCCGCCAATGCTACACCTTGGGCATGATTTCCAGCAGAACAAGCAATCACGCCACGGCTGCGTTCATCCTCAGTCAGAGAAGACAATTTATTATAGGCACCGCGGGCTTTGAAAGAACCTGTTCGTTGCAGATTTTCCAATTTGAGAAAGATGGCCCCCTCTTTCTCCTTCCCTAAAATATTTGATGGTGCTAGCGGTGTGTGGATCATGATTGGTTTTAATCGTTGATAGGCCGCTTCGATCCCTAGGTGGTCTGTCCTTGATTCAGTTGTCACATTCAAGCCTCCTTATTTGTTTTTTTACCTCTTTATTGAAGCATAGATAACCGTGAAATACAATTGATTCAACAGTCATTTTTCTACCCTTATTCCGTGATTGATTAGGGGAACTTTAGAAAATACCGTTAAATTTTCAGAAAATAATGACTTTTCAAATCGTTAGTGCTATACTGATAAAAATTAAAAAAGGGTGTGAACAAATGACAACAATCGATTGGTCAAATTTGGGATTTTCTTATATCAAAACGCCTTGGCGTTTTCTTGCAACATGGAAAGACGGTGAATGGAGTCAGGGTGAATTAACAGAGGACAATTATTTGCATATTCACGAAGGTTCTACAGCCTTGCATTATGGGCAGCAATGTTTTGAAGGCTTGAAAGCCTATCGCCGTAAAGATGGCGGTGTCAACCTTTTTCGCCCAGACGAAAACAGCAAACGGTTGAATCGTAGTGCCTACCGCTTGCGGATGCCGCAAGTACCGGAAGAAATGTTCTTAGCGGCTATCAATCAAGTCGTAAAAGCCAACCAAGAATTTGTCCCGCCTTATGGCAGCGGCGCAACATTATACCTCAGACCTTTACTGATCGGTGTCGGTGAAAATATCGGTGTGAGTCCTGCACCGGAATACATTTTTACTGTTTTTTGTATGCCTGTTGGGCCATACTTCAAAGGCGGCTTGGTGCCGACGAACTTTATCGTGTCTGATTATGACCGCGCAGCACCCAATGGGACTGGCGCTGCAAAAGTCGGCGGCAATTATGCAGCCAGCTTATTGCCAGGCTTTGAAGCCCACGAACGCGCGTTTTCCGATTGTATTTACTTAGATCCAGAAACACATACCAAAATCGAAGAAGTCGGTTCCGCGAACTTCTTTGGGATCACAGGCGATGACCAATTCATCACACCGAAATCCCCTTCGATCTTACCAAGTATCACCAAATATTCCCTCCTCTACTTAGCAGAACATGCATTAGGTTTGACTGCTATCGAAGGAGATGTATTTGTTGACGAGCTTGATCATTTTGTCGAAGCCGGTGCCTGCGGGACTGCTGCAGTGATCTCGCCGATCGGTGGTATCCAAAATGGGGATGATTTCCATGTCTTTTTCAGCGAAACAGAGGTTGGCCCTAAAACCAAAGCTTTATATGATCAACTGACTGGAATCCAATTCGGGGATATCGCTGCACCTGAAGGTTGGATATTTGACGTTGCCCTCGATTGATCTTTTGGCGAATAAAGTGATGTTTGCTCTTTGATTATTTGCCTTTTTCAAGAAAACATTTGCCCCTTCTTCCTTCCCTTGTTAAAATGTTGGAAAAGGGGGTTATCTCAATGGGAAAACGACTGGCTTATGCGCTGCTCGCCACACTCCTGTATTTGTTTGTTTCCAATATGGGTAATTTGGTCTTTGGGATCAGCCGCAATTTCAGCTGGACCACAACGCTTTGGGAATCTTTGTTCTTTTTTATTTTTGTTTATTTATTCCAGCAATTCCGCAAAAAATAACGTACAGTCAGCATTCTTCCATGCTGACTGTACGTTATTAGTCTTTATCAAAGCCATTTTTTCGGTAAATCACCATAAATGCAACAACCGCTAGAAACGCACTGACAATTAAAACGAGGTAGTCTTGTAGAATCAGTGGAGAACCGTCATCACCAAAACTCGCGACCATTTTTGAGGCAACCCCAGTGAAAATAAAGGCGCTGATTTCTTCCAATGTCTGATTCATCTCTGAGAATGTAGGAATTAGAAAGAAAACAACCATAAAGAGGATTGAATTGTTGGAGGCAGCCATCTGATTTTTGGAAAGCAAGCCAATCAGCATCCCTAGAATGATCGCGGTCAATGCCACCAGGAAAACCACTAAGACAAAAACAGGGATATTTATGGAATCAAATGCCACACCACTGATTCCGATCACCACAACGATCAACAACATCGTTAATACCAGAAATGGAACCATCAGACTGACAAGATACTCTAGACTACTGACCGAAGAGGTCATCCATATGCGCAACGTATTTTTTTCTTTGTCTTTCGCCAAGAATGTCGCTGGCATGAACATGCCAACCATGATGATCGAGTACGACATCCCAAAATTCATTAAAAACAACTGGAACCCAGGCATTGTTTCATCTACGCTAAACAAGAAGCGGTACATCAAAACAAATCCCGGTACCATGGCAGCTGAAACCAAAAATGTTTTATTCTTTAATATCTCTTTGAATTTGAAGGTGATCAACGCGCTGGTTTTATGTCGCGACAGCATCATACCAATTCCCTCCCTGTTACAGTCATAAAGACAGTTTCTAAAGTCGGTTCACAGGAATGCAGCGATTCGATTTGTTCCGAGACGATCCACTGACTCAATTGTTCTAAGTTTTCTGTTGTTTCCTTCAAGACATGACGCTCTTGATTTTTCAGCAAGATCCGAAACTCTTTTTGTTTGTTGTAACGCAAACAAATCTCCTCCGGTGTGCCGAATTCAACGATATACCCTTCATTCAACAACGCCACCTGATCACACAATTTCGTCGCCTCTTCCATATTATGGGTAGTCAAAAAAATACCCATGCCCGCTTCTTTTAAAGAGACCAATAATTTGTGGATCTCAGCAGCAGTTGTTGGATCCAAACCGGAAGTTGGTTCATCCAAAAATAAAAGTTTTGGTTGATGCATGACCGCTCTGGCTAGAATCAACCGTTGTTTTTGACCCTTTGATAATTTGCTGACCAATTGCTTTTTCTGTTCGATCAGTCCAACGGTTGTCAATAATTGATCGATGACTTTTGGGGAGACATTTAATACTTTAGCAAAGACCAAAAGATTGTCATAGACACTGAATTCTTCATATACGCCACTTGTGTCTGTCACAATACCGATTTGCTCATAGATTTTTTCGGTGATTTTCCTCGTATCGGTACCCAAAATCGTCGCTTCCCCTTTGGTTTGCTGCAATTGTCCCGTCACGATTTTGATCGTTGTTGTTTTCCCTGAACCTGATGGCCCTAGAAACCCCAAAATTTCTCCTGCTTTGATTTGGATCGTGATATCTTTCAAGGCTTCTTTTTGTTTGAACGTCTTTGAGATATGCTTTAATACCAACAATTCTTCCACTTTCCTCTTTCCTCTCTTTCCTTTTATTGCTGCGATCATGTCCAATGATCACAAAAATAGTTCTTGCTCTTGCCTCCAGACCGATCATTTACCAGCGGACTTAACAATGATTGTTCAGATTTTTCTGTCAATTTTAAAGACAGCCACGAAGCCTAATCTGATTCATCCTCTCTTTCTGGGATAAAAAATACGGGAATCAGCTAGTTCACAAGCAACTTACAAAAAAGTATAGCACGGGGAATTGTGTAATTCTACTAAAAAAGAGTGAATAAAATCAAAATGAAATATTTTTTTTATATATTATAAGCAAATGGAGAAATAATGAAACCCGAAGGACCTTTACATCTGGTCAAAAAAAGAGCTGGAACCTTATCGACTAAGGATTCCAGCTCTTAAAAATCAAGAGTGATTATTTAACTGTAACTGAAGCGCCAACTTCTTCTAAAGCTGCTTTCAATGCTTCAGCATCTTCTTTAGAGATGCCTTCTTTAACAGCTGTAGGAGCGCCATCAACTACTGCTTTAGCTTCTTTCAAGCCTAAGCCAGTTGCTTCGCGGACTGCTTTGATTACTTTAACTTTTTGATCGCCAGCTGCAGTTAATTCTACAGTGAACTCAGTTTGTTCTTCAGCAGCAGCGCCGTCGCCAGCTCCACCAGCTACAGCTACAGGAGCTGCAGCAGATACGCCAAATTCTTCTTCGATAGCTTTAATTAAATCGTTTAATTCTAAGATTGTCGCGCCTTTTAGCTCTTCGACAATGTTTTCAATGTTCAATGCCATTTTGTTTTCCTCCATTTAGTTGAATAGTTTTATTTGTTTAATAGCTGATGATCATGCGGCAATTAAGCTGCATCTTCTTCTTTTTCTGCCACTGCTTTGACAGCGTAAGCCACGTTGCGGATAGGTGCTTGTAGCACAGATAGCAACATAGAAAGAAGTCCTTCGCGGTTTGGCAATTTCGCCAATGCAACGATTTCTTCGACAGAAGAAACTTTGCCTTCGATGATACCGCCTTTGATTTCTAATGCTTTAGCATCTTTTGCGAAATCGTTAATGATTTTTGCAGGTGCAACAACGTCTTCGTTACTGAATGCTACGGCTGTTGGTCCAGTGAATACTTCACCTAAACCTTCAAGACCAGCTTTTTCAGCAGCACGAGAAAGAATAGAATTTTTGATAACTTTCATTTCAACGTTTGCATCACGCAATTGTTTACGTAAACGTGTTACTTCATCAACAGTTAATCCACGGTAGTCAACAACGACTACTGATGCGGCTGCAGAGAATTTTTCACTTACTTCATCGACGATTACGGATTTTTTAGCGATAGCTGCTTCACTCATTTATATTTCACCTCCTGATTTTGATGGAAGAGTTTCATATGCTTTGCAAAACAAAACATAAAAAAACCCTATGCCACCGTAGACATAGAGGGACTATTGAATACTCTCAATAAACGTCCTCGGTAGGAAATTAAGACTGGCGTCACCTACTGTCTTCGGTACAGTTAAACTTTTAACCTTGACTACCTTACCATAGATAAGGCAGTCAAGTCAATAAAAGTTTTGATTTTTTTATTTTGAATTAGAAAGAAGCTTGCTCAACGTGGATCCCAGGACCAAAAGTAGTCGTTACAGAAATATTTTTCATGTATTGACCTTTTGCTGCTGAAGGTTTAGCTTTCAACAATGTGTCATGGATTGTTTGGAAGTTTTCAATCAATTTCGCATCATCAAATGATACTTTACCGATTGGTACGTGGATGTTTCCAGCTTTGTCAACACGGTAAGTCACTTTACCAGCTTTTACTTCGTTGACAGCTTTAGTTACGTCCATTGTTACAGTACCAGTTTTAGGGTTAGGCATCAAACCTTTAGGGCCTAATACACGACCTAATTTACCCACAGTAGCCATCATATCTGGCGTTGCAACGACAACGTCAAAATCGAACCAGCCACCTTGGATTTTTTGGACCATATCGTCGTCACCAACGAAATCAGCACCAGCTGCTTCTGCTTCTTTGGCTTTTTCGCCTTTAGCAAAAACTAAAACAGTTTGTGTTTTACCAGTACCGTTTGGTAATACGACCGCGCCACGGATTTGTTGGTCCGCTTTTTTAGGGTCTACATTCAATTTGTAAGCAACTTCAACCGTTGCGTCGAATTTTGCAATGTTTGTTTCTTTTGCCAAAGCTACTGCTTCTTCAACTGAATAAGCTTTTGTAGCATCAACTTTTTTCAATGCATCTTGCATTTTTTTGCTTTTTTTAGCCATTTTGTTTCCTCCTTGATGTGGTTATAACGGTAGAACCTCCCACGTGTCCCATATTTTTCAATATAGAGCCGACTGAGAAGCTACTTTCTTAGGACTGTAAAAATTATTCTACAGTGATTCCCATGCTTCGTGCAGTTCCTTCAACCATGCGCATTGCTGCTTCAACGTCAGCTGCGTTTAGGTCTTCCATTTTCAATTCAGCGATTTCTTTTACTTGATCACGAGAAACTTTTGCAACTTTAGTTTTGTTTGGTTCGCCTGAACCTTTTTCAATGTTTGCTGCTTTTTTCAACAATACTGCTGCTGGTGGTGTTTTTGTAACGAATGTGAATGAACGGTCCTCGTATACAGAGATCACTACAGGAATGATCAAACCTACTTGGTCAGCCGTACGTGCATTGAATTCTTTTGTGAATCCCATGATATTGATACCCGCTTGACCTAGCGCAGGACCTACTGGCGGAGCTGGTGTTGCTTTACCTGCAGGAATTTGCAATTTAACGATTTTTTCTACTTTTTTTGCCACGAGACATACCTCCTTGAGTCCGTGATGTGGTGTATTGGAGATCCAAATTTCTCCTCCCACTAGTGTTTCATGTGCACACACAAAAAACATGTGACGAACGCACACTGGAATATTATAGCATCTTTGAAGATAATTTCAAGTATTTATTCTTGATTTTCTTACTTCACGGGACGGTTCGCATAGGCAAAAGGCAGAAAAATAATTTTTTTTAGCATTTTGCCCCCCTTTACTTGTACTCTCATCTTTCTATGCTACACTACTACTGAAATCTTTTTGAATCATGAATTCTGAGGTGAAAAAATGGAACAATTAAAATACCGCAGTGTATTTGATATTATTGGTCCGATCATGGTTGGTCCCAGCAGTTCGCATACCGCTGGTGCCGCACGGATCGGAAAGATCGTGCGCAGCATTTTCGGTGAAAAACCGGATACTGTCGATATTTTATTATATGAATCATTCGCCAAAACCTATCGTGGTCACGGCACTGACATCGCATTGGTCGGCGGACTGCTGGGAATGGACCCAGATGATGCCCGTTTGGCTGATTCTCTGAAACTGGCTTATGAAGAAAACATCGAAGTCTTATTTGTCCCTAAGAAAGAGAAAGCAGAGCATCCCAATATGGTCAAAATGATTTTGACTAAAGGAGACCACAAATTGTCAGTGACGGGTATCTCAATCGGCGGTGGCAATATCCAAATCTCTGAACTGAACGGCTTTAAGATCTCATTGACGCTAGGCACACCCACTTATGTCATTGTCCACCAAGATGTACCTGGCATGATCGCTAAAGTGACCAACCTACTGTCTGAGGCAGCGATCAACATTGGGACGATGACCGTCACCAGAGAATCTGTCGGCGATAAAGCCATTATGATCATCGAGGTCGATCAGCGCAACGATCAAATGGCTCAGCAGATCAAGGTTCTTCCCCACGTATTTAGTGCAGCTTATTTTGATTAAAGGAGCAAAAAGATGTTTTATACGATTGATGAACTTGTAGCCCAAAGTAAAAACTATCCCTCTATTGCGGAAATGATGATTGCGATTGAAATGGAAAATACCGGGCGCAGCCACGAGCAAATCGTTGCTTTGATGGACAAAAACTTGACTGTGATGGAACAATCCGTGGCGGAAGGTGTCGCTGGTGTGACTTCGGTCACCGGATTGACTGGCGGGGATGCGACAAAGATGAATGATTATATCGCAGCTGGCGACTTTTTGAGTGGCGATACGATCTTACAAGCAGTCCAAAATGCGATTGCTGTCAATGAAGTCAATGCTAAAATGGGCTTGATCTGTGCGACCCCTACTGCTGGCAGTGCCGGCGTGGTTTCGGGTGTTTTGATGGCTGTGCGGGAACGATTGCGCATGACACGTCAGGAACAAATCGACTTTCTATTTACCGCTGGTGCCTTTGGCCTAGTGATTGCCAACAATGCCTCGATCTCTGGCGCTGAAGGCGGCTGCCAAGCAGAGATTGGTTCAGCTAGTGCCATGGCAGCTGCTGCGCTAGTTTGTGCCAAACAGGGATCAGCCCACCAAGCAGCCCAAGCTGTCGCCATCACCTTGAAAAATATGATGGGCTTGATTTGCGATCCAGTCGCTGGCTTAGTCGAAGTTCCTTGTGTGAAAAGAAATGCCCTTGGTTCATCCCAAGCGTTTATTTCGGCAGATATGGCTTTAGCAGGGATCGAAAGTGTCATCCCACCTGATGAAGTCGTAGCAGTCATGTACCAAGTAGGGCGGCAAATGCCCAGTATTTTTAAAGAAACGGCAGAAGGCGGCCTAGCTATGACGCCGACAGCCCAACGTCTGCAGGCTGAGATTTTAGCCAACAGCAATTAACCAAAAAAGAACCACACAAAACGACGACAAACAGCGATATGACCTGTTTGTTGTTTTTTTGTGTAGCTCTTTGTTCTCCTCTGCTATTTCTCTTCTGGTATAGATCATCGCATGACTGATCGTTCTTCCGCTAGTGGTCCTTCCTGTGGTCTCAAGTCATCTTCATTGATACTGTCCGCTTTGTTCAGCTGCACATCATCCACTTGAGGGATTTTCGTTTTTTTCCGCAGCTGCTTTGATAAGTCCAGCAGCGGAATGATCATCATGGCCACCAATCCGCCAGAAAAGCCATTATTATACAGGTTCAAGCCCCCATGTAAAACATCGATATTCAACACCATCGAGGTATGGATGAAGCCAACGATCAAGCCACCCTTCCAGCCATAGGCATTGGTGATGGCACACAGCATCATCGCAAAGATAGCCGCCGTCACTGTCACCGTCTCGTTCATAGCATAGATATTCAATGTATTGGCTAAGGTCACTCCCAGCAACAATGGCACTGAATTAAATACATGGGCACCGCAAGCAGAAAAACCGATGACACAAAAAATCGCCCCTAAAACAGGTCCGTTCATCACAGCCCTTAACGCCAAGACATAACCTGCCAACAAGAGTGTCATCAAGCCCATATTGATCATGGTATTGTAGACGCCGGTATCTCTCAATATATCCAGTTCGATTTTCCCGCTGTGGGACCAAATCGCGCGCAGATTCAAGCGATGCCGTTTTGAGGCCATCCGCAGACCATAGCCGCATAAAATCACCCCAAAGACCACCAAAAAAACAATCAATTCGGGTTGCTGTTCAGTCGACACAATCCCTCTAAGCTCAATCTGCAAGCCAAACATACGACAGATCCCCGCAACCATCGTACACAGCATCCCCGAAGTGAAACCAGCACTATACAAACTGACCCGTTTAAACAAAGATTGGAAATGCAGTGCCAAAGGAACCATGATAAAGCCAATCACGATCCCAATCAAATAGCCCACCCCGATGCCCAAAACAGGTGAAAGCCGTTGATTAAAGGCAAAGAAACTAACCACAGGTGATACAGATGATCCATACAAAGCAATCAGCAGAAATTTCTTCAAAGGCTCGTTCATGAAATAGGAATACAGCCGTACCCCCAGAAAAATCGGGATAAAGTTCAACAGATTTTTGCCAAACAAGCCATATCCGGTTACCATAAAAATCGCTGATACCGCCCCGCCGGTCATCGGCACACGGTAATGGTAGCAGATAAAAATCGCGATAAATGTCATCATGCTGCTGTTAAAAAGTGCGGTACCCACAGAAGTCAGCGCGATATAATCCGTCACCAAATGACTTTCCGAAAAGAGAATCAATTGCATTTCAGCAAGCAATCGCCTCGGTTCCATCAATACCACAGCAGCTGAAAACAAAAATAAATTGAACAAAAACAATAGACGATACCCATTGTGGACGGAAATTGTTCCTTTCTCTGGAAAATGCAAATCATTGCGGAACTTACTCTTCAATAAACCAACAATACTTGACATAGGACCCCTTCCTCTTTTAAAGCGCTTACTTGATTTGTGAAAAAAAGTGGGCCAACGGATTGGTCCACCATGTATACGTTTAGTTTAATGCATTTCTTCAATAGATGCCAGTCTAACCCGGATCAAATTTTGTCGACTTGTTCGAAATCAAGCTCAGTGCTGGTTTCCCGACCGAACATATCAATATTGACTTTCAGTTTTTCTTTCTCTTCATCGATCTCAGTAACTTGTCCTTCAAGACCTGAAAAGGCCCCTTCGATGATTTTGACAGTTTCGCCAATTTCAACTTCAAGCTCAACCGTACGGGTACTCATACCAATCGAACGCAAGATTGAATTGATTTCTTCTTGCAATAGTGGCGCTGGCTTGCTGCCGGCACCGTGTGAGCCAACGAAGCCTGTCACACCTGGTGTATTTCGAACGACGTACCAAGAATCATCTGTCATGACCATTTCAACTAAGACATAACCAGGAAATGTTTTATGGACGATTTCTTTGGTTTTGCCGTTTTTTTCTTCCGTTTCAACTTCTTCTGGCACGACAACACGGAAAATAAAATCCCCCATGCCCATGCTTTGTGCGCGGGATTCGATATTGGCTTTGACTTTGTTTTCATAACCAGAGTACGTATGCAAGACGTACCAATTTTTTTCAAAAGATTCCATTTTTTTCGGACTCCCCATCTTTTTGTAAAATAAAAAAACCTCAGCTAGACCGAAGTTTTTCCTCAAAGCGATTATACCACGTATCCGTGATTATGACTAGCAGATAAACAAGAAGACTTGTTTATTTCAAGATCCAATTGAAAACAGTTTGGATCAACGTGTCCATCACATAGAACATCACAGCAAAAATCAATGTCGTTTGGATGACTACAAAGGTATCTCTGCGCAATTGTTTTTTTGATGGCCAAGAAACGACTTTCATTTCTTCAACAACACTTTTCAAAAATTTCATTTGATTCCCTCCCTACTTGGTTTCACGATGCAAAGTATATTGATTGCAATACTTGCAAAACTTATTGATTTCAAGGCGTTCGCCTTTCTTGCCTTCACTGATCGATTTCGAATAGTTGCGGGATCCGCAGACAGAACAAGCCAAAGCTGCTTTTTTTTGTGCCATCTCAGTGTCCTCCCCCTTTATACATAGTTTTCCAACACTAAAAATACCATTATTTCCAGATTGTGTCAATTTAAGGATTGATTATGCAAAAATATAGTTTTCGACGATTTTATGGTATGATAAAGTGGTGAAATGGTTATATTAGGAGGGGAAAACTGATGTTATTAAAAACTATGGTCTACAAAAAACGCGATTTGACCACCGTCAAAGAAACAGCCACTTTAGAAGAAGCATTAGCGATCTTAGAAGAATCAGGGTATCGTTGTGTACCGATCCTTGATGAATCAGGCAAAATTTTTAGAGGAAATATCTATAAGATGCATATTTATCGCCACAAAGCCAACGGCGGCGATATGACCTTGCCTGTCACCTATTTATTGAAAAATGCCACAAAATTCATTTATGTCAATTCATCCTTTTTCAATGTTTTCTTTACGATCAAAGAACTGCCTTACATTGCAGTTTTAGATGAGAACAATCAATTTTATGGTATTTTGACCCACAGTTCCTTATTGAACATGTTGGCGCAATCTTGGAGCGTAGAACAAGGCAGCTATGTCTTGACGATTGCTTCTACCGGCCAGCAAGGTGATTTGGCGGTCATTTCCAAGATCATCGCCAAATACAGCAGCATTGCGAGTTGCATCACATTGGATGTCGGCAAAGATGAATTTATCCGCCGAACATTGATCACATTGCCTGCTCGGACATCAAAGGAATTATGTGACAAGATCGTTCACCAACTTGAAATCAAGAACTTCAAAGTCGTCGAGATCGAAGACTTGAATGCCGAATAAAAAAAAGCAGCGTCCGCTTCATTGAAAGCAGACGCTGTTTTGCTGTTTTTTGAGAACCATCCAAGCAAAAAACAACGGATAGGTTATAAGCGTTTGTCGAAACCGACCGCTTTATTTACAATATACATCAATGGTGCAGTCAGCGTCATAATGATCAATTCGCTTAATGCTGTCGTTCCGAAAGTCAGCCAAAAAGGCAAACCCAAAACCATATTCAACATCCATGCGACTAAGAACATACTTGCTGAGAACACGATCGTGTTGAAGGCCAAGCGCATAAAGACATTCGGTACTTTATGATAGATCAATGCAGTGGCACCTAAGGCTAAGAAGGAACCTGCGCCGCCAAATAAGGCATCGATCACACCTAAACCAAAAAACAAATTATAGACAACAACGCCGCCAACGACCCCCCACATCAATTTACGATTGAATACCACGAGATGATTCAATCCTTCTGAGATCCGAAATTGGATCGCACCAGAGGCAAACGGTGATACGACGATCGATAAGGCAATATACACTGCCATGATCAATCCATTTGCTACGATGACCCGCAGCCGTTGATTGCTGAAACTCCTAGATTTTTCCATATAAACCCTACTTTCTCCAAGTTTTGATTACGCGGGATGGTTGATGAACCGCGTTGTGCTGAACACGAGTACTTATTATACAGGAAATTGTTGATATATCAACATACATTTGTTTAAATAGTACAATAAAGATCGCAAGAAGAAAGGACATTCATCATGAACATCAAACATCTCTCCACCCCCTTATCGGTCATACAAGTCGCAGTATTCGATCCGACATGGTTGACCATCAAGCCGCTTTTTCTGGCTCAGACCCCAGAAGAATGCTCCATCGTTCTGCCGACAGCCGCTGTCCCTAATGAAACCTTGGCCCGGGAAGATGGCTGGCAAGCGCTGATGATCGTCGGTGTACTGGATTTCAGCCTTGTCGGTATCTTGGCTGATTTGTCTGGTCTATTGGCCGCGCATCAGATCAGCATCTTTGCTGTATCAACGTATAATACCGATTATCTATTGATCAAAGAACAGCAAATACACCATGCAAAAGAAATCCTAGCAGCCCATGGCTATACATTAGTGACAGAGAGCAAATCCTAGAAATAACCGTTTAGCTTCTATCATGCAAAAAAGACAATCGCAAAAGTTGCGGTTGTCTAAGCTTATTTAGCAGGAATTAGGCTATCACAAAAGCAAACAGCCAACGCCACTCCAAAAAATGACGAGTGCAAGAAGGATGATTCGCCATATTTGATAAGATTTCAGTTCAATTTTTTTCATGCTGCATCGCTCCTTGTATTTACTCTACGGCAAAAATACGGCAAAACGAAGAAAGAAAGCTTAAGATTTATATAAATAAGCAACTTTTAAAAAAAGTTTAAGACCGCATACCCGCGTTGGAAACGCTTGCAATACAACGGATTTCTGCTATACTATAAGTGTAAGGAGCAGGAATTCCCAGTAAAGCAGACGATGTAGGTTCTGCAAGAAAAGAATTGTTGTCAACTTAAAATAAAGCACAAAGGATGTGGGAATTTGGGTTACTCCTTACTAATTGAATAGGATTCGACGAAATGTATTGAACCTTGTGATCAGAGTGGACATTAGAACCTTAACGATCATGACTGGCACTTTCGTCGAATCTATTTTTTTGTCCTTTTTTTCTAAAAACTTCCCTATCCACACATTCAGTGAAACATGCTATAATAGACCGCATTGAACGCAAACTAGTATATTGGGGATTATATGCCATGAAATATTATTATCACATCATCGTCAACCCTGCTTCAGGTAGTGGACGGGGCAGCAAAGTAGCCCAACGCATCAAAAAAACCTTAGATAAGCATCACTTTGCTTACCAATTTTATCATACAGCGCACGCTGGCGAAGAACGCCAGACAACCCAGAAGCTGCTTAAAGAAACACTGCTTCCTTGGGATGAGGCTTATATAGAGAATAGCGACATGTTATATCCGCTCTTGGTGGTCATCGGCGGCGATGGTACATTACATCAAGTGGTCTCTGAAGTCCAGCAAATCAGCGAGCAACAGTTTCCAGTCGCCTATATTCCGGCGGGATCAGGCAATGATTTTGCCCGCAGTCTGGATTTTCCAAAAGAGCCTGAAAAAGTTTTTTGGCAAATTACTGGAACGAATCGACCTCAAGCACTCACTGTTATTCATTATCATGAACAAATACAAGATGAATCAGGGATCGCCATCAATAACGTAGGGATTGGATTGGATGCTGCGATCGTCTATGCCGCAAATCATTCTGCTGCAAAGTCGAATCTCAACAAATTCAATATGGGCTCTTTTTCCTATATTGCGGCCATCTTGAATGTGCTTTTTCGTCAAAAAGGCTTCCCGATCTTAGTAGAGTGCAATGGTCAGCAGCTAAGTTTTTCAAAAGCTTTTTTATGTACGACGACCAACCACCCCTATTTTGGCGGCGGTGTGGCGATCGCACCGACTGCTACGATCAAAGACAATAAGCTGGATTTTGTCTTAGTAGAACGCGTGGCGATGTTCAAGATTTTTTGGCTGATTTTATTGCTGCTCCGCAAGAAACACATGAAATCAAGATACTTCCATCATATTTCAACGGCCAAACTGCGGATCATTTCAACCATTCCGCAACATGGACAAGAAGACGGGGAAGAAATGGGCGAACGGCCCTTTGACTTGACCCTCACAACGGCCAAACAATTATTTTGGTGCTAACTAAAAAGGTTCCCCTCGCTGGATCAAGCAAGGGGAACCTTTTTTTATCTGGCAGCAACTCGCTTGCGTCAGAATCACCGCAGATTGGCTTTGTCTTTACTCATCACTAACTGGATCACCACAAACACCGCAGCGAAGGCTAAAAGGATACCCGACTGCTGTAGAAAGGTTTCATTGAAAGCCCCTCTAAAGGACTGACTTTGTGCAATTAGAAGATTGTTTTGGATAAACCAATAGGTCGGTGTAAAAGCGGCTATTTTGTTGACGATATCCGGTAATAACTCTGACGGAACGAAGACACCCCCGATAAAACAACACCCCATAATGAAAATATTGCTGATCCCCCCAATGGCTTCGCTATTCTTGATGATTGCTGTAACACAAGATGAGAATGCGACCATAGTGACCAGAAAAACCAAAACATTCAACAGATGCCACAAAGTCGCAACACAAAAGAGAGCACGAGTCAGTCCTAAGACCAATCCGCTGAATCCGATAGTCAATAAGAAGGAATACCCGATCAACGCCAAAGTGATATTCCCGTGAAGTTTTCTTTTGGCTACTGGGGCGACTTGATTGCGGTTGCTGATCGCTTTACGATTGAAGGCAAGATTCACTACGCCAAAACCGCTAAAAATCGACATAAATAAGCCATAGGCCAATAAATTAAAGGTCATGCCGGACAATAAACGCCCCATGCGCTGTTGATACGCAGGACTGAGCACTAAATCACCTTGCTCAGCCAAGACTGCCTTTGTTTTCGCCAGTGCCTCTTCTGCCGACATTTCTTGTGAAAAAACCACATAGGTTTGGAGAAATGTCGTGACTTGTTGGGTCACGACTGTTTCAGAGAAAGCATCCGGTCGTGATTGACTTTCGATCGTTGGCATCTGTCCACTGGACACTTTCTCCGTAAAATCATCGGGCAAATACAAGACGACCCCCACTTGCTGGAAATATAAGGCATCATCAATTTCTTTTTGTGTCGGTTCATCCATCGTTACAACGGTTTGTGTCTCCTTCAAGTAATCCGTCAATCCATCAATGATCGGTGAGGTTTTTTCCGAAAGAATCAAAATTTTGGCCTCTTGCAAACTGGTATTTCCGATATCAATACTCTGAGTATAGAAAAAAGTTATCACCAATGTGATCACCACACCAATCACTAGATTGACTTTGTTGGCTTTGAGCAACTGCCAAATCGTTTTATACAGCATCGTATTGGACCCTCCTTTCAACCAGCCAATTCAATCCAGCAAATAGCAAAAGGAGCGCACCTAACCAAAGGAGGTTCACGTAAAAACTGGCTAATTCCTGATAATAATACAATTGGTACAAACTCTCACTGATCAAATTGACTAAGTTGATTTTCCCCAGGATCGGTATTGTTGTATCGATCCAATATTTGATTTGTTCAGAGCCCATCATACCGGCAAGAAAACTCATTGCCATCGTGACTGCTGTTGCAATTCCTTCTTTTTGAGGTAATGGCATATTAGGAAAGGCGTTGCCTAAGAGCAACCCCAATAGCAGAGTAGTAAGCGTGGCCAGTGCCACCACCACCAGCAACCAGTGCCAACGACTGCCAAAATCAACCTGATAGATAAAGTGATAGACCGCTAGAATCAGCAGCATTTCCGAAAAAAGCACAGTAAAACTAGCCAATAGATTGGCCAATGTCAGGCTGCTTTTCGGCTTTGGAAGCAGTGACAGTCGGATTCCCTTAGAAGACTGATTGGCTTGCTGGTCTTGCGCATTACGCAACCCCCACATCGTGCCGTAAAGGATCGACATCCCGATCAATGTGAAGAAGTAAAAGCTTATGATACTCATCTCAGCTTCACTATTTCGCGCCTGAAATACTGGTCCATCCAGCGTTTGCATCGCATCGATCGCTTCGCTATCACCACTAGCCAATAGATTTTGATAAAGTGCCATTTGTTGGACATATTGGTCCATCACACCTTTCATCATTGTTTGACGGATCCCCGCTTGTCCTACATGCAATGTCACCTGTTCATGCTTCAACACATAATAGCCCGCGATCTCATCAGCTTCCAGCTGAGCCTGCGCTTCATCTGCTGCAACGACCGCTAAATCAAACAAAGCAATCTCATCTGTTTCGATTGCGGTCAGCACTTCGATCAACCGATCGCCCGCCTCAGGATCCTGATCATCAAGGACAACAGCCGCAGGGATCGTTTCCAAAGAGCCGCCTTGATCCAATTGCCCAAAAGCAGCCACAAACATCAAGCCTAAAATGATTGGAAATGCCAGTGTCCAAAACAACAGCGATTTATTGCGGATCAACACTTTCAAACGATAGATATACACATGCCAAAACATCTTGGACACCCCCTAATCCCGCAGCGCTTTGCCGGTGATTTCTAAAAACACATCGTTCAGCGTGGCTTCTTTAGTACTGATTTTCCCATATGAAAGAGCTGCTTCTTGTAAGAGCGTCAATATCGGTAAAAGATCATCCTGCAAATGAGTCGAGGTAACGATCAATTCGCCGCCGGTATACCTGATATCTTCCGCCGACACCTGACTTTTGATTTGTTGCAACATGGCTTCTGGCAAGAAAGGCACAGCGATCGTCAAGCGATCAGTTGTACGCACCATATCCTTAAGTGCCTCTTTGGTTCCTTGGGCGATCACTTGTCCTTGATCCATGATCACGATCCGGTCACACAATATTTCAACTTCTTCCATGTAATGGGTGGTGTAAACGATCGTCGCTCCTTGGCGATTCAGAACTTTGATGCTTTCCAAAATTTTATTTCGGCTTTGGGGATCAACAGCAACTGTTGGCTCATCCAAAAAAATCAAGTCCGGTTTATGGGCGATCCCGCAAGCAATGTTCAAACGTCTTTTCAAGCCGCCGCTCAGCTGATTCGGATAGAAGGTCAAAAAAGTTTCCAAACCTACTAACGCTACGACTTCTGCGATCAAAGTCTGCCGTTTTTGCTTATCTGCTACATACAGACCACAAAAGTAATTGATATTCTCATACACAGTCAACTCGTCAAATACAGCAACCTCTTGCGGCACCACGCCGATTTTTGCTTTAATGGCATAGTTATCGGGGGTCATCTCTTGGCCAAACAAGTGGATCGTCCCTTTGTCAAAACGTAATAGAGAAAGCATACAATGAATGGCTGTTGTTTTCCCACTGCCATTTGGTCCCAATAAACCTAAGATCTCGCCCTCTTTTACTTGCAGATCAAAATGATTCAGCGCAACCAGATCACCATAGCGTTTGACCAATTGGTTGATTTCGATCATCATCTTCAAAAACCCCTTTCAAAATAGGTGATAATCTGACTATAATAAAGTTAATGGTCATTGACTAGTGACCTTCAACCAAAAAGCCCATGACAAATGTCATATAAAGGAGACTATCATGGATAAACGCCGTACGTTGACTGAATCTGCGCTCTTATTATTGGTTTCGCTATTTGTGATGATCAGTCAAGGATTCGCTGCACAGCAAGTTATTTATCTCCTGACCGCGGTCTTTTTGATGGGGATCGGTTTCTTGCTGCCGAAATCTGTCAACTGGATCTTGATTTTAAGCACCATGCCTTTGTGTTATTGGTGGCCAGATATTGCGTATTACTTGCCCCCATTATTGCGGATTTTGTCCATGCCGACCAAAAGAATTGAAGCGGCAACATTTTTTGTTTATTCAGCTACCCTGCTCCTGCTGCCACTCTCCGCTTATCAAGGGATCATCGTGATGCTGTTGGCAATCAGTCTGTACTTGCGCCAAAATGACCGCGCCATGACAACATTGGGCCAGGACTTTTTGGCCTCCACAGATGATCATTGGGAAAAACAGCAGCAATTGGCTCTACAAAACAAACAATTGCTGGACAGCCATGAGACCCAATTGGCTTTGCAGATTGCTGAAGAACGCAACCGAATTGCCCGCGATATCCACGACAACGTTGGCCATTTACTCTCTAGGGCGTTGTTACAGATTGGCGCGTTAGAAACGATCAATCAAGAACCAGTTTTGGAAGAACCTTTAGCGCAACTAAAACAGACCGTTGATACCGGGATGGATCATATTCGTCTCAGTGTCCATGATCTGCATGCCGACTCCCTTTCATTTTCTGAAGCTTTCCAGAATTTACTCATGATCGAACATTTATGTCCCGTTGAGATCCAAGGAAGCTTGTTTACCGATTTGACAGACAAGCAACACAATTGTTTGTCGATGGTCATCAAAGAAGCCTTAACGAACACCCTCAAACATAGCCAAGCCACGTTGTTGACCTTTCATTTCAAAACATTGCCGGCTTTCTATCGTTTGCAGATCCGCAATAACGGCATTATCACCAATGAACAATATCCACCAAAAACCGGCATCGGCCTACAGACGATCCAGCAACGGATCCGTTTGATCAACGGCCAAGTCCATATCGCACAAACAGATACCCATTTCCAACTTACGATCACTATACCAAAGGAGCCAACAAAATGATCAATGTACTCATTATCGACGATGACCCTTTCGTGACCGCCTCATTAAAAACGATTTTAGAAAGTACCGAAGAAATCCAGGTAATAGGCATCGGTCATTCAGCAGACGACGCAATCGAGCTATATCAAACTTTACAGCCAGATGTCTTGCTGACAGATATACGCATGGGACACCATACAGGCATTACCGCAGCAAAAAATATTTTGGCGCGCTTTCCTGAAGCGGTCATCTTGCTCTTGACGACCTTCAAAGATCAAGCCTACATCCGTGAAGCGATCGCCATTGGTGTCAAAGGCTATTTGATCAAGCAAAATCTCGATGCGATCATCCCTTCAGTCAAAGCAGCGCATAATGGACAAGTCGTCTTTGGTACCGAGATCGTCGATACGTTTACGCAAATGATGGCACCTGCGCCTGAAATGACCTTCTCACAAACTTTGACCGAACGTGAACTGCAGATCATCAAAGAAGTCGCCACTGGCAAAAACAACAAAGAAATAGCTGAAACACTTTTCCTAAGTGATGGCACAGTCAGAAACTATATCAGTCAACTATTAGAAAAGTTGGCCTTACGTGACCGTACACAATTGGCGATCTATTACTACCAGCATCTCCGAAAATCCTAGGACAACACAAAGAGCATTGACCCGGAAGTCAATGCTCTTTCACTTTATCACTGTTGCTCATTTCTTCAAAAAGCTTATGGATTGCCTGGATTTCCAGGATTGATTGGATTGTTCGGCGTGTTCGGTGGAATGATCGGTGCTTTGTCTAACGTCTTTTCCAGCTTAGATTCACCTTCAGACGCACCATCTGCATCTGGACTTTCATCAAGTTTGAACTCTTTTTCCATCTCATCTAACTTTTTGAAATCACTGCTTGACTCTTTTGCTAATTTTGCTAATTTGTCTTCCGTTTCTTTGGCCATAAAACAACGCCTCCTTTTGATTTTAGCTTAGCATATCTGAGCCAAAAACCAAAAGAAAGCGCTCACTTCTCTTGTCTATTCTTTATTTTTCATACAATTTCCTTAAAAATCATAAGGTGTTGTTTTCCCCATACCGATCATCGGGTCCACCGTCTGGTTGGTGATCATCGCCAGTGTCAGCGGTCCTGCGGCTAACGTTTCTTCCACTAGATCAGGTGCCGGGGCTGCGGACCTAGCAATTAACGGTTGTTCTTTAGGCAAATTATCTGAGAACAAATCAATCGACTGGCTGCTCACCTTATCCGAATCACTGGTTTCTTTCACGACTGATTTTTTAACGGCGGGCACTTGCGCTTTCTCCGTTTGCGGCTCATTGAAGGGATCATCGGCCTCTTCATATTGGGCTAATTTTTGCCGTTGCAAGGTGGTCATTTGATCCGTGCCATTGATCCGTTCTTTCAATGTGGTCAAGCGGATCGCTGACTCATTGACGACACAAGTCTGATACGCTTGCGGTTCCCCAAGCAAGATCAGCATTTCTTTGCTGCGGGTGACTGCCGTATAGAGCAGATTCCGCTGCAGCATACGTTGATATTGATGAACCATTGGCATGATCACCATTTGAAATTCACTGCCTTGAGATTTATGGATCGAACAACAATACGACAACGTGATCTTGTTCCATTCATTGCGCTTATACGTCACTTCATTGGCATCGAAACGAATCGTCAATTCATCGATCTTGTCCTCAGACTGCTTGGCTAAGGTAATGCCGACGATTTGGCCCATATCGCCATTGAAGACATTGTCTTCAGGGGAGTTGACCAATTGCAAGACTTTGTCGCCGATCCGATAGACAGTATCGTTGAAGGCGACTTCTTTTTTTGATCCGTCATTTGGATTAAAAATCTCCTGCATCATTTTGTTCAAGGCATCGATCCCCGCTGCCCCTCGATACATCGGTGCCAAGACTTGAATATCCTGAGGTGTAAAGCCTTTGTCTTTGGCTCTTTTGACGATTTGCGCGATCAACGGTTCGATCTTATACGCATCGCAAGCAAAAAATGAGCGGTCTTTTTGATTCTTGGTGAAATCTGCGGGTAATTGACCATTTTTGATTGCATGGGCCAGCGGAATAATACTTGACCCATCCCCTTGGCGATAGATCTCGGTCAATTCTTGTTGCGGAATCGCTTCGATCGCTAGCAGATCATGCAAGACTTGGCCAGGACCGACCGAAGGCAACTGATCTTTGTCGCCGACGAAAATCACTTGCATATTAGTAGGGATCGATTTGAAGAGCGTGTTGGCCAACCAAGTATCGACCATCGACATTTCATCGACGATCAGCAAACCGCCTTCCAACTCTTTGGCGCTGACACTAGGGGCCTTCTCCCGCCCATTCAAGCCAAGCAGGCGATGGATCGTGCCGCTGGGCAAGCCCGTGGTTTCATTCATCCGCTTGGCGGCGCGACCAGTAGGAGCGGCCAGTAAAATCGGAAAGGTGTCTTCGCTGTATTTGGACGGTGTCAAATCAAGATCGTTCAAAGCAGCAAATAGTTGAACGATCCCATTGATAACCGTCGTTTTACCTGTTCCTGGCCCACCTGTCAAAATAAACAACGGTGAACGGATGGCTTCTTTGATGGCTTCTTCTTGCGACGTACCATAGGTGATACCCAATTGCTTTTCAATCTTGCGAATCGTTTTGCTGATGGTCTTTTCGGGATACTTGATCTCTTTCTTTCGTGCCAGCAGCCGATCGATCGAACTGGCGATGCCCCATTCTGCAAAATACAAACTATTTTCATAAAGCTTGGTTTCTTCTTGCTGGATCTTGCCTTCTTCTACCAATTCAATGATGACATTCGCCAATGCTTCCGGTGAGATCTCCACTGGTCGGCTCGTTTCCAGCAAACGCAGCGTTTGTTCCAATAAATCTTGGGCATCACTATATGTATCGCCGCTTTGCAATGCGTGGGCAAAAATCTGATGCAAGATCGCCGCTCTAAAGCGTTCTGGGGCATTGGCTTCGATCCCTAGCTGCTCCGCGATCCCATCCGCCCGCTTGAAGCCGATGCCTTCGATGTCTTCAACCAAACGATAGGGGTTTTCTTCTATGATAGACAACGCTTCATTGCGATAGGCTTGGTAGATCGCAAAAGATAGCTGACTGCCGAAACCATACCGGTTCAACCCAACGATCACCTGATCCATACCGTGATTTTGTCGGATCGTGTCAAGGATCATCTTTTGCTTGCTGTCGTTCAAGCCATGGACTTGCGCCAACAATGTTGGGTCTTCCAGCATCCGGTCAATGGCCTCTTCCCCTAGTAGATCCACGATTTTCTCTGCTGTTTTTTTGCCGATCCCTGGGAATTTCTCACTGGAAAGGTAGTTGATCAACCCTTGTTCTGAAGTGGGCTGTTCCTGTTGGTAACTTTCTGCTTTCAACTGCACGCCATACTTAGGATGATTGACCAATTCACCAAAAAAACGGTATTTCTCTTCTTCTTGGATCTCGCCAAAACTACCAGTCACAACGATTTCGCTGTCCTTGTAGTCCGCATTGTTTTCCGTGACTTTGACCAGCATGACTTTATAAAAATTGCTTGGATTTTGAAAAAAGATGGCGGCAACATGGCCGACAAAAAACAATCTTTCTGGAATCATGGTGCCGCTCCTTCCTATCTTATAATAAGGCGTCTAACCCAGCTTGATCGGCTAAGAAGCTGGCATCATTCCATTGCGTCAACTGGTAAGGCAGTTGCGCATCTTGACCTGTCTCTAAAATACTCAAGCTATTATTGACCAATCCCCCCTGCTCTCTTAACTGAGCAAGGCTTTTGCCAGCCAGCCATTGGATCGCAGCGGTCAATGACGCGCCATGTCCCACAAATAACAAAGGCCCCTGATGTTCTTTCGCAGCAGCCACGACCACTTTTTCGATCCGAGCCAAAGCCGCTTCAATGGGTTCGCCATGAAAGAGACTTGGGTCATATTGATCCAAATGATTGCGTAGACGATCCAATGCTTCAGGGTATTTGGCGTGCATCTCATCAATCGACTGCCCTTCCAAGTCGCCTAAGCCCAATTCCCGCAAATCATCTGTATAGATGATCTCCACAGGCTGTGATAAACGTGCTTGGATACCTTGGGCTGTTTTCATTGCCCGCAACGAAGTACTGGCATATATTTTTTCAAAAGGAATCTCCGCAATATGGTTGCCCAGCAAGTCGATTTCTTGATAACTTTGCGGCAATAACGGCGAATCTCCCAGCATCCCTTGAAAGCGTCGGGCTTGATTCCATTCTGTTTTGCCATGTCGTGTAAAATAAAGTTGCATCCATCCGTCCTCGCTTTTAATCTATTTTGTCGTTTTCATAATGGTGCGTCAATTCTAATTCAGGAAATCCTTGTTGACGCAGCACTTCATAAATGATCAACGCAGCTGTGTTTGACAAGTTCAACGACCGGACATGGGTATCGTTCATTGGGATACGCAAACACTGTTGGGCATGTTCCCGCATAAACGTTTCTGGCAAACCAGTGGTTTCTTTGCCAAAAATGAAAAATTGGTCATCATCTGCCGTATAGTCGACTTCAGAATAGACGCGATTGGCAAATTTAGAAATCAAATACAACGGACGCTCCCCCAAAAAATCCATAAATGCTGGCAAATCTTTGTGATACGTGATCGCAACATCTTGCCAGTAATCCAAACCAGCCCGTTTTAAATGTTTGTCGTCTGTAGAAAAGCCTAAAGGCTCGATCAAATGCAGTTGTGTATTTGTCGCCGCGCAAGTGCGGGCGATATTTCCCGTGTTTGCTGGAATTTGTGGTTCAAAAAGAACGATGTGATTCATGAAATATTCTCCTTTTCGCTTGGTGTTCACCAATTGATTCTCGTTGTATCTATAGTATCATATTTTGGTCAAATTGTTTTTGGCGTTTCTTCTTATCTAAAGCGCATTTTGGACATAAAAAAAACGTACCAACTCGGTGTCGATCACTGCGAGTCGTTACGTTAGTGAAGCTCTTTTCACTAACTTTTATCAGAACAGGAACCTGATAAAAACCAATGAAAAATGACTTGAGAACAATATATCACTCCCATGGCATGAATGCAAGGGTAAATAACAAAAAAGTTCAAAATATTTTCAGTAAATTTTCGCAATTAATATGTCAACATCCACTGTGATTTTTGTCAGCGGTTTATTCCGCAACGCTTCTTTCGCTGCTTCTGATGCAGCCCATTCCAAAGGTGACATTGCCAACAAATCTTGCTGCAAAGCCTCTGGGATCGCAAAGACATGGGTCACCCGTTGCCGTGTGGCAGTTGGATAATGCGCCATAAATTTATCAACCACCCGTTGATTGGAATAGGTTTGCTTCGCCAAATCATCCGGAAAAAAGGCCATTCGCAATTCCTTCAAGTAATTTTCTGCCGGAACGACTTTGATCAATTGACCGCCTTTTTTGAGAATACGATTAAATTCCTCATAATTCGAAGGCGAAAAAATATTCAAGACCGTGTCAAAGCTGACATCTGCAAATGGCAGATTGGTCAGATCCGCCACACACCAAAATGCGGGCACGGCTTGATTGGTGGCCAGATTGATCCCTTCTTTGGCAATATCGAAGCCAACCGCTGTTTGGGTCGGCGTGCTGATCAGTTGGTTCAAGAAACTGCCTTCGCCACAACCAACATCCAATACGGTGTCTGCAGAAGTCAAATGCTCTTTGATCCGCGCTAATACAGGCTGATACATCCCGCTTTGGATCATCCGTTGTCTAGGCAGGAACATCCCTTGATCATACTCTGTTTTGACCGCATGATCCAAAAAAAACAACGTACCTTTCTTCGACAGATCAAAGCGATGGCGATTGGCACAGACCAAGCCATTATCAGCGGCAAAAAACTTCTGCTGGCAAATCGGGCAAGCAAACAGCTCCTGGTGGGCTTGCAAAAACAAACGACCGCGATCGATTTTTTTTAACATCTGACACTCCTCCATCTCTGTTCTACTTTACCATAAACTTATGGTAAACTACTAGTATAGAATAACAGCTTTACTCATGGAGGGTCTTTATGTTAAAAGAGTTTTGTGCAGAAAATTATACCAATATCCCATTAGCGATCGCCCGCGGTGCGAATCGGATCGAATTATGCGACAACCTGGCAGTTGGCGGTACCACCCCTAGTACCGGTGTTATCGAGGAAGTCTTGAGCTATGCCGAAGAAAAAAGCATTCCTGTAATGACGATCATTCGTCCTAGAGGTGGGGATTTTGTCTACAATGATACAGAAATGAAAATCATGCATACCGATTTGATCGAAGCCAAAAAAATCGGAACGGATGGCGTCGTGCTTGGTTGTTTGACACCGAGCGGCTGGCTAGATGAAGAAGCTTTAGAACTATTGCTGGAGACAGCAGAAGGCCTACAAGTGACCTTCCACATGGCCTTTGATGCAATCCCTGCTGAGCGGCAATTTGCTGCGATCGATTGGCTGGCGGATCACGGGGTCGAACGCATTTTGACCCATGGCGGCGCAGCTGGCACCCCCATCGAAGACAATCTTCCACGACTGCAAGAATTGATCGATTATGCAGCAGAACGCCTGACGATTTTACCTGGAGGCGGCATTTCATTTGAAAATGCCCAGCATGTCAGTGATGCACTAGGGGTGAAAGAAGTCCATGGCACCAAAATCGTTGATTTGAGGGATTGATCCTTTCAGCTGCTTTCTTTTGGGAAAGCAGTTTTTTTTGCGTTCTTTTCTATAGACTAAACCTTTAGACTAAACCTTTCGAAGCTTCTTTACCTTTTTTAAGTTCCTATTAAGCCACCTCCGTTATCCTATAGCCAAGAGGTGATTTCACATGAATGTCCTATTATTGATTCCCATCTATGAACCGTCAAGAAAAACCATCACTTTTTTTGACACATTGCTTCCAGCAACCACTTGCGATATATTGATCGTCGATGATGGCAGTGGAGCGCAGTATCAAGAAACTTTTCACAGCATCTGTCAACTTTCGACCCGCATTCATTTCTATTCCTATCCGCAAAACCGCGGCAAGGGCTATGCGCTGAAATATGGGTTGCACATGATCCAACAACACTTTCCTGAGGTACAAGGTGTAGTGACCGCCGATGGTGATGGACAGCATCATCCCAAAGATATCCAACGCTTGATCCATACGTTGCCAAATCAACCAACCAACGCTTTGATACTTGGGGTTCGTTCATTTGACAAAAAAACGACCCCTGCCAAGAGCTACTGGGGCAATCGATTGACATCTGGCTTTTTTTGGTTGGCTACAGGTTTGCGTTTGCAAGATACCCAAACGGGGCTGCGGGCATTCCACACTGCATTGACGCCCATTTTGACTGAGATCAATGGGCAGCGCTTTGATTATGAAATGAATGTTCTTTTAGCCGTCAAACAACAGCAGCTTGACTTGGTATCGATTCCTATCCAAACGATTTATGAAGACAACAATCAGCAGTCTCATTTCCGGCCGATCCATGACTCTCTGTTGATCTATGGGCCATTGCTGCGCTTTATCGGTGCTTCCCTTATTTCAGCACTCTTAGACAGTAGTTTGTTCCTGTTATTGACCTTGCTTTTGGGTCGTACGTCCTTGCCATTATTGGCGGCCACGATCTTGGCCCGATTGACTTCCGGGGTGATCAATTATCTATTGAATCGACGCTATGTTTTCCGGCAGCCGCATAACTCAGCCAGTGCTTTTCGCTATGCTTGTCTGTTTGTGTCCATCATTTTCTTTAGTTGGATTGGTGTCAATTGCCTCGCGCAGATCTTGCCTTCCCTCTTTTTGTCTAAGCTGATCGTGGACGGCCTCTTATTCTTCGTCAGTTTCCAAGTCCAACAGCGCTACATTTTTGTGAAGGGGGCCTCATCATGAATTGGCTAAGAAAACCTTACCGCTGGGCCTGGCTGTTTTCACTGCTGCTGACAGCCAGCAGCTGCTGGATCCTTTTAAAAGCTTTTGTCTTACCGGATCGTCAAGTGGCGGTGGCGACAGTCGCCGACAACACATCTGCCACGACTGATGACAGCACTGAAGAGACGACTACCAGCAGCGAATCGATCGTTGCCACCGATACAAGTTATACCAGTGACGGTCTGACGATCACGCTGACCGAAAAACGTGTCGACGAGACGACCGTCTATATCGCTGATATCCAAACAGCCGACAGCAGTCATTTGCAAACAGCTTTAGCCGAAAACACATACGGCAGAAATATCAAAGAAACAACTTCTGCGATGGCAGCAGAAAACGATGCCGTTTTGGCTATCAATGGCGATTATTACGGATTCCGCAGTACTGGTTTTGTCATGCGCAACGGTACATTATATCGCGATACGGCAAATGGGGATACTCAAGCGCTGGTGATTGATCAAGATGGCAATTTTTCGATCGTTGATGAAAGCACCACGTCGGCTGAGTCCTTGACCAATGCACAGCAAATCCTTTCTTTCGGTCCGGCATTGATCGAGGATGGTCAAATCGCAGTATCTACTTCTGCCGAAGTCTCGCAATCCATGACCAGCAACCCCCGAACGGCCATCGGACAAATTGGCGAGAACCACTATGTGATCATCGTTTCTGAAGGAAGGACATCTGACAGCGAAGGATTGACCTTGTATCAATTGGCAGAGCAATTTGAAGAACTAGGTGCTGCAACTGCCTATAATCTAGACGGTGGCGGCTCATCGACCCTTTACTTCAATGGCAAAGTTGTCAATCAGACCGTCGGTGGTAGTGACAACAGCGAGGAACGAGCAGTCAGCGACATCCTCTATTTCAAGTAAAGGAAGTGACCGACATGAAAAAATTGATCTCCTACGGCAGCATCAGCCTTAGTCTATTTCTCTTCCAATTGGTGTATCATCACTTTAGTCACGGCGTCAGCTCAGCCTCGCTGCGCTACGCTTGGCTGATCATGGCTGGTGCAGGCCTGATCTGGTGGCTGGTTGGTCGACTATTCAGCAACAAGCAACTGCGGCTTTCATCAAACCTCTATCATTCGGGTTTGGCCTGCTTCATCACGTGGTGTCTATTGAGCGGTGTATTGGAGATTGCTGGAAGTGATTCGCCTTATCTATGGTTGTATGTGCTTTTTGGCAGTGGGTTTATCTGTTCCAGTCTGATCACCTTAGGATGGAAGGAAAAGCACATGCGGTGAAAATTTAGCGTAGCAAAAAATAACCTGCCAGATGATTGGCAGGTTATTTTTATTAAGCAGACTATATCAGTTCCCTCATAGGAAAGTTAATTGGGTTTTATGATTAACTGAACATTCCGAACATCATCTGTATTTTGTGTAATCTCAACATGAATTTTTTCGCCGTAATCAATGTTGACTTCCCGACTTTCAAGTTTTTTTTCAAAATCTGAGTAATCAAACTCGACGCCAAGTGCCTTGAAAAGGGCCGTCATTGCTTCATCGATCAACTGTTTCTTTTCACCAAAGTTTCTATAGCTTTCGTTGATTTGAATCATAATGGCAGAAAAGTATAGATCTCTACTCTCTTCTCCAGCCGCATAATCCACTGTAATAAAGCCATCATCTGCTTCTACACCGTCGGGAACCAGAACAAATAGGCTTGAATCTGCTAATTTCTGATCTAAATCAGCCGCTTGAATATCAAAAACCGTCCTATGTTCCATTGCCTGATTTTCTTCCTCAATCGCTGCTTGCCGTTGACTTTCACTGACCGATTCTTCTTGTGCATCAGGGGCCAGACTGCCACAACCTGTCAGCAGTAAGCAACCTATGGCTATATAAGCAAATTTCAACTTACGCAATATAGGTGTCCTCCTTCAATTTCATAGACACGATCACAAAGCGCATCAATTTGCCGCTCATCGTGGCTTGTTAAAAGAATTGTCTTCCCTTGTTGTTTTAACTCTTGCAACAATTCTGATATTTCAGCAACCCCTCTTTTATCCAACCCGTTGAAAGGTTCGTCCAATATCAAAATCGCGGGATCTTCCATTAACGCTTGCGCGATCCTCAGTCTTTGTTTCATCCCCAAAGAAAAATGTTTGACTTTCTTCCCTTTGCAATCTACTAAACCAACCTGGACAAGGACTTCTTCCAATTGTTTCGTGGAAACTTCCTTTATCAAGTCAGCCAATAGCTGTAAATTTTCAAGGGCTGTCAGATAGCCAATCATGTCGGGTTGTTCGATCATAATGCCACTATCAATAATAAATTGTTTCCCAGCTATGACATCTTTTCCCATGACATTGATTCTTCCAGAAAACGGTATAAACCCGCAAATTGCTTTCAGAAGAACAGATTTCCCAGACCCATTGTGTCCAATCAACCCAATACACTCTTTTGCGCCAATCAGCATATTCACATCATCTAATATACTTTGACTTTTTATTTTAATCGTTACATTTTTCAGCTTGATTCTCATTGTTGATCACTTCTTTCGTTGAGTTTACAAATGAAAAGGCATAAATATTGTCATGAACTGTGTTAAGAGTAAGATGATGCCACTAAAAATGATACTTATCACCCAATGCAAATCATGCCAAATGAAAATAATAGATAGACTGGGAAATGTCAGATTGATCATAAAAATGATAGCCAATACACCCACTAGCATGAGGACAAACCCCACATCATCCAACATCAAGTAAACAAAAAACAGGAACCGATACAGTGCCAACAGGAAAAGTGTATGGATGATCAATAATAGGACCATTTGCAATAAAAAGGTTTGGCTATCTTCCTGATAATTAAATGTATTGTAAACAATCAAACAGATAATAGCCATGTGATAACTGAGAGAGAAAACAACTAGGTCATATGTTCCTTTCTGCATCATTCTGCTAAACAATCGTCTACTTGTTTTTAAACGAGCGGCATAATATTGAAAGTATACTTTTCCTCTGCTCAAAAAAGAAAGTGCCCCAACGACAATAGCTGAAAGCAAAAAGAAATAAAATGGCATTAAATCAAAAACATTCTTGCCTTCCATATAATCTAACCGAGTATAATCGGGAAAGATAAACAGTTTATGCACAAAATATTCTTTATATAGCTGACTATTTGTTGCCACACTGTACTGAAACAAGTTATTGCTGACATAGACATAACTGACGCTAGCAAGCAACACTGCTGTTAAAAACAGGAAACAGATTTTTTGATATCCTTTCATACCGACCTCCGAATAACGCTATTTTACTTCCCGACGTCTTAAAATAAATAAGATGACACACGCCAGCATCATAAAAATGAAAATTGGTGTAAACGCTTGAAGCGTTGTAAATTCCGTGTTAAATGCTAAATATGTACCGTAATAATTCAGTGCTGGAAAGCTTGCGATATTGGATAGAATTCCTGAACCAAAACAAATGAACATCGTTAATATTAAGACTTGCCATTTGCGGTGACAAAAAATGACGAATGTTCCTGCCAAAAAGTTGAGGACAAAAAAAGAGACGAAATAAATAGTCCAGATCATAAATAAAAAGAAGAGAAATGGAGAAGACTGGTAAAAGTTGGCAGGTAATATGGAAGCATAGCCGCCAATATCATCAATCGATCGAACCACGAATAATCCTGCTATACTATAAAGACACGTCAAAGCCAAACAAAGTGCGCAGGCTGAGATGACGGAATAAATGGAAATTGTTTGTACTTGATATTTGAAAAAATGTTGTATTCGCGATCTTCCGTAGGCATGATACAACTGAAATTCGTCAAAAAATCCTAACATGGGCAATACCACCAAAACCGGTAAAAAATCAATCATGTGATACATAGAAGAATCGACAAAATTTTCCCATGTTAAAATTGATTCTAGGAAGCTTTTTTGAATAGTGCTCTTGGGAATTGATTGGTCCAGATCCGGAGCAGTGTAATCCATTGTCAGAATCTCAAAAAAGTTGCTGGCAAAAAACCAAGAAATCAACATCGATACAGTAAGTAAGATCATACTTGCTGCTAAGTATTTGTTTTTATAGCGAAATTTTCGAATTGACATGAAACGCCTCCTAAAATATCCGAGAGCTATCCAGCTTCTCGGATATTCTCAAATGAATACGAGTATAGACCTTAAACGAATTAATGTGAGTCAGGACTCCATGAGCCCTTAATAGTTACACTGCCGCCACCTGTATCATTTGTTTTTCTCATACCCATGCGATACTTGTATCCTGCAACAGCGTTCGATGTTTTAAATTCTGCTCGTTTTCCTCTTTGAACAGTCGTTCCACCTCGATATGCACCTTCAGAATTCTTCATATTTGCAGTAATCCAAGCAGTCCCAGTATCATTTGATAAATTAACTACACCATTGCGACCTGTTGTCGCTTTTGTTAAATAACCAGTAAATTTTTCCGAGCCAGAATAATTCACTTTAAAACTTGAAAATTCACCTATTTGACGAGCGTTCACTTCAGATGCTGTACCTATAATTACCAACCCTAATATAATTAAACCAGTAATCTTTTTCATAAGCTCCTCCAATTATTTTTTTTTCAAATCGATTTGATACCCTAATCATATTGGAAATGTAGCCTCGAAAACCAAAAATATCCTAATTCACTGATTAACTATCCTAAATGAAGAACAGACGCAAAAAAAACATCTAGGAACACCTAAATGTTTTTTGTCTAAAAGGCGTAAAAATATGATATAATTTAACCAAAAAAACCAAGGGTGGTTTCATGCTTTTTCATTTAATTATCTATTCGCATTTTTTCTTCATATTAAGCAGCTATTTAATGTTAAACACTAAAATTAAAAAAAATAAGCTATTACTTTCTTGCATTTTTTTTCTTACAGTTTTGTGTTGCTTTATCGAAACACATATCAGTTTCATTGGACTTTTTATCTTTATGATTGGATTGTTACTCAGCAATTATTTTTCAGATTCCGTGTCGACCTCTATGATACTCCTTGCTAAATTGTTGGTTTCTTACTATATATGTTTTTTTTTGATGAAAATCACCTCTCCGTTCATATCATTTGTAATCATATCCGATAATAATGGATTTTCCATACTTTATCTATTTACAGGTATCTTCCTCAATGGATTTTTAGGTTATATTATACGCCCTTATCTTGAGTACACTCTTCATAAATATAATTTTCTAAGAAAATTCATCTACTTTATTACGTGTATTTGGTTTCTCAGTAATTGCTATCAAATATTTATGTATTTATATTTTTATCCACAAAATTTCCAAATACAATCTCTGTTCATAGTTTTGTCAGTTTTCTTTGTATTTGTTCTGATTATTATGATTCTTATCATCTATTCCTTAGAAAGTAAAAAAAAGGTGCAACAAGCGCAGCAGCAAACACAAACTGCTTATGAAGAGATTAAAATATATAGCCACGCATTAGAAATCAGTTATCAAGATCTACGCGCGTTTAGGCATGATTACAACAATATATTGCTTTCGATTCAAGAGTTCATCGATGAAGACAATCTTACTGGCTTAACTAACTATTATCATAATCATCTCAAAACAACTCAAGAACAGGTCACGACCTCTTTCACTCGTTTAGACGATATCCAAAATATTGGATTATCAGAAATTCGTAGTATCATTATGCATAAATTAAACAAGGCGCAGAGCCTAGGGATAGCAGTCAGTCTTGAGGTGCATGAAGAACTACTAGAAAAAGCAAAAATTGACACCGTTCAACTCGTTCGTTTAATTGGTATACTTTTAGATAATGCGATTGAGGCGGCACAAGAAAGCAATACCCCTTCCCTATCAGTAGCTGCATTCAGACAAGAAGATGATGTATTGGTCATCATCGAAAACACATATTCTACATCTCTTTCTAAAGAATACCTACTAAAATTAAACAACCTATCCACAAAGGGACCTGAAAGAGGAATTGGCTTACAAAATGCAGCTGCAATTGTTAAGCAAGAAAATAGACTATTCATAGAAACACGTATCTCTGATGAACACTACACACAAACTATTACGATACAGCAGGAGGAATGATTCATGCTATCTGTTTATATTTGTGAAGATGATCCCCAGCAATTGGCTATGCTTACTCACTATGTTCGCTCGTACATTATGATTGAAGAACTTGACATGGAATTGGCTATAGCAACCAGATGCCCTCATGAATTATGGACATTTATCGAAGAAAAAAAAGCATTTCATGGTATTTTTTTCTTAGACATCGATTTACGCGCGACAATAGATGGAATTGCTCTAGGTACTCAAATTAGACAAAAAGACCACAAATGCAAAATTGTGTTCTTAACAACGCACGGCGAAAAAATGCCGTTAACTTTCAAATATAAAATCGAAGCTTTAGATTATATTACTAAAGACGACAGAGTGATTATACGTGATCGCGTTCGGTCTGCTTTGATGGACACACAAACTTTTTATACAACTAGCCAGTCAAAGGATACCGAGATCCTTCCCTTTAAAGTTGGCAATCAATCCCGATTTCTGCCTATTGATCAAATCATTTATCTAGAAACATCCGCTGCTAAGCATCGTTTAAACCTTCATCATGAAGAAGGACAGCTTGAGATCTATGGAAACTTAACAGATATTGAAAAAATGTCGAAAAACTTTATCCGTGTCCATCATGCTTTTCTGGTAAATAAAAAACATGTGATAAGTATAAATAGAACAACACGAGAAGTAGTTCTGACAAACGGCCATATTATCTTCGGATCAGTTCGCTTGTTGAAGAATCTATATTAACGACTAGGTCATCCTAACTGTCATTCCGTGATTACTTTCAATCAGATACCTCCCTGTAATTCATTTTAGGAACTATTAGGTTCCTTCCACCATTCTAATGATATGCTAGCAATAATAAATCTTAGAATGTACAGTTAGGAGAGGTATAATGAAAAAACTTTTTGCAATTTTTTTGGTGGTAATGATTGTTTCTATCGACGCGGGAACTGTCCATGCACAAACTTTAAATGAACCTTTCATTACAGAAAACTCAATCTCTGAAAGAAGTATTTTATTTACTTCCTATATGTTTTCAACTTATCCCCCAGCAACATACCAAGGGCAACCACTCATTCGTGCTGAAAAAAAGACCAATTACTATATCGGCTACTATATGAAATAACGGTTGCCACACTTCTCCCTCAACAAAAAACGCACGCCTATTTGGGCGCGCGTTTTTTGCTTATTCGTTTTTCTGATACTTGAAATACGACTGATTTTTATTATAAGCACTCATATCGCCTGCAACAAATCATATTGCGATTGATACAAATGATGATACAACCCTCTTTGGGCCATCAATTGGTCATGATTGCCTGATTCCGCGATCGTACCGCCAGCCACATAGAAAATGCGGTCTGAGTTTTTGATCGTTGACAAGCGATGGGCAATAATAAAGGATGTCCGACCTTCTAAGAGTTTTAGTAACCCTTCTTGCAGCAGTTCCTCTGTTTTGGTATCAATGCTTGAGGTTGCTTCATCCAGAATCAGAATCTTCGGATCTGCTAGCAGCGCACGCGCAAAAGATATCAATTGCCGCTGACCTGCAGATAACGTACTGCCTCGCTCTTCCACCACCGTATGGTAGCCATCTTTCAAATCTTTGATAAAATCATGGGCGCGAACGATTTTGGCTGCTTCGATGATTTCTTCTTCCGTAGCATCCAATTTTCCGTAACGAATATTCTCAATGATGGTACCAGAGAAAATAAAGGTATCTTGCAGCATCACACCCATCTGAGAGCGTAATGAAGCCAAGGTGACATCACGGACATCCATGCCATCAACTTTGACACTGCCTTCATTGACATCGTAAAAGCGGCTCAACAAATTGATGATCGTGGTCTTCCCAGCGCCTGTTGGCCCAACCAAAGCAATGCTTTCCCCTGGCGTAATCGCGAAATTGACATTTGATAGGATATTCTTGCCTTCTTCATAGCGGAAAGTCACGTCTTCAAAGGCCACCGCCCCTTTCATCGCTGGCAAGACTTTGGCATCTGGTTTGTCCTCAATGTCTGGTACTTCGTCCATTGTTTCAAAGATTCGTTCCAAGTAGGCCGTTGCCGTGATCAATGAATTGTAGAAATTCCCGATATTGATGACCGGATTCCAGAAATTGTTGATATAACTGATGAAAGCTATCAAGGTCCCGGTACTGACTTCCACCCCGATTTGGCGGATACCAACAAAATAAATCAAACAAGTGGTGATGACTGAAATATTTTGCACCCCTGGCCACATCAGAAATTGGATGCGCACGGCTTTCATCCATGAGGTCCGATAGTCATTGCTGACTTCTTCAAAAATGCCGGCATTCTCTTCTTCTCTGGCAAAAGATTGCGTGATTTTGATGCCTGCGATGCTTTCATGGATATAGGCATTCAAATTAGATTGTTTATTGCTAAGGGTTTGATACGCTTTGCGCTGTTTGTTCTTGATGACCATCACCATCACAAACAAGACTGGCAGCAAAGCCAATGAATACAAGGTCAACCTGAAGTCAATGACAAACATGAAGATCAAGGTGATCACGACATTGAAAATATCCGAGATCAGATTGATCAGCCCATTACTCAAGAGATCACTTAAAGTATTGATATAATTGACGATGCGGATCAAAATTTTCCCATGCGGCCGCGTATCAAAGTAAGAAAACGGCAAGCGTTGCAAATGTTCAAAAATATCATAACGCATATCTTTCAGTACATCCTGCCCAATGCGGGTAATATGATAGATCCGATAGCGCATGCAGGCACCAATGATGACCAAGGTCACCAGAAAGGCCAAGCCGATCAATAACAGCTGACCAATATTTTCTTCAGGGATCGAGCTATCGATCGCGATCTTGGTGAAGACCGGCGCCAACATTCCAGCTAGATTGGCCAAGATGATCGTTGCCAAGACCTTGAAGATGCTTTGTTTGTATGGAACAACATAGCGTGACAGTCGTTTGAAGTCTTGCCAACTAAATTCCTGTTCCAATTCCTCATCGACATCAAATGTGTTTCTCGCCATCGTCTTCACCTCCTGTTAAGCCTAATTGTTTTTGATAGACTTCATAATATTTACCACGTTTGGCAACCAGTGCTTCATGGGTGCCTTGTTCTACGACCCGGCCCTTTTCCATCATGAGAATCACGTCGGCTTCTCTAACCGATGAAATTCGATGGGCAATGATGAAGGTGGTCTTTTCGCCTGTCAACTTGGTGAGTTCTTGCTGGATCTTCGATTCCGTCTCCATATCAACGGCTGAGGTCGTGTCATCCAAAATCAGAATCGATGGATCTTTGGCCAATGCCCGTGCTAGAGAGATCCGTTGTTTTTGCCCACCAGATAGCCCGACACCCCGCTCACCGATAATGGTTTCATAGCCTTGCGGCATCCGTGAGATGAAGGTATCTGCATCGGCTACGACAGCCATTTGCCGAATAAATCCTTCATCTGCCAATGGATTTCCAAAGGCGATATTGTCGGAGATCGTATTTGAGAATAAGAAGACATCTTGCATGACCATCGAAATGTTCTCCCGCAATTGACGGACGGGGTATTCTTTGGCATTTTTGCCATCGATCAAGACTGTTCCTTCCGTTGGATCATAGAATCGCCCGACTAGATTGACCAGTGTTGTTTTACCAGAACCCGTTTCTCCTAAAATACCGAGCGTTTGACCAGGTCCAATGCTGAAATTGATATCTGACAAAACATTTTGATCAGGATCATCGGAAAAGTGGAAGGACACATCTTTAAATTCTACATAGCCCTTGATCGGCACCAGTGTTTCTTGATGATGCACCGGGATCTTCGATTCTTGTGCCAGCATTTGCCGGATCTTGATACACGCCGCTGAAAAGCGTTGGGCATCATTGATCAACCAGCCGCTCATCCGCATCGGATTGTTCAGCATCCACAAGTACCCATTGAAAGCCACCAAATCCCCTAACGTCATCTCGCCATTGATCACGAAGATTCCACCCAGAACCAATGCAATGATCGATAAACTACCGGCCAATCCGTCTAGCCATGGCAAGTAGTTTCTGGATACTTCAGCCGATGCCATATTTTTCGCTTTAAAGTCTTCATTATATTGCACAAATTTTTCAATCTCAAAATTTTCTCGGGCAAATGCTTTGACCACCCGATTGCCACCGATATTTTCTTCTACCATCGAATTCAATCTGGAAAAACTCTCACGGATATTGAAGAATAGCGGATGGGCTTTTTTCGACATTTGATTGGTCAATACAAAAATAAAGGGCGTAATGGCGACAAGTGCCAACATCAATTTCCAATCAATAAAACTCATGACAACGATTGCCGAAAAGAACCATAAAACACATTCTGCAATATTGTAGGTCACCCAGGAAACAAAGTGGCGAATCGCATCGGTATCGCCGGTCATCCGGGCCATGATATCTCCTACTCGGGTATGGTTGAAGAAATCAAAGTCCAATTCTTGCAATTTTTGATACATATCTTCTCTGAGATCGTACAGCGTATTTTGACCCACGCGTTCAAACAGCAATTGATACAAGTACCGAACGATTGTCCGTACCACGGTCGTTCCTATCATGATCAATAATAATGGCAGTAACAGTTCTGATTTTTGCTGATTGATCACATCGTCGATCACCATACCCCCTAAATATGGATTAACAACGATCAGCGCTGCATTGATCACTAAAAATAAAGTTGCCAATAGAAGTTTGCCGCGGTTCTTTTTTGCATAGCGCCAGATCCATTGTGTGTTACTCATCGAATTCCCCCTCTCGTTGTTAAGAATAAAGGTTTGAAAAGCGATTAAAATGGTTTTTCTTACTCATTTTGATGTAGAATATTACTAAGAAGAGCCACGCCTGATTTCTTCAGGACGTGTAGCCCGAATTGGAGTGAAGCAGCCATGAATTTAGTCAATCCCCGCACGTTTAATCCGGAAATCATTTATCTGTTTGATCCTTGGACGCAAGCTGAAAGCCATGGCGAGATGCACCATCATGATTTTTTGGAGATCAGCATTTTATTAGAAGGAGAAAGCAATTATCATTTTAATCAAGAACCCGCAAGGAAAATTCGGGCTGGCAGTGTGATGCTCTTTAATCCCGGTGTCGATCATTGTGAATTTCAATTACCTGGTACCCGCTCTCATCAATTGCATATAGGGTTGAAAAATATTTCTTTAGAAGGATTTACCCGCAATGTCTTTCCAAATAAACATCCACTGCTGGATCTCGGCCAATATCATCATCAAGTGTTAGAAAAAGCTTGGCAGCTGGTCAAAGAAAGCAATGAGGAACGTGATGAGTTTCAGCTAATCCAAAAAGCGTTGTTGATCGAGATGCTGGTCTATATTTTACGCGGGCTCAATGATGAAGACAGCAACGTTGTGCCCTATCTGTCGAAAAGCCAACAGCGTCAGCAAAAGATCGTGAACTATACGATCTATTATTTAGAAAATCACTATAAGGAGGAGATCACTTTAGAAAAACTCGCCCAAGATCAATTTCTAAGTCCAACCTATTTATCGAAGATTTTTAAAGAAGCGACAGGCATGAGTCCCATCAACTATTTGATCGAGATCAGACTCAAACGGGCGAAAGATATGCTGAAGAACGATCAATTGACGATCAAAGAAGTCGCTTCAGCAGTCGGCTATCAAGACGCCTATCATTTTAGCAAATCTTTTAAAAAACTTTACGGTATCTCTCCTTCTGGCATCTTGCCGAAATTCAAACACTAAAAAGACCGCAGCACGAATCCTCACTAGGAAAGTGTTGCGGTCTTGCCTTTGTTTCATTGTATAAAGTAGCGCATAAACAAACTTGCGATATTAAAATAAATCAAGACACTGGTAAGATCACTTAAAGTCGTAATAAAAGGACCGCTGGCAACAGCTGGATCAAAGCCTAATTTATCCATCAGCATGGGAATCAAACTTCCTGCTAGGTTGGCGACTGTGATCGCGCACATCATAGCCATTCCGATCACAAACCCCAGAATCGGATTTTGTTTCCATACTGCCACGATTGCAAAGATCGTCAGACCCGTGATCGCTCCAGTGAACAAACCTGTCAAAACTTCTCCGATAACCGTCTTCATAAAGCTTTTTTCTTTGTCATCATTGATGGCCAAGCGTCTGACCGCCACCGCCAAAGATTGAGTCCCGGCATTTCCCGCAGTCCCTGTGATCAAAGAAATAAACACGGCTAAGATACTGGCTTCACTGACTAATTCTTCATAATGACTGATCAAACTCGCAGTCGCCATCCCAAGGAACAATAAAGTGATCAACCATGGTAAACGACGGCTAGACGCTTTGATTGGGTTTTCGCTGACTTCTTCTACGTTGACCCCAGCCAAACCGGAATAGTCACTCGCTGCTTCATCATCGATAACATCAATGATATCATCGACGGTCACGATTCCCAGCAAATGGTCATCGTAGTCTGTGACTGGTAATGCCAAGAAATCGTAGTCCCTAAAGGTTTGGGCTACATCTTCTTGGTCATCACCGACATGCACCGACATCACCCGTTCATTCAAAATATCGGCAATCATGGTGTCATCTTCATTGATGATCAGATCCCGCAACGAAATAACTCCGACCAATTTGTCATCGGTATCCACCACATAGATATAATAAATCGTTTCGGCCACATCCGCCGCATTTTTCAACACATACATCGCCGAGCGAACCGTCTGATTGGCCACGATCGACACAAATTCGGTGGTCATCAAAGAGCCCGCTGTTTCATCCTCATAATGAAGCAGTTCTTTGATCTCGCTGGCTTCATCAGCAGTCATTAAGCTGAGATATTTTGCCGTTTGCTTTTTATCTAATGTATTCAACAAATCGACCGCATTATCCGTATACATTTGCGCCAACATATCGGCCGCATAACTAGGCCGCATCTCTGTTAAATAATCCACCATATGTTCATCATCTTCTTCGATCACATCGAACATATCCGCCAATTCTTTGGGCGAAAGATACGTATAAACAATTTGACGCGCACTGGCTTCCAGAGATTGGTAGAACTGCCCCTGCTCATAGATATGCAGATCTAGAAATTCATCTCTGAACTTCTGGATATCCATCTCTTTCAGCGCTTGGGTCAGTTGATCAAACCGTTCGATTAATTCTTGATTTTCATCCAATCTCTTCACCTCATTTATTCTCTTAGTTGAACTTTCTTCATTGTTTTCTCTTAATGGCTTGTTGCGACAATCGCCATGTCGGTGGCTAAAGGACAGTCAAAAGCCATGCGCGCTTCTGTGAAGGGATGCAAAAATTGCAGCTGACAGCAGTGAAGTGCTTGCCGCTCGATGCCTAGATCCATTCTGCCGCCATACATGTCATCTCCCAAAAGCGGACAGCCAATTGCCGAAAAATGGACCCGTATTTGATGGGTTCGACCCGTATGGAGTTGAATATCCACCAATGCCCACTGAGGCTTTTGTTTGGTTACCCAATATTCGGTACGGGCAGGCTTACCTTCTGGAGAAACTTTGCGTTTCAACAGCGAAGTCAAATCGCGGGCAATAGGCTGATCGATCTCCCCATGATCCGCTAAGGCAGCCAACTCACCGGCAATCAGTGCCTGATATTTTTTGATGACTTTTTTTTGACGCAGCTGCACATCCATCTTGGCATGGGCAAAGCCGTGTTTGGCAAAGAGCATCAAACCAGATGTATCCCGATCCAAACGTGTTACCACATGGATCACTTGGTTTGGATACTGTTGCCGGCGATAATACGCTTTGACCCGATTGGCCATCGTTCCGTTAGGATGATACTGAGCCGGGATCGAAGATACACCCGCTGGCTTATTGACGATCAACAAGTGTTCATCTTCAAAAACGATCTCGATCGGTGTCTCATCCAGCAGCATGGTTTCATGTTCGCCTTCATCTGGAATCACAATAGTTACCCTATCATGTTGTTTCAATGAAAACAAGACATTTTGTTCCTCTCGATTGACAAAAATGCTGCCTCCTTGAAATTTGATCTTGGCAAGGAGGCCTTTGGAAATCCCTTGTTCTTTCAAAAAATACTTCACCTGTTGCGGCACTGTTTTCGTGTAATGATAGGTAAATTTCATCTCGTTTATTCTTCTCCAATAAAGGAATCTTTCACTCGATTCCAAAAATGCATATGCCGATAAGACGCGAAATGAATCCGTTCATCGGCAATTCGGTAATAAATCGCATCGATTTCTTCTTGTTCGATCGTAAATTGATCGATCGTCACCAAATAATCGGTACTTTGTTGCAATTGGACTTTGACCCATTCGTGATGACCAACCACGATCGGTGAACCCAATGTCCTGAAGACACGATTGTTCAAAGAAGCAATCTCAGCCAATTGAAACGCATTGATACTTGGGTGCAGCACTGCCCCGCCGACGCTTTTGTTGTAGGCGGTGGAACCAGTTGGCGTCGAGATCGACAGGCCATCGCCGCGAAATTTTTCAAACAAATCTTCTTTGATCGATATATCTGCGACCATCGTGCGGTTGCCTCGTTTGATCGTTGACTCATTCAACGCCAAAAAATGTTTGTCTGATTTGCCATTGGCGTAAGTGATCCGTACGTCTAACAAAGGATAACTGACCGTCTTTTGCCGATCGTTGCATAAAGACGCCACCATTTCTGCTAACTCATAATCCCGCCAATCGGTATAAAACCCCAAATGACCGGTATGGACACCTAGAAACTGGACTTGATCCAACTTATGATTGAATAAGTGAAAGGCTGAAAGCAGTGTCCCATCGCCCCCCACTGAGATCACAAGTTCTGGATTGTCTTGGTCGATCGTATTTTCAGAAAGCTCTAGCAGCTCCACCAAGCGTTTGGTGACACGCAACGATTTTTCTTCTTGATTGTTGATGATTGCTACTCGGATACCCTTCATTTCTGATCCTCCTCGAGGGATTGCGGTTGGTCCCGTTTCGAACGCTGACCTTTCCCATGGGAAAATAGTCGTTGCGCTTCCTGGATCTCTTCTCGAATATTGGACATCTCTTCATCTAACTGATAGGCGGCTTCTGCTGATCTGCGCAACCGTTCACTGATTTCAACAGGAAATTCACCTTGGTATTTGTAATTTAATGAATGTTCGATCGTTGCCCAAAAATTCATCGCCAAGGTACGGATTTGAATCTCCGCGAGAATAATTTTCTCGCCGTCGATCAATTGGACGGGATACTCGATCACTAGATGATAGGAACGATAGCCGCTGGCTTTTTTGTTGGTGATATAATCCCGCTCGATGATCACTTTCATGTCTTTGCGGGTGCGCAGCAAATCAACCACTTGATGGATATCTTCCACAAACTGGCACATGATCCGCAAACCAGCAATATCCGACATTTCGTCCTCAAGACGCGCTAAATCAATTCCTCGTAATTTGCTTTTGGTCAATATACTATCGATTGGCTTGACCCGTCCGGTCACAAATTCAATCGGTACATGTTTGCTTTGCTCTCGATACTGCTTACGTATCCCTCTTAATTTCACTTTTAATTCAGAAACCGCTTGTTCATACGGTGCCAAAAAATCTTCCCAATCTCGAATCATATTCATACCTCGATTCTTTTCATCACATACTCTCTTATTCTACCATATCTTACAACCAAATCTGAACCACATAGGCAGCAACAGCAAGAATTTTTTTTGCACATCCGCTTGAAGATTGCTTCATATAAAATAGGCGTTTTGTTTGACACAGTTTTATCTCAATTGTAAAATTGGATAGCTGATGAAAGCGAGTGGCGTGAATGACAGAACAAATCGAAATTGAATATAAAACATTACTTTCAAAAAATCAATATACGCAATTGATTGCCCATTATCAGTTAACAGCGCAAGACTTTAAGACGCAGGTCAATCACTATTTTGATACACCTGATCAGCAACTACGCAGTTTAGGATTTGGTCTTCGTGTGCGGACGACCGCCGTTTATGATGAACTGACCCTTAAAACCCCGGTTGAAAATGGCTTGTTGGAAACAACGGACCAGTTGACCAATGCAGAGACCGCTGAGATTTTGCACTCAGGGAACATCTTACGCACCGGTGCTGTTGTCAAACGTTTGTTGGCTGCATCGATTGAGCCAATGGCTATTGTTCCCCTTGCGACCTTAACCACTAAACGGGCTGAATTTTCGATTCCTGAAGGGTTGCTTGCCATCGATCACAGCTGGTATGGAGAAAAGGAAGATTTTGAACTTGAGTTAGAAGTTTCTGATCCAATCGAAGGGAAACGAGCCTTTCTGACCCTTTTAGATACCTTCAACATCCATTATCAACCAGCCAAAAATAAAATCGAACGGGCAATGTCAGAAAAATCACATATTTAAGAAGGTTTACTTACTTTTTTCGCTAACATTTGTTATATTTATTAAAATGTACGATTGTTTAACATAAAAAGAATCTTATTTGGGGAGAGATTCAAATGATTGAAATATTTTTATTTGTCAACCCCATTGGTCCGATTTGCTATCAAGTTGAAAAGGAACTATTGGAGAATTTGACAAAGTACCGCAAAAAAATCCATTTGCAAATATTGCCATTGGTCAATTTAACATCTGTCGGTGTATCTATGGAATACTTGTCCATGGATAAAACTGATTTGCTTTTGCGCAACGATCAAACAAAACTGATTTATACAGCTTCGCTTGATTATAAAGCTGCGCAATTACAAGGCAAAAAAATCGCTAGAGATTTCTTGTTGAAATTGCAGCAGCATGTCGGCGTAGATAAGAAAGCCTATAGCGAGCAATTGGTGCAAGAATTATTTTCAGAAACCCGAGGTGATCTGACTATGTTCTTAGAAGATCGCCAATCTGAATTGGTCAAAAAGAATTTTTTGACTGATCAGACAGTGGCAAAAGACATGGGGATCACCATCACCCCTTCTGCTGTCGTATATAACTTCGCATGCGAACGTGAATATGGCGTACTTTTAGAAGGAGCAAAGGCCTTAGCCAGTCTGCCGGCACTGTGTGAAACGTCGGATGATCAATTCGCATTCCTTGAACGAAAAAATGCGCTAAAAAAGCCAACCCTCTCTACATTACAAGGGGTTGACCATAAACTGATCTTATTATGATCGATTCAATCAAAGAAACCGCCCGATCGGGCGGTTTCTTTTTGATTGAACTGCAATGGTTTTAAGCTTCTAGCTCACTGACCAGCGCTTCAAGTTCATCCAAACGCTGCGCAAAAACTTTCATTGCATCTTTGATATACTCCGCCTGTGTCATATCGACACCAGCTTTCTTCATCACTTCGATCGGATAATCAGAACGACCGGCTTTCAAATAGTTCAAGTAATTGGTCAATGCATCCGGTTCCCCTGCCAAGATTTTCTTCGCCAAAGCAGATGCAGCTGAGAATCCTGTTGCATATTGATAGACATAGTAGTTGTAATAAAAATGCGGGATCCGTGACCATTCTAAACGAATCTCTGGATCTTCAGCCACTGCAGGGCCATAATATTTGGCGTTTAATTGGGCATAATTTTCACTTAGATACTCGCTCGTCAATGGCGTACCCTTGGCGTCTTCTACGTGCATAAAGTGTTCAAACTCTGCAAACTGTGTTTGGCGGAAAATCGTTCCTTTAAAGCCGTCCAAGTAATGATTCAAGACATACGCTTTGACTCTAGGATCAGTTTCTGTCTGCAGCATATATTCAGTCAGAATATTTTCATTGGTCGTCGATGCGATCTCAGCCAAGAAAATCGAATAATCGCCATAGACATAGGGTTGGTTGTTACGGGTGAAGTAACTGTGGACACTATGCCCCATCTCATGGACTAAAGTGAATAATTGATCCAAGCGATCGTTCCAGTTCATCAAAATATAAGGCAATGTATCATAGGCACCAGATGAATAGGCACCGCTGCGTTTCCCTTTGTTTTCAACGACATCGATCCAACGATTGTCAAAGGCTTCTTCCACTACTGCTAAATATTCTTCACCTAAAGGTTTCAGGGCTTCTTTGGCTTTGGCAACCGCTTCATCATAGCTGTATCGAATGGGTGCTTCGCCAAGGATCGGCGTATAGACATCATACATATGCATGGTATCCACTGCCAACAAACGTTTTCTCAAAGCCATATAGCGATGCAGCAATGGCAAATGCTCATTGACCACATTGACTAAGGTATCGTAGACACTTTCAGGAATATGGTTGGCACTTAATGCCGCTTGTCGGGCGGAGTCAAAATGACGGGCTTTCGCTTTGAAATTATGGCTTTTGATGTTGGTACTCAATGTTTGTGCAAAGGTATTGCGGAATTGTTCATAGACCCCATACAAGCCTTTAAAAGCTGCCTCTCGCACTGAACGATCCGTACTTTCTAACAACTCGCCATAGACGCCATGCGAAAGTTGGACTTTCTCGCCCTTTTCATCTTCAACGATCGGGAAAGTCAGATCAGCATTGTTTAACACAGAGAAAATGTTGCCTGGCGCACCGAAAATTTCTCCTGCGCCGGCAAGTAATGCCTCTTGTTCCGCAGGCAGGACATGAGGTCGCTCATTGATCGTTTTTTCGATCATGTGGCGATAGACTGCTAATTTTGGTTCCTGATCGAAGTAACCCCAAATGGTCTCATCTGACATCGTCAACAACTCAGGATCAAACCAGGCAATCGCTTCGCTGACTTGTGCCAACAAGCTGCTTGCTTTTGCATACAAGCCTTGGTACGTGGTATTCGCTGTATCTTGATCGTTTTTCAAATGGCTGTAGACGTACAATTTCTCTAATTTGCGCGATAAATCTAAGACATATTCCAACGCTTTCAAAAAAGCCTCAGGTCCTTCAGTAAGGGTACCTTGGTAGTTCTTGGCGGCTTTGGCCTCTGCGGTGATGTCTTGATAAGCGGCTTCAAAAGCTGCATCATCGGCATAGATTTTGGTCAAATCCCACGTTTTCTCTTCCGGGATCGTTTCACGAGCAGGTAATTGTTTTGGTTCTGACATATGGTTCACTCCTTTGATATTCTCTAGAAATATCTTACCATATTTTGAGTGGGAACCAAATCATTCGTTTTGAAAATGAAATCTAGCCTCTAATTGCTGACATTCCTCAAAAAAGGCGCATAAGATCGTTGACTGATCGATGAGGGGATAAGGCCATGACCAGTCGATCATTCGTAATTTGTGCAGCCACTGCGCAAAAGATTGCTGCGGATCGAGGTCAAAGCAAACCCGCATCACCAGCACCCAATGTTCAAATAAAAAACCAAAGCGACTGTCTTGGTAACACCAAAAAGGCAATTGGGCAATGTGCCTGTTAAGGGAATACACCAATGCCTGAACCTGCATGATTCGGGGCGTTTTTTTGATCAGTTGCTGCAAGAGCCAAAATTGATAGGCGTTGGGCTGCCAAAGTCTTCTGACAGTATGCGGCTTTGTTTGCGCAGTATTGATTGGTCTTAACGTTTCTTTATCAAAGGAACAATCTTCAGAAAACCACGTACATTGATAGCCCACGCCATATTGATAATGCCAATCGATCGCCGTATATTGGATCAAACACTGACGCCCCACATCGATTCCCCATAGATTAAACCCTTGATCATCATACATGCAACTTGCTTTAGCAATTGTGTGCCAAATTTTCTTTGGCTGCAGTCGTAACCCTAAGATCCACCATGGCTGATAGCCAGCTTTCAGATAACCGGCAGTGCGGGCAGAAAAATCCGTCAATGAAATTGGCGAACATTGGACCTCGATCACCAGTTGCTGATACTTTAGATCTGGCCGTTGCGTCAATTCAGGCAAAAAACATTCGATTTTGACTGGCAAAGGATCAAACCAATCATATAAGTACGCTTTGGCCGCTAAATGTTCTTCTGTTTCTCCCTCACTGAAGGTGCTGCATTCGGCATTCTTGCGGTGGGCAAAATGCGCTCGCCGTTTCGGACCGCGCTTCCATGTCACTTGTTCTTGACAACCAGGACAATGAAACCTGTCGTCTTTCATTTCAACGGTATCTGCACTGCGCAATTGCTTCTCCTGATCATAGGCATACAGCATCTCTTCACCACCTCAAAGATAAGTACGCAAAAAAACCGTCTACATCAAAAAGATGTGACGGTCATTTCATGATACAGCAATTATTCAGTTTTGAAGTAGTACCGTGTCAATGCCAATGCATCATTTTCCATGATCAATTGACCATATTCAGAAAGCACTTCAGGAGTGACACTTGTCCGTTGGGCAAACTCCATAAGATAAGACAGTGCATTCTCTACTTCGATATCTGTGACTTCAGGATCTGTAAAACGCAATTCAATGAAGTATTGGGTGCCCATTTGATAGAGATTTGACGCAACACCGTCTAAGTAGACTTCTGAAGCCAATTGGATCATATCTTCGAAATGGGCGAGTTCAAAAACAAACCGAGTCCCGATCTCTTCAACTTGATCCGCTTCTTGCAGTTGAGCCGCCACATGTTTCTTCAACATATCGGTAATATCTTCATTTTCATTGTCTGCCATTTCGTCAAAGCCTTCCATTGCTTCTGGCGGAAGGTTCTTGCTGATAAACAGTTCTAAGCCATCACCTTTTGGCAAAACTTGGAATGTGACTGCTTCACTTCCTTTAAATTCTTCATCGATATCGACTTCTTCTAAAATACTATAAAAGAAGTTTTCAATTTCATTATGGTTGCCTAGAAGGTCAAGAAAAGTGATACCTCTCGCAGCTAAGTCTTCACTTTTGATCAATACACGAATGGTGTTCTCATTGATATGTTCCATTTCCATATTAGCTACACCTCACTTTTGCTAATTCTTATAGGTTCATTGTAGCGAAACCAGTCAAAAAGTAAAGCGAAAACGAATATTCGCTTAAGAAAAGCATAAATCTCTACAAAAAAACCCGTTCGGCTTAAGAACGGGTCAACGATATTGTTTTATAAGCCTGCCATTAACTGTGCATGACGAAGTTCCAATTGACGAACATCTCTAGGCAAGAATCGGCGAATTTCATCTTCATTGAAACCTACTTGCAGTCGTTTCTCATCGATCATGATCGGACGACGCAATAATCCTGGATTCTCTTGGACAAGTGTCAATAAATCTTTCAGGGGCAGGTCATCTAGATCCATGTTCAATTTTTGAAAAACTTTGGATCTGGTAGAAATAATTTCTTCTGTACCGTCTTCTGTCATCTGTAAGATTGCTTTCAATTCAGAAATATTCAATGGTTCTGAAAAAATATTTCTTTCAACAAAAGGAATCTCATGCTCTTGTAACCACGCACGAGCTTTGCGACAAGACGTGCAACTTGGGGAAGTGTATAGTGTCAACAACGTGCATCTCTCCTTTTTAAATAAGTGGATCGCAAGTCCTGTTCCCTTGCTTGATTCTAATTATACAGAAGAACCTAGAAAAAATCTAGTCTAAATCTCATATTTTTTAATAAAACTCGAAAGTTATATTAAAAGAGAAACCTTAAAAACAAAAGGTTTCTCCGGAAATCGAACCCTTTAAATGAGAGAATTCAAATTTATTTTTAATATTACTACTTTTATACAACAGTGTATCAATGGTGTATCAGATGGATGACACTTTGTTAAATAATCACGCATAAATTTAGATACGTTTTTTTATTTTTTGCAAATGATTTACAACTGTAATTTCTTTATCAGCGATATAACGCACTTATTTCAAGCTTTTATTTTTAAGGTAAAAATCATAAAAAATCGTCCTTAAATAACAAAATACGCAGGCATAAAAAATTTTTGTTATTTTTAAAACGCTGGTCTTTCTCCTTCCAATGTAACAGAGGGAGTTTTTTTGTGCAACCCGCTTTCTCATCAAATCGCCCCTTGGACATACCTTTCCTCTACTCTCTACACGCCATTCACTATATTAAATAACAGCATTAAAAGAGAAGAAAATAAAAAAAACAGCTTATCTCAACGGATAAGCTGCAAGTTGGTGGCTTAAAATGGGTGATTTATCTATAAAAACAGATGATCCCTTTTTTGATTCGGCCATGCCAGTTTTATTTTTTGGCGAATTGGGCATCATGCAAGCGGCGATAATGGCCATTCAGTGCCATCAGATCATCATGACTGCCCTCTTCTAAAATACCTTGGTCACTGACAACAATGATCCTTGTGGCATGCTTGATCGTCGCTAAACGATGGGCGATGATCAAGGTCGTTCTGCCATCAGCTAGCGCATTCAATGATTCTTGGATCACTTGCTCAGTTTCAGTATCTAGTGCTGAAGTCGCTTCATCCAAGATGAGGATCGGCGGATTCTTCAAGAACATTCTGGCAATCGCTACCCGTTGTTTTTGGCCACCAGAAAGTTTGACCCCTCTTTCGCCAATCACCGTATCCAATCCGTCACTCATTTGATCGATCACTTGCTCCAAATGCGCCAACTTTACTGCTTGAAGGATTTCGGCCTCCGATGCCTGCAATTTCCCATAAGCAATATTTTCGCGAATGGTACCTGGGAAGAGAAAGACATCTTGTTGTACGGTACCGATCTGCCCTCTCAAAGAAGCCAACGTCATATCTTGAATATTGATGCCGTCAATCGTGATCTGACCTTCTGACACCTCGTAAAATCTCGGTAACAAGTTGCACAATGTGGTCTTCCCTGACCCGCTCTGCCCCACAAAAGCGACAGTTTCACCAGACTTGATCTCAAGGTCAATGTGATTCAAGACTTTCGTGGCATCTGCATACGCAAATGATACATTTTGATACGTGATATCGCCCTTCAAGTTTTTGACAACGACGGCATCTGGTTTGTCCTGGATAGCTGGTTGTTTATCCAGCTCTTCTGTCAAGCGTCGGAAACCCGCGATCCCTTTTGGATAACTTTCAATCATCGTATTGACTTTTTCGATAGGTCTGACAAAGACATTGGATAGCAAGATAAAGCCGACAAACTGCCCATTGGTCAATTCTCCTTGAATGACATAATATGCCCCGAAAATCAGCGCAAACAAATTGATCAAACGAATCAAAAAGTAATTATAAGCAGAACTGATCGCCATGATTTTATAAAAAGTGATTTTCGAGCGGCGATACAATTGACTCAAGCCGTCAAACCGCTTGTGTTCAAATGTTTCATTGGCAAATGACTGTGTCACCCGAATGCCACTGACAGAAGCTTCGACACCGGCGTTGAATTCACCCAAATTATCATAGATCTCTGTGTTGACTTTGGTCATTTTTTTGTTGAAAAAAACCAGTGCAACAGTGATCAGTGGAATCAACGCAAATGTCGCGATGGCCAACTGAACATGCATATTCAACATCAAAATAAATGAACCGATGAGGGTCATGATCGTGATAAATACATCTTCTGGCCCGTGATGTGCCACTTCCGATATTTCAAATAAATCAGTGGTCAGCCGACTGATCAATTTCCCAGTCTTCTGATTGTCGTAATATTCGAAAGGCTGCGTTTGCAAATGACGAAACAGTTCTTGCCGCATGTCCGTTTCAATATTGACCCCCAGTTTGTGTCCATAAAAGACTACTACATATTGCAATACGGTATTGATGATATAAAAAAAGAGTAAACCTAAACAAGCCAACATAATCAAACGGAAATTATTTTGCGGCATAATTTGGTCGATCACACGATTGACTGCTACTGGAAACACCAATTCCAGCAATCCGGCAAAAACAGCACAAGTAAAATCTAAGATGAACAGTGACCGATAGGGTCGATAATAACTAAAAAACCTTTTTAACACTTTTACCCCTCCTCCAATTCTTTCATTATAAAGAACAATCCATGAAAAGGCAAAATGAGAATCGTCTGAAAATGGGTAAAATTCACCATTATTATGAAAAGCTTTTACTCCGCGGTTTGTCTAAAATAGTAAAATAAACCTTTATTTAATAGTCTTTTACATCTTTTTTTCTTCAAAAAAATCATCTATGATATAAACGAAAAACAAATGAAAGTTTTCATTAATTTTGAAAGGCGTGTCTTTTTTGATTTCTAGTATACTTTTTGATGTCGACGATACTCTTTACGACCAGCAACAACCATTTCGCCAAGCGATCATGACTTATTTCCCGGAAGTCCCTTATCCACAGCTCACTTCACTTTATCTGCAATTTCGGTTGCATAGCGATGAACAATTTGGCAAGGTATTGTCCAAAGAATGGTCATTGGATCATTTTCGCCATTACCGCCTCAGCACGTCATTGACTGATATCGGCTGCCAACCTATATCATTGGCAGAAAGCCAACAGTTTCAAGCGCTCTATGAAAAACAGCTTGACCAGATCACCTTACACCCTGCTGTCAAAGATACATTGGATTTTCTCGCTTTGCTACCAGTCAAAATCGGTATCATCACAAATGGGCCGACCACGCACCAACAAAAGAAATTAGATCAATTGCAGCTGACCAATTGGATCAAACCAGAACACATGATGATCTCGCAAACAACTGGGTTTCAAAAACCTGAGTTGGACATTTTCCGCCTAGCAGAATGTTCCTTTGGCTTGGATCCAGACCAGACTTTATATGTCGGTGATAACTTTGACAATGACGTGATTGGCGCCAAACGTGCCGGTTGGCAAGCCTTATGGGTGAATCATCGGAATCGCACAGCGCCAGTTGGACGCGCATCGCTGCCAGATAAAACCATCGATTGTTTTGATGATTTATCAGAAGCAATCAGCACGCTCTTAGCCATACCAGAAATGCAATATGCCTAAAAACGCAGGATGCCAGATGGCATCCTGCGTTTACTTGTTTATCCATAGGTTTCTTCGCCAATACTTAAGATCAGACGAATATCTTCTTCAGTCATTTGCTGCAACTGTGTTTCATTGCCTTGGATCACTTTTTGGAATAGTTCACGTTTTTCTTGCTGCAAAGCGTCCATTCGTTCTTCGATGGTGCCTTCAGCAATCATCCGCCACACTTCTACCACCCGTTGCTGGCCGATACGATGGGCCCGACCGGCTGCTTGTTCTTCTACGGCTGGGTTCCACCAAAGGTCATACAAGATCACGGTATCAGCACCCGTCAAGTTCAATCCGGTACCTCCTGCTTTCAAGGAAATCAAGAAGACATCTTTCTCTCCGCTGTTAAAAGCATCCACCATCGCCAAACGTTCTTGCGGCGGTGTGCTGCCTCGTAGATAAAATGTGTTGAATCCTTCTTGCGCCAACTCCGTTTCAATCAACGATAGCATACTCGTAAACTGAGAAAACAACAACACTCGGCGGCCGTTTTCTTTGGCTGCGGCCAAAAGGTCTTTGACTTGTTCCAACTTGCCAGAAGATCCTTGATAATCCTCTACGAATAATCTCGGATCACAACAAATTTGGCGCAAGCGTGTCAACCCGGCTAAGATACTGATTCGATTCTTTCTAAAGGAAGCTGAATCCATTTGGGCAATTTCTTCACGCATTTGGCGCAGATACGCCAGATAGATTTTCTTTTGTTCTTCTGTTAAGACACTATAATAGTTGGTTTCCAGTTTTTCCGGCAGGTCATGCAGCACCGATTTTTTGTCTCGACGCAGAATAAAGGGTTTGATCATTTTGGCGATCTCATGGGTATCTAAAGCTTTGAACCCTTGTTTGCTAGGAAAAAATCCTGGCATGATCATTTGGAACAATGACCACAATTCTTCTAAATTGTTTTCGATTGGGGTACCACTTAATGCAAAGCGTTGCGGTACTTGTAATGAACGCAATGCTTGCGCCGTTTTTGTGGCACTGTTTTTGACCATTTGTGCTTCATCTAGGATCAAACAGGTCAAATTCAATGCTTGATAGCTTTCGATATCTTGCCGCAAACTGGCATAGGAGGTGATCCGGATATCCGCTGTTTGCTGCAATTGCACTTCCCGTTCTTCTTTGCTGCCGCCGATGACACAGGCAGTCAAGCTTGGTGCAAATCGCGTTAATTCTTGCTGCCAATTATACGTCAAGCTGGCAGGTGCAACGATCAAGGCCGACAGCTGCTGCTTTTCTTCTTTTTCAGATAATAAGTAACTAATGGTTTGCACAGTTTTCCCTAAACCCATTTCATCTGCTAAAATCCCGCCAAAATGATAATGGCTCAACATCTTCAACCAGCGGAAACCTGTTTCTTGATAATGGCGCAACTCCGCATTCAGTGCTTGGGGTAGTGAGACATGAAAACCTTCTGGGTGAATCAAGTCTTCTGTCATTTGTTTGAAGCCTTCACTAAAGTCAGCCTGTGCTGTAAAATGTTCTTGCAGCAGCAGCCCTTGATTCAACGGCACTTGGATGGCACCGTTCTTGACTGACATAGCCATCCGCAATTGCTGCAACGCGGCACTGGCTTCTTGGAAGGCTTCAGATTCCAACGAAAGGACTTGCCCATTCTCAGTTGTATAAAATTTAGCTGATTGCAATAAGCTGCGCAAGACCGCATCGATCTCAGTTTCTGCGATCCCACTGATATCAAACTTGATATCCAGCCATGAGCCATTTTCTTCGATGGCGATCTGTGGACGATGGTGCTGGGCATCAAGGTAAAGTTCCCGTAATTTCTTACCGATTCGGACTGTGCCTAATTGGCGCAAGATCGGCACTTCTTTGGTAAAAAAGGCATATAGATGCTCTCCTAACGGCAATTCTTTTTGACGATTTTTGCTGCTCGCTTGATAGCCTAATGTGTCCAGAACTTGTTCGATACGTGCCTCTTGCTTAAAGTCCCGCAGAATCTCTGGATGATCCGCTGGTGTGTGCTGATATTTGGGATCACTTGAAAAGACCACGTCACCATAAGTGAAATCAACTTGCAGATCGATTTGTCCTTTGATTTTACGCAATGAAAAAATGACTTGCAATGCAGCTTCTTCGATTTCATTTCCCACAGCATCCCCTATCACAACCGTGCCGATTTTCCGCAAATGCGGCAAAACTTTCATGAATAGCGTGGCCAATTCATCTTTGGGATAGTCAATGATTGGTTCTTCGAAACGCTTGAATAGCTGTTGCATGGTAAGGTAAATCTCTTTTTGTTCTGACGTCAATTCAAAAAACTGACCCTCGATCAAGCCCCAATTATAATGATTCAACAAGTAGTCAAAATCAGACAGCATACGTAGGACAAATCGGTCTTCCACTTTTTGGACATCAAATTGTAGTGGATTGCCTGTTGCAAATACGGCTTCTTTGAGTTTGTGGTCGCCGATGGTGATCCGTCCAAAAACAGTATTCATCTGTGTCAATAACGCTTTGCCGTATTCGACAGGCAGCAGCAAATACTTTTTGTCCAACTTGCCATTGACCTGGATCCCTGCTTGACCAATCAATTGCTGTGTCTGGGCTATCCCTGCCAAGCGCTGTAACAACGCTTGGTTTGGTGCATCAAACGCATCGTCGGTCAACAAAAAGTCAAACTGTTTGTTAGCGGTATAACTTTTTTTCTCTTGATACATTTGCAAAAACTTGTAAATGTTTTTGACTACATAATTTCTAGTTGTCCCGCGATAACCGATTTTTAAAGAAATACCCAATAAATCTAGTTCTTGATGATAAGGATTGGTGGGAATCGTATCCACATGATACTCGATTTGAAGCGGGACAGTTTCATTGGCCGCAGCAGTTAATCTGGCAAATCCATTCGAGAACATTTCTGATGGAGAAAACTGTTTTTTGGCCGCAGGTTTTTCTGTGATCATGCGGGTTTTCCCTTGCTTGCGCAAATACAATTCGACTGCGACGGTATGTTTGCAATAATGGTGTTCATCCCAGTAAGGACATTGACAATAATCCACTTCTTTGGCAGTGGCATCTAATGTCACTAGGTATAACTCAGACCCTAAGACTTCTGCATGCCACACATTTTTTTCTGGATCCGGCGTGACAGATAGTACGCGGTCTTCATTTAAATAGGTGCGTCCTCGTTCGATGACTTTTTCTGGTATACTCCACTTCATTGTATCCCTCCTTCCTTATTCTTTGATACGAATCTGACTTTGACCACCGCCATTGGTTTCTACAAAAACTTGTTGCGTGATCCTTGTTCTGAGTTCACGTACGTGACTGATGATACCAATCATTCGCCCTTCACTTTCAATCATTTCTAAAGCCTCCATTGCCATTTCTAAAGATTCCTCGTCCAGGGAACCAAACCCTTCATCAATAAATAGGGCTTCGATCTCGATACCCCCAGCTTTTGCCTGAATGACGTCCGCTAATGAGATGGCTAACGCCAATGCAGCAATAAAGCTTTCGCCGCCTGAAAGGGTATGTGCCCGCCGAACTTGTCCGGCATTGTCGTCATAGATGTCGATTTCCAATCCTGTTGAACTGCGATAACTCCCTACCTTGTCAGCCAATTCAAATTGATAGCGCCCTCTGGTCAAACGCGCAAGCCGCGCATTGGCAACGACGAGTATTTCTTCCAGATAACGTTGCAGCACGTATCGTTCCAGACTGGTTTTTTTGCTATTTTCACCATTGATCGTTTCTGCCAATTGCTGCAATTGACTCAACTGATCCATTGCCTGCACATTTTGTGCATAAAGCATATGCAATTCTTGGTAAATCAACTGGTTGTTGCGCCTTTTTTCTTGTTTTTGGATGATTTGCTCCTGCATCTGCTCTCGGGTGGCTTCTAGTTGTTGACATTGCTCAGACAAGACCTCGCTATCAAACGGTTCAGCATCCGCTAAGCGCTGTTCAAGGGTCGCCAACCGTTGCTGGGTGGCATATAGATCTTGTTGATACTGCTTGACCTCCATTGAAAGTGCCTCTTTTTCAGAAAGACGTGAAAGCAACGCTTCGAACTGTGCTTCTGTGTATCCGGCTTCCTGAAGAAATCCATCGATATCCTTATTGGCTTGTTGCCATTCTTGCTGTTTTTCTTGAGAAAATGTCTGCAAATTGTCCACTTTCTCAGACAAAATGACTGTATTTTTCTCCAACTCAGCCCCTTGTGCGGCATCGCTGTCTATTTCGTTGGTTTGCTGCTGAATCAATTTCTTTAATTCGAGGCGCTGGGTTTCAATCTCTTGAATCGAATAACCAGACAATTGTTCCATTAGCGCAGCCATCCGTCCTTCAGCCAATTGCTGCTTTGTGGTGACTGCTGCTTCCGCTTCGATCAACGCTTGTTTTTCGTTGCTGATCGTTTTTTGTTGCTGGGCGAGTGTTTGTAATTGCTGCTGCGCTTTTTGGACAGCTGCCGTCTGCTGATCAAGTACGATCATCCGTTGTTTGAGATAGTCAGCCGCTGTTGCTTCAGTGATCTTGGCCTGCCCATCCTCCAGCACCTGTAATGCAGCAAAGAGTGCCTGCCATGCCTTTTCTTTGGCCTGTTGTCTTTCTTCGATCAATGTGTGTGTCTCAGCGAGTTGCTGCTGACACTGCTGCAACAATGTATGATTGGCCGACAACTGTTCTTTGGCGGTCGTCAATTCCTTCTGCGTTCGCAGGAGTCTTTGTTCGCTTTCCATGATGTCTTCGATGGTATAAGACGCATGGGCCTGCAAATTTGGGTGATCCGTGGCCCCGCAGACTGGGCATGGTTCATCTGGTTCCAGCAAAAGCTGCAAGCGCGCAATCTGCATTTTGGCATTTTGACTGGTCTCGGTCTTCAATGTCACCGTCAGCGTCGTTTCTTGCTTGTCTAAATGGGTTTGCTTGTTGATCAACGCTTGTTCTTGCACCGTGCGTTGTTGATGATCCGCAGTGGCTTTTGCATATTGTTCTTTGATCTCTAGCCATTTTTCCAGCAGATTTTTGCATTCCAACAGCTGGATCTTGACAGTTTGATGATCGCCTGCGGCCTCGATCTCGGCAGACCATTGCGCTTGTTGGGCGGCAAACTGACTTTCTTCTCGTTCAAATGCTTGCCGCTTGGTTTGTTGCCGCTGGGCTTCTTGCCGCAAGTCAGACAACGCTTGTTGTTGCTTGTGGGCTTGTTGGGCAATGGGCAGCAAGCTGTCGAACATTCGTTGCTTCATTGTTGCTTGTTCAAGGGCTTCTTTTCGTTGTTCGATGATTGGTCGTTGCGCCTGCCAATCCTGTTGTTGCAATTGGATCGAGCGCAATTGGTCTTGCGCTGCTGCTGCTTGGTTTTGCGCATGGCGATAGGCTGCATCTTTTTCCATCCGCCGTTGCCAGATTGGCTGCTTCTCTGCTGCCCAGCTAAGTGCTTCCAGTTGGTGTTTCTTTTGATTGATCATCGGGGCAGATGCTTCTAAAGCGACTTGTTGTTCTAACAGAACTTGCTGCTCTTGTCTGAGGTTTTCACGCTCTTTGGCTTGATAAAAAAGTGTTTGTGTCTTCTGATAGGCTTGATCGATTTCTGATTTTTGCGTTTGCATGGTGGCAATAGCGGCTGTTTGCTGCTCCAGATCTGCAGTCCATGCTTCTAGTGCTTCTGCAGTTGAGAAGACTGGCTGCTCCTGTTGCCAATCAAACCGACTGAGTAATTGTTCAGCGAGTTGCTGCTGTTGTTCCAGCGTCTTGTTTTGCGCTTTTTGCTGCTCTTTCAGCCATTCATTAAATCCTTGATAGAGCTGCGTTCCAAAAAGATTTCGCAACACTTTTTCCTTATCATTGCTGGTCGCGATCAAAAAGTTGCGAAATTCACCTTGCGGCAGCATCATGATTTGGAAAAATTGTTTGGCATCTAGTTGCAGCAATTCTTTGATGAACTGATCCACTTCGTTTCGCTTGCGAAGTTGCTTCAATTCTTTGCCCGCAGCATCAAAAATCGTCAGTTGGACTTTTGCCGCTTGGTTGGTGACACCATCTCCGCGTTTTTTTGACAAGATCTGTTCCGGTCGACGGAGAATCTCATAGAATAAGGATTGATGGGCGAAAGTAAAGGAAACACTCGTTTCCTCGCTGGGTGAGGCAAACATTGACCGCATTTCTTTGCCGGCCCGCAAATTGCCTGAGGTTTCGCCAAAGAGCGCAAAGGTCATCCCATCGAAGATCGTGGTTTTGCCAGCACCTGTCTTGCCGCTGATCAAAAAAAGCCCAGTGGTGGCGACTTGGTCAAAATCTAACGTTTCTTCGATATAGGGACCAAAATTTTTCATGATCAATTTCTTTGGTTTCAATGGTCCACCCTCTTTTCTGTAGTCAATACTTCTGACAACCCTTGTTCGATCCACTGTTGTTGGCTTTCCATCAATGAATCGCCGGTCATTTCATGAAAGAAGGTATTGATCAAGGACTGAGGATCATTTGTTTCTATCTGTATACGTTCTTTTTTCTCTTTGACCGGCCCTTCCAGCCGTTCAACGGCTAAAATCGTAGGATAGATTTTCCGCAGCTGGTTCATCATATTGGGGATGATCGTACGATCCGTCAATGTAAAGTGCCAAAATGCCTGACGATCTAATGGCATGTAAAAAGCCGGATCTGTCAATTCAGCAAACGTGGCTTCGATTGAATAGATATCTCTTGCAGGGTGCAAGGGCATAAATGCACAGGTATCGGCGTGCGTGTCGATGATATAGACCCCTTTTTGCTCTTGCCATTCTGAAAGAGAATATTTCAGCGGTGAGCCGCTATATTTGATCCTAGGATGGTTCAGGGCATGCTTACTGTGTAAGTGACCCAGTAACACCCGATCAAATCGGTCAAAGGCATCTAATGGCACACTATCCAAGCCGCCTACTTGGATTTTCGTCTCAGAATCGGTTTGACTTGAACCCGCTGCAAAGAAATGGGTCACCAATATCTGTTTTTTGGAGGGGTCAGCATGGGCCTTCATTTCATCGATGACCCGGACAACGCCCTGGGCAATCGTCGTGATCGGTTCATCAAAAAATAAACGGGCTTCGATTGGCTCAAAATACGGCAACAAAAAGAATTGGCTATCTGCAATCGTCACCGGCTTCAAGCTGTCCTCGATCGAGGTGGCCATATGAAATTGTGTGCCTGTAAACCATTGTTTGCCAGTTTCCAAACGAATGGGACTATCGTGGTTGCCAGAGATCACAAGCAGAGGCAACTGGTGAGTCAAATTGATGGTTGCAATTTTTTCGTTCAATAATTTGACTGCTTCTACCGCTGGTACCGACCGATCATACAGATCGCCAGCAATCACGACAGCTTCTACCTCTTGTGCAAGGGCGATATCGATGATTTGATCAATGATCTGGCTTTGGTCCTCAATCAAATCGTACCCATGTAATTTTTTTCCGATATGCCAATCGGCTGTATGTAATATTCGCATGCAATCACACCTTTTTAAAAATATCCTTCCCACCATTATACCACTTTGTGCCCTTCTTATATATGAGACATGCTGAAAATTCTTGATTTCCCTTCTCATTCATTTTCTGCTTTCACGTCATTCTTCTCACATCACGATGATGAAATTATTTTTCAAAACAAAATTATTAACTTGAAATATAATTACACATCTATTACAATAAGTGTGAAATCGAATTCATTTCATGATTTCAACATCTATTTTAAGAAAGGAGAATCCTTATGCGTGGAATAGGATTGATGTCTGGTACGAGTCTGGATGGTATTGATGCGGCTCTTATCGAGATAAATGGTAGCGGTTTAACGACTGCTGTTTCCTTGATCGATTTTGTGACAGTCCCTATCGACTCTGGGTTAAAAGAGCAGATCCAGTTGGCTTGTGACCCAATAAAATCGAATGTGCCATTGATTTGTCAACTAAATGTCCAATTGGGGCATGCCTTCTTAGATGCTTGCCGCAAACTTTGTGCACAAGCCAATGTTTCTCTAGATACCATTGATTATGTGGCGAGTCATGGACAAACGATTTGGCATGCGCCCTCAGATGATCCATTGACCAACAGTACCTTGCAAATTGGCGAACCCTCGATTATTGCTTACGGACTCAAAACGACTGTCGTGGCAGATTTTAGAGTCATGGATATGGCTGCAGGCGGTCAAGGAGCGCCATTGGTGCCATTTACCGAATACGTATTGTTTCAATCCAATACAAAACATCGCCTCTTGCAAAATATTGGCGGGATCGGCAATGTGACTGTTTTACCCAAAGGCGGTACGATCCGTGATTTACGGGCATTCGATACTGGTCCTGGCAATATGATCATTGATCAAATGATGCGCGATCTGTTTGATCAGCCCTTTGATCCATTTGGCCAGACTGCTGCAAAGGGAAAGATTATTCCTAAGCTCCAACAAGCATTAAGAAATCATCCATTTTTGACCCTTTCCCCGCCCAAAAGTACTGGTCGAGAAGAATTTGGTCAACAATTCACACGAGGGTTATTGGCACAATATGCTGGTGAACCCGCGCAAGATCTGATTGCGACGGTCACTGATTTTACTGCTTTCACCATTGCGGATAGTTACCAAAAATTTGTCTTTCCCACTCTTGGTTCGACAGATATCGAGGTGATCCTATCCGGCGGCGGTGCCCATAACCAGACCTTATGCCGCATGATCGGTCATTATTTGCCTGATGGTGTGCCCTTGCTGAACCAGGACGCTATCGGTGGTTCCAATGATGGCAAAGAAGCCGTGGCCTTTGCTATTTTAGGTCATGAAACATTGCAAGGTCGTATCAATAACGCACCAGCTGCTACCGGTGCTGCACAGGGTGTGATTTTAGGCAAGATCATTCCCAATCCTTGGACACAACAATCATAGATAAAGAATAATTAGGAGGTAGACTATATGTTAGACAAATTTACCCAGTTTATTGAACAACATTTGGCTGGGCCGATGGAATTCCTTGGCAATCAACGTCATTTGCGGGCCGTCCGAGATGGGATCGTATCAACATTGCCATTGATTATCGTCAGCTCATTTTTCATGATATTGGCTTTCCCGCCATTGCCGCAAGATTGGGGGATCTATCAATTTCTTTCCAGTAATGCCACAACGATTTTATTGCCTTATCGCATGACGATGTACATTATGAGTTTGTACGCTGCCTTCGGGATAGGGTTTAGTTTGTCCCGTTCTTACAAACTTGATGGTTTATCAGGCGGTATCTTAGCCACAACTGCCTTTTTGTTGACATTTACACCAGTGAATATTCCTGCAGAAGCGTTAAATGCAGCTGGAACTGTTGGCTTTGTGCTGCCAATGGCAAACCTAGGCAGTGCCGGTATGTTCGTTGCGATCATTACATCGATTTTGGCGGTTGAGATTTATCGTATCACCGATCGTTCAAAGTTCAAAATCACGATGCCCGCGCAAGTGCCACCAGCTGTGGCGCGTTCTTTTGAAGCATTGACGCCAACGTTGGTGATTATTTTGGGGATGGGTGCGATCACCTATTACATTGGATTTGATTGGCATACGATCGTAGCAAAAGTTGTGGATCCATTGGTGAGCGCAGCTGATAGTCTGCCTAGTGTGCTATTGATCACTTTCTTGACGACCTTTTTCTGGTCCTTTGGGATCCATGGTGCCTCGATCGTTGGTTCTTTGGCAAGACCCCTTTGGTTGCAGCTTTTGGAAGGAAATACAACAGCGATGGCCTCTGGGGATCTCATTCCTAATATTGCTGCTGAACCTTTTTACCAATGGTTTATTTGGATCGGCGGTGCTGGTTCCACGATTGGCTTGGCTATTTTGCTGGCTTTCCGCACAAAATCAGAGTTTGGGTCTAAACTTGGGAAAACCGCTTTATTGCCAGCTATTTTCAACATCAATGAACCCTTGATTTTTGGTACGCCGATTGTCTTGAACCCGATTTTGATTCCACCATTCATCATCGCACCTTTAGTGAACGGGGTCATTGCTTGGATAGCAACATCGATTGGGTTGGTCAATAAAGTAACTGTCAATGCCCCTTGGACACTGCCTGGTCCGATTGGCGCCTTCTTAGCTACCGGCGGCGATTGGCGGGCGATCGTCTTGAATGTCTTGCTGATCGTGTTGTCAGTACTGATTTATTATCCGTTTGTGAAAATCTACGACAAAAATGAGCTGGAAAAAGAACAGTTGCCCGCAGAAGAATTGGGTTAACCAAATCGACTTTGCGTCAGGCAGCAAAACAGTACGTAAAAAAAGACCATTCCGCGGAATGGTCTTTTTGTGATCAATCTTCTCTTTTGGCTTCATCGATTTCATAGACAAACGTTGGGTCGATGGCTTGATCCAATTGATCAAAGGCAAGCTGGATCCGCCGTTCAACTTCGGCTAACCCTTCTTTATCCATCTTCTTGATATCACTGACATCGATTGGTTCGCCAAACCGGACAGTCACACGCTTACGTTTGAATAAATCTTTCAATGTCAACGGTCCTTGATACACAGAAGGCACGATCCGGACTTTGGCCATTTTGGCAATCAAAGACATTCCGCCTTTTAATGCGGTCGCATGTCGCGTACCACTGGGAAACATGATCAAGCTTAGATCGGTATCTTTCAGTATTTTGACTGGCGTTTTGACTGCACTTGGTCCTGGTTTATCTCTTTTGACTGGAAAGGCATTGGCATGGGTCAAGATAAACCGTAATATTGGGTTCTTGAACAATTCTTCTTTGGCCATAAAGCTGAACTTTTTGGGACTGGCTGCTACCGCCAGATACAATGGATCCCACCAGGTGCGGTGTGGTGCAACTAAGATATAATTTTCATCTTGAGGCAATACTTCTTTATTTTGATAGCGGGCGTTGCCATTGATCAGGAACAATACGACCCGAACGACACCACGCATAAATCTAAAAAACATATTCATTGTCCTTTCTTTCTTCCTCTTATCAGTATCCTAAAAAAAAGCCCAAATGACAAGTATTTTTTCCTTTATTCTGGAACGGCTCCCGCTTGATGGCTGGCGTCGCAAGAAAGACCTGGCTTCTAGTATCCATTATCTGAATTTGTTATAATAGGAATGAAAGTTGGCTCTGTTGCAAGGTGCATTGCAGGCGGGCCTCTCTTTGGAATCAAGTGTAGAACAGGAGTCTTGTGATGTTACAACCCAACGAACGAATTGATCAATTATATGCGGATGATATTCAAATCATTCAAAGCCGCGATGTGTTTTCTTTTTCTTTAGATGCAGTCTTGCTGGCAAATTTTCCTACCATTCCTAAACGTGGCTTGATCGTTGATTTGTGTGCAGGCAATGGCGCAGTCGGTTTGTTTTTGAGCCGCAAAACAAAAGCCCACATCATTCAAATCGAATTACAAGCCCGTTTAGCAGATATGGCACAACGGAGTATTGCCTTAAATCAGCTCGAGGATCAAATCACGGTTTATCCGATCGATCTAAAACAAATGTTTACAAAAATCAAACCAGATTCTGTTGATCTGCTGGTATGCAATCCACCTTATTTTAAAAATCTGCCAACCGCTGTCAAGAATCCGAATCCCTATTTAGCGATTGCCAGACACGAGATCACTACGGACCTGGAGGAAGTTGTTATGATGGCTAGCAAAGCCTTAAAAATGAACGGTCGTTTTGCGCTCGTGCATCGGCCTGATCGCTTTTTGGACATTCTTGATTGTATGCGGCGCCACCGGATCGCGCCTAAACGGGTCCGATTCGTTTATCCGAAGGCCGGCAAAGAAGCCAATATCTTATTGATCGAAGGGATTAAAGATGGCAAGGCTGATGGCTTCAAAATCGATCCGCCTTTACTCACCTATGATGAGAATGGCCAGTATTTAACAGAAGTGCGGGGCATGCTTTATGGCAGCTGATCATCATTACTTCTATGTTTTGTCCTGTCGTGACCAGACTTTCTATGGCGGTTACACCACCGACTTGATGCGACGAGAAAAGGAACACAATCAAGGCATCGGTGCCAAATACACTCGACCTGCCAGCCGACGTCCATTACAAATGATCCACGCAGAAGCATTCTCTAGCAGAAGCGAAGCCACTAAAGCCGAAGCAGCCTTCAAAAAATTACGCAGAAAAGACAAGGAACAGTATCTCACCCAACATCAAGCACAAAATGTTTTACTGCACGTGGCATCCTAGCTAGACCAAAAAGGGGTTGTTAAAAATGAAACAAGTTTGTTTAAGTTTTTGGTTGACTGGTCTTTTGCTGCTGAGTACTGGAATCACCACCGTTCAGGCGGTGCAGCAAGAAAACACCATGAGTGATCGTACAAAAGACTCCATCTCTTCGTCCTTTGCTGAAATGGAGTCAACGCGTGTTAGCAGTGATTTGACTGAAACCAGTAGTTCCAGTCAAATCAGCGAGGGTAGTAGTTCAGAAACACGCACGTCCGCGCCTAGTGAAGAATCAGCCACAAGCGAGGTTGTTGAACGCTTAGAACCGTCTACTTCTACAAAAGGCACTGTCCACTCAGACTATGATGGATTGCCGTATGCAACAGTCGTCGTCAAAGAGGGCGTTTTATACGATGCAGCAGAGCATGTGATCCGCACAGATTTAACTGCTTTATACCAACAGACGTACAAAGTTCAGACCACCGGTGAAATCGATGATCAAACCGTCTATGGATTATGGTCCAATCAGGGAACATTCATTGGTTATCTTCCCGAAGGTGCGATTACTTTCTCCGAGCAGCCATTAGGAGCCGCCTTGGCAACAGAGCAATTTGGGCACCTTTCAGCAAATAGCGTCCTCTATCAAGATTTGGCTTTATCTCAACAAGTGGATGTATCGGCATACCAAGAAAAAACGCTGCACGCTGTAACTTGGTATCACCACTTCGATGGCACAAGTTATCTAGCTGTATCCAATCAAAAACAACAGATCATCGGCTATGTACAAGAAAATCAATTTCTACACGCCAAAGGTCCTCAGGGTAATTATCAGCCTGTTGGCCGCTATATCACGATCACCCAAGATGACCTCATCCTCTTCCAAAATTTTAATTGGACTAAAAAAAGTACGACCAAAACATTGCTTGGCAAAACGTATTTGGCCAAAGGAAAATATACGCATTTCAACGGTACGATCTACCTCTCGTTGTATGATAGCAAAAACACTTGGATTGGTTACTTGCCTCAATCAGGGACCAAACAAGTGGACGCACCGCAAGGAAATTACCAAACTTACCAGAAATACGTGACCATTACTAGTAAGAATTATGATCTCTGGCAAAACTTTTCGTGGAAGTCTAAAAATAAGTCCAAAAATTTAATCGGTCAGACTTTATACGCCAAAGGGCGATATCAGCATTTTAACGGAAGTACCTTTCTGTCCCTTTATGATAATCATGATCGTTGGCTAGGATATTTGAATCAATCTGCCGTTTCTGTTGCCCCCGGCAAACAAGGCAGTTATCAATCGTACGGTCAAACGATCACTATCACCAAAAATTATGACCTTTGGCAAAATTTTGCTTGGCAGAAAAAAGAGAGCGGACAACACTACTATAATCAGTTGCTGACAGCCCGCGGCAAATATCAGCACTTCAATGGCAGCACGTATCTGTCTTTGTACACCGCCAAAGGGAAATGGATCGGTTATATCAATCAAAACGGCGTCAAACATGCTAATTCGCAAAAAGAGAAACTGAAAAAAGTCCAGAACCTGCTAAATGCATCTACGAATGATAAAATGAGTGTTTACGTGATGAGCTTAGTCGATGGAGAAACTGCCAGCCGCAATAGTACAATGAACGTCCATCCCGCCTCCACTGGAAAGCTGCCGGCTTTATACTATACGCAAAAGATGATCCTAGAGAAAAAATTAGACGCCAACAAAAAATACACCTACACAGATGCGATCAATCGAATGCCCTATTCGTATATGCGGGGCGGTGCAGGTATTTTACAAGGCAAAAAATTCGGTCAGCAGTTTAGTTTGAAGCAAATCCAAACCATGACAGCAAAATATTCCGACAATCAAGGGGCCAATTTCTTAGGCTATTATGGTGCCAATCAATATGATAGCAAAATGAAAAATGAGATCAGCCGAATCATCGGTAGGACTTGGACAGGGCCATTCAAGATCAACGCGAAAGAAAATGCCTTACTGATGCAAGCCATCTATAATCAAGGGGGCCAATTGATCAATGATTTGTCAAATACCGTATATGACAACCAGCGTATCCCTAAGTACCTGCCAGTCAAAGTCGCACATAAAATAGGTGATTTGACTAGCGTCGCCCATGATATCGCGATTGTCTATACAGATCAGCCCTATGTGCTATCTATTATGACGCGCAATACTTCTTACGAAACCATCTCAAAGCTGTCAAAACAAATATATGAGCTCATGAAGTGAATGCGCAAAAAAGCAGAGAAAACGGCCTTGTTTTCTCTGCTTTTTATGATTTATCTGTTGGTAAAGCCCAGGCTGACTGGCTTTTGCCAAATTCTTGCGGTATCACCGAATCAATTGATTCAAAGGTCAGTGATGCCTGACTTTCCGGAATCTCGATCGTTTCAAGATAATTATTGGTTTCTGTTAAAAAACCGATTTTTTCATACGAAGAATCTGTCAAATGATATTGAATTCCTTTTAATGCTGCGGTGTCCTCTGCAACAAATGTCGGCGCCATCCGTGCATAATAGACTTGCTCTCCAACTTTGAAATAGACAGAATCATGGGCTGATCCCAAATAAGTGATCGACTGCGTGACTGGCTCTGAATGATAGATGCCAAATGAATCGATGGTTTCTTTGACTTGGATTCGTTGATAGACTGCCATAGTATCACGATCATAATATTTATAACCGACAAAGCGCTTTTCACGATCTCGGATACTGGGCGTGACCTGTCCATTCAGTTCTTTGAAGTCATGAAATACATGATCCCCTACCAAAAAGCCAATGCCGCACATCAGGACTAAACCAATGAAAACAGCAATTGCTTTGGGATGGCGGTTTTCCTGATACAATAAGAAAATCATCAAGCCTAAAATGGCCACTAAGCCAATGACGAGCATCACCGGAACAACCGTATAGTAAAAGTATTCACTTTGTTGCCACAACTCCGCACTAATCATACCAATCATTTTGCGTTTCCTTCTTTCTATCCACTTAATAAATTAATTTTACCATATGTAAACAAAAAACATAACCTCGAATCTCACGCATACATCTCCTGTGTTCATCCATTGACATTCCTGCGCTTTTGATAGATAATAAACAGCGAAAAAGGAAATGAATGTCTTCCTCAGTCTTAACTGAAACCGCAAACTTGCTAATGACTTCTACCACTTATTTGAGTGTGTAGAAGTCATTATTTTTATGTAGAGACCGTGAATGGCAAATTGAAAAACGTGCATGGAGGGTTTGATGTGACATGGAAAAACAATGGATAAACTATAGGGAATTTTTGCTTTTAAGTTTGATCAGTATATGTATAGGCGTGGTTGTGGGTTTGCTGGACGCCGGATTTGGAGAGGTTTTGCTGCTGTTGACTTCCTTTAGGATGGCTCACTTTTTATATTTGGTTCCTTTTTTGCCTTTTGCAGGACTGTTGTTTGTTTATTTTTTTCAAAAATATGGCCGAACAAGTACGCAAGGCATGAACTTGGTTTTTCTGGTCGGACAGCAACAAGCGTCGACTATTCCATTAAGAATGATTCCCTTCGTAATGATTGGTACTTGGATCACGCACTTATTTGGCGGCAGTGTCGGACGTGAAGGTGTAGCTGTTCAATTAGGCGCGACGATCGCCAATCGTTTTGGTGCCTGGCTCAACCTGGAAAAGTACAGCCAAACATGGATCATCATCGGGATGGCTGCCGGCTTTGCTGGTTTATTCGAAACGCCGCTAGCTGCGACCTTTTTTGCCTTAGAAGTCTTGGTGGTGGGCAAACTGTTCCACCATGCCCTCCTGCCGGCATTGGTGGCCGCTTTTACAGCGAGTGGCGTATCGCAGTGGGCAGGCTTAGAAAAGTTCAGCGTGCCTCTTTCAGGTACCTTTGATTTCACCTTTGCTGTCTTTGTCAAATTACTGCTTTTAGGGTTGATTTTTGGCTTAGCGGGTGCGGCCTTTGCTTTCTTGTTGACCCATTTGAAAAAATGGATCCAAGAAAAAATACCCAATGCTTTACGCCGCATTTTCTTTGGTAGTGTTCTTTTGGCAGTCTGTTTGGTGCTCTTTTATCAAGGCAGATATGCTGGACTGGGAACCAATTTGATCGCTGCGGCTTTTGCTGATCAGCAGATCTATAGTTATGATTGGCTGTTGAAAATGTTGTTGACCGTTTTTACGATCAGTATTGGTTTTCTAGGTGGAGAAGTGACGCCTCTATTTGCCATTGGTACAACACTTGGTGTGGTTGTGGCGCCCCTTATTGGCTTGCCTGTAGAACTTGTTGCGGCACTTGGCTATGCCAGTGTCTTTGGCAGTGCCACCAATACTGTACTCGCACCAATTTTTATTGGCGGTGAAGTATTTGGTTTTCAAGCGGTGCCTTATTTTGCGGTCGTTTGTTCCGTGGCTTATTTCTCTAGCGGCTCGAATAGTATCTACGGGTTGCAGAAAAATCAGGATCTGCGGTATCTAAGGCCGCTTTGATCGACAACCAAAAAAAGCGATGGAAAACAGCTACTGTTTTTTCATCGCTTTTTTGATTCATGATTATTTTGCACGTTTGATATACGTACCTTCTGCCGTGTTGATTTCAAGCAATTCGCCTTCTTCAACGAAGTCAGGTACATTGACAACCAAACCAGTTTCCATCGTTGCTGGTTTCCCAGAACCTGTAACAGTTGCGCCTTTGATCGATGGTTGTGTTTCAACAACTTTCAAGATAACAGTTGTTGGTAATTGCACACCAATGACCTCAGTGCCGAAGAATTGGATTTTTACTTCCATGTTTTCCAGGATGTATTTCATTTCTTCTTCTACGACTTCAACAGGGATCTCATATTGTTCATACGTTTCTAGATCCATAAAGAAAGCAGTATCATCCATTGTGTACAAATATTGAACAGCATTTGTATCGATATGGGCTTTTTCAAATTTTTCTTCTGGGCGAAATGTGGTGTCATAGGTTGAGCCTGAGCGTACATCTCTTAGTTTCATCCGCATCACTGTATTGCCCTTACCTGGTTTGTGGTGACTTGCATCTAATACTTTGATTAATTTGCCGTCTTGGACAAATGTCATCCCTGCTTTTAAATCACTTGCATTGATCATAAATTGATTTCTCCTTCACTCTGTGATAATCCTTGTCTATTGTATCAAATAAAAGGGCAGTATTCTAGCTAAATCATTCTTTTGGACGAACAAGTTGGCGGCGTTTCTCCATATAATGCGGATCATACTCATCGGTTTCAATATAAATATACACTTTTTTGTCCGCCATTTGATGGCGGATCTCCGCTTCGATTTCATTGATGATCTCATAACCGATCTCTTCTTGCTTGGCTGATATATCGACTTTGGCAGCGATCAAGATTTCTGCTGGTCCCAAATGAACGGTTTTGACATCGATCAAGCGATCAACATCCGAACGCTCAAACGCTTTTTTGATGACAGCCAGATCGCGTTTGGTCACACTTTCCCCAATCAATAGGCTATAAAACTCCCGTGCCAAAAAGATAGCGGCAACCATCAGCAACAACCCAATCAACAAGCCGCTAAAGGCATCAAAAAAGGCATTACCGGTGACCATAGTCAACAAGGTACCTACCAAAGCAATCATTAATCCCAATATCGCGCAAAAATCTTCAGTAAAAATGATCAAGATTTCGCTATGACGGCTTTCTTTTAAAAAGCGATAGATGGGTTGCTTCTCAACATTCAATTCACGGATCTCTTTGATCGCAATCCATAGGGAACTGCCTTCAACGGCCATCCCAAACAACAAAATGGCGATAACCAGCCAAGTATTGCCAACTTCATGGGCAGGATGCAGCAATTTTTCCACTGCTTCCATGACACCTAATGCGCCCCCGCCAAAGAAGAGCATCATGGCAACGATCGTACTAAAAAAATATTTGGCTCTGCCTTCACCAAACTGATGCAGCTCGCTTTGTCCTTTCGTTGATCGTTTGTCCCCGATCAACAAAAAAATCTGATTGCTGCAATCCACCACACTATGGATGCTCTCATTCAACATGGCTGCACTGCCACTCAAGGCATAGCCGACAAATTTACTGATAGCCACCAAAATGTTCGACACTAGGGCAGCGAAGACTGCCATCATTCCATTGGCTTGTTTTTCCATATCTCACGCATCCTCTCACAAATAAAAAACCTTTCTTATTATACTGCTGTGACATGTATTTGAACATCTTTTCTTTGTTTACTGTTGGTTTTTTTGATGGATTTTTTGTTCCCGACGACTGATTTTTTTTGTCCAAAAACCGCCGGAAATATATTTGGGCTCATAACTGATGATAAAGGCTCGTTCTTCTACTGATTTGATCGTTTGATATAATTTTTTTTCACTTTTTCTTTGTGATAAAATCTCCAATATCAAACGCGGCCCTTCCAACCCTTCTCCATAACTTTGCGTGACGCCATATCCCTCTTGTCTAAGGATTTTAGGCAAACTTTTTTCTTCATCGGTATTGCTTGGCAGAATCACCGTCACCATGGTGTACCCTAAAGCCAGTTTGTCTTCGATCTTGATGCCGATACTGACACCTGCTGCATAGCCTAATGCATAAAACAACAGATTCAAAGGATTGTCTAAGCGGTCAAGGACCAGCGACAAGCCCAAAATATAAATGATGATCTCGATCATACTCACCAACGGTGCAATCACGCGGTAGCCTTTCATCGTTAGTAAAAAACGTAGTGTATTTAATGTGACATAGGCAAGATTGATAAAGAAAATCATTGCCAACATTTGCAGATCAATTTGCATGGAAATCCCTCCTATAGTAAGCATATCAAATGCACGACAAAAGTTGAAATGATTGAGCAGAAATCGGAGGTTTTTCCATTGAGGGAGCAGTAGAAAAAAAGACCCATCTCACAAGATGTGAGGCGGATCTATTTTGTGATCAGGGACGAAAATACCCATTTTTTTCGTCATCCATTTTGTCGTCTTCGATCATGCCTTGCAGCGTGCGATCAAGCAAGCCTTTTTTTTCACCGGTTTTCTTGCTCACAGCGCGATATTGGCTGCGGGTCATCCCCACACCCTGTGGACGGTTGAACTTCTTAACAGTTGGATCATTGACTTCTTTGACTTGATACGCTGCCGGTTCTTGATCAAACAATAAATAGCTTTCTTGCGGCTTTGCCATCGAATCCAACAAATCATTTTGAGACACTTCAGGCTTTGGTTCATCCGGGATGATCGAGGCCGGGATATATTTCGGCACGAAATAAGAGCGGCCGCTATACTCCTTTTTCGGTGTCGTCATAGGTTCAGCCTTGGCTTCTTTACTGGTCACTTGATACGAAGAGCGCTTGGTTTGACTGCCAAAAAAATTGGTTTTCCCTGTTGGCTGCTGCTCTTTGACTGGCCGTTTTTCATACCGAGGCAAGTTGGCCCGATGTTGTGCAAGTTCTTCTTTTTGCTGGACATTATGCCCGCGGTTGCGTTGGCTTGAAGGCACTTTGCGCTCGATCATTTCTTTTTCAGGCTTTGGCCGATTTGGTGTATCTTTGATCTCAGTCAATATCCAATCATTTTCTTGACTAAAAGCAGGTTTGTGCTCTGATTCTAATTTAACGCCTTCTGCATCATCATAGGCTGGAAAGCGAAAATGCTTGCGCTTGACATCTAAATAATTCGCCACTCTACTCATCCTCTTACACGTGATTTTTTATCATCATACCACAAATGGGCATGAATTTCATTAACGATCATCGGCACCTGCACAAAGAATCAATTCGTTTCGGTCAAGCTCGCATCATGGGCATCCTTTACATGGGCAAACAATGGTTCGATCTGCCAGATATCATCTGCGTATTGTTGGACTGTTTTATCTGCGGTAAATTTGCCGGCATTCGCGATATTCATCAAGCTGATCTTCTGCCATCTACGGGTATCTCGATAGGCAATATCCATGCGATTTTGGGCATCGCAATACGCCGCAAAATCTCGTAGCACGAAGTATTCATCATTATATTTAAGCAATGAATCAAAAATCTCTTTGCCTTCCCATTCAATATTCGGGATTGTTCCGTCTATAAAGGCATTCATAATCCGCTGCAGTCGATGATCATTCTCGAAATAGCTATAGGCAGAGTAATTTTTTTCTGCATAATACCGGTAGACTTCTTCTTCCGTCAATCCGAATATGGCAATATTTTCATCACCGATCGCATCACGAATCTCAATATTGGCCCCATCAAGCGTGGCAATCGTTACCGCACCGTTCAGCATCAGTTTCATATTGCTGGTACCAGAAGCTTCTTTTGAAGCCAGTGAGATTTGCTCGCTGACATCTGCAGCCGGAATGATGCGTTCAGCTAAAGATACGTTGTAATTTTCCAGAAAAACAATCTTGAGCTTATTTTTGATCGCCGGATCATGATTGATCATTGTTGCCGTTTCATTGATGGCTTTAATGATCGATTTTGCATAGTGATAACTAGGTGCTGCTTTTGCACCGAAAATAAAGACTCTTGGATGAAATGGTGCATCGGGATTTTCTTTGACTTCAAAATACAATTTCAAAATATGCATCAAATTGAGCAATTGCCGTTTATAGGCATGCAGACGTTTGATTTGGACATCAAAGATGGCATTGGGATCAACTTGGATGCCGCAATGATCGGCGATATAATCTGCTAAAGCGATTTTGTTGGTTCTTTTTGCATCAGCCAGTGCTTGTAAGACTGATGGATCGTCTTGATAATTTTTTAACAGTTGTAAATCTTCTGGTTGATGATGCCAACTTTCACCAATTGTTTCATCTAAGACTTTGGTCAAGGGACGATTGGCCAATTGCAGCCATCTTCGCTGCGCGATCCCATTGGTTTTATTATTGAAACGTGCTGGATAGATGATATAAAAATCATGCAGAACCACTGATTTTAGTAAATCGGAATGTAATTTGGCTACCCCGTTGACACTGTGGCTGCCAATAATTGACAGATTGGCCATATGCACTTGGCCATTACTGATAATGCGGGTCCTATTCAATAACTCACATGGATGGATCTTTTCCAGTCCCTCAATAAACCGGCGATCGATTTCTTCGATGATTTGATACATCCGGGGCAGCACTTCGTTGATCATCTCCACCGGCCATTTCTCAAGGGCTTCTGCCATAATGGTATGGTTGGTATAACTCATCACTTTGATCGTGGTTGCCCATGCTTGTTCCCACGCCAATCCTTCCTCATCGATCAGCAAACGCATCAATTCAGGAATACATAAAGCGGGATGCGTGTCGTTGATATGGATCGCGATTTTCTCACTCATTTGTTCCATTGGCAGATGCAGCTTTTTATAGTAGCGTAAGATGCTTTGAATACCGGCAGAAACAAAAAAGTATTCTTGCATCAGTCGCGTCCGTTTCCCTGTTTCATTTGAGTCATCGGGATACAACACGGCCGTCAGGTTTTCAAGTGCTTGCCGAGATTCTAGCGTTGCATACTTGGCCTCTTCTTCTGCAGGAACTTCAACGCTCCATAAACGCAGGGTATTGAGATGTTGGTTTTGATAGCCAACCATCGCTGTGTCATAGGGTACAGCCCGCCAAGTAAATCCACCTTCATAGACTGGTTTCAAGACACCGGCCTCATTTTCTTTCAGATACACATGACCGCCAAAATGGATAGGCACAGCTTTGCTTTCCTTGCGCACTTCCCAAACATTGCCGGAACGCAACCAATCATCTGGCAACTCGACTTGGTGGCCATCAATAAATTTTTGTTTGAATAAACCGTATTTGTAGCGAATGCCATTGCCATTGCCCGGCAACCCTAGGGAAGCCAATGAATCCATGAAACAAGAAGCCAGTCTGCCGAGACCCCCGTTGCCTAATGCCATGTCTTTTTCTGTTTCTGCAACTTCATCTAATGACGTACCGATATCCTTCAATACATCTTCTGCAGTCGTCAATAAGTCTAAACTAAGCAAATTGCTTTTCAGCATTTTCCCTGGCAAAAACTCAATGGAAAAATAATAGGTTTGCTTTTGCTGTTCTCCTAACATATGTTTTCTCGTTTGGCGCCAGCCATCTGCATACGCCTGCTTCACTACGTGGGCCAAAGCTTGAAAGAGTTCTTGTGCAGAAGCTTCTTCGATTGACGTAGCATACAGTTCATTGATACTCGTTTCCAGCAGTGCCCGCAACTGTTCTTTTGTCATGGGGTTCAACTCCTTATGGTGTTTGGATTTTAAAAAAAAGACAGAAGCCTGCCGCTGCCGCCGTCCAGCTTTAGTCAAGCTGCAACAGACGAAGGCGCGCTTCTGTCAATCATGATTTATGCTCGTATTTGATTGTATACATCGATATAGGCATCTGAACTTTGGTCCCAGCTAAAGTCTTTCGCCATCGCTTGTTGGACCAATTGCTGCCAGACTGTCTGATTTTCTTGATACAGTTGTACAGCTTGCTTCAGTGCCTGCATCAAATTGAATGGGGTAAAATCTTGGAAGCCAAATCCCGTACCGTCAGAGGTGATTGGATTATAAGGGATCACTGTATCCTTTAAGCCACCGATCTCATGGACCACTGGTAAAGTCCCATAACGCATCGCCATCATTTGTGAGAGACCGCATGGTTCAAAAGCAGAAGGCATCAAGAAAATATCAGCCGCCGCATACATTTTTTGCGCCAAAGCCAAATCAAACGTGATGGCAGCGGCACATTTATCCGGATAACGTTGTGCAAAATGGCGGAAGCCATTTTCAAAATCTGGTTCTCCAGTACCTAATAAGACAAACTGAACATCAAATTGCAATAAGTTGTCCATTTCAGCTAAGACCAAATCAAAGCCTTTTTGCGTCGTTAGGCGGCTCACCACAGAAATCAACGGAACATCCTTGCGTTCTGGCAAACCAAATGCTTTTTGCAAGTCTTGTTTGTTTTTTTCTTTGCCTGACAAATCAGACTTGCTAAAGGCAAATGGTGGATAAGGGTCATTTTCTGGATCATTGGTTTGGTAGTCGATCCCATTGACAATACCACTGAGTTTGCCTGTTTCCATTCGTAAGATCACTTCAAGCCCACAACCGAATGCGGGTGTTTTGATTTCTTCACTGTAGGATGGGCTAACAGTTGTAATGCGATCGGCATAGAGGATACCGGCTTTCATAAAATTCAGACAGTCATTTAAGCGGACTGTCCCATCATCATAGCGCTCAGTGCCCATACCAAATAAATCAGGCAAGATGTCACGACTATACCAGCCCTGGAAGCCAATATTATGGATCGTCAACACGGTGCGGATATCTTGATAGGCATTGATCCAACTGAATTTTTCTTTCAGCAAAAAGGGAATCATCGCCGTATGATAATCATTGACATGCAAGACATCAGGAATAAAATCGACACGTTCCATCATCTCGATGACAGCCAACTGGAAGAACGCAAAACGTTCGCCATCATCATAAAAATCATAGATCCGCTCACGTCCAAAATAATAGAGATTATCGATAAAATAATAGGTCACTTCGTCAAGCTGCAATTTTTTGATACCGCAGTATTGTTTGCGCCATCCGACAGCAACTTCAAATGAAAAGCAGTCTTCCAGCTGCGCTTGATACTTGTCAGGCATCAATGTATAAAAAGGCAAGACAACAACCGTTTCGACCCCTTTTTTGGCTAGTTCTTTTGGCAATGCCCCGACAACGTCCCCTAACCCGCCGGTTTTGAAGAAGGGTGCACATTCCGCTGCTGCAAATAGTACCTTCATGCGGTCGCGCCTCCAATAATATCTTCGGTGATGTGAGCATTCTTTTTGATCACGATTGGGTCTTCTTTGGTGCCTTCGACTTTGACGCCTTCTGCTATGACCACATTCTTATCGAGTATCGCATAAGAAACTTTGGCTCCTGCTTTGATTTCATTGTTGCCAAAGATGATCGCGCCTTTGACCTGTGCATCTGGATGAATCGTGGTACGACGGGCAATCAACGAATTTTCCACTTTCCCTTCAACGATACAGCCAGAGGCAAAATGACTATTGGTGACATCAGATGTTTCCGAATAATACGTTGGCACTTCATTTTTTAATTTAGTATAGATTTTTTGATTCGAATAGAGCAGTGACGTAAACTTATGAACATCCAACATATCCATATTGGTTTGATAGTATGATGGGATATCATAAATATTGCTCAAATAGCCTGTATATTCATATAAACCAGTGTTTTCAATAGCGATCATTTCTCGTAAAAATTGACCTAAGTTCGGTGTAGCACCAACTTGCTGCCCTTCTTTTAATGCCTCGATCAAACGCGCTGTTTTGATGATAAAAATATCGGTACACAAGTTGACTATTGAATCGACTGTGCCTTTTTTGGCTTGGATGGCTTCTTCAAGATGGCCTTGACTATTGACATTGAACAAGAGGTCACTGTCAGATACATTGCTGCCATTGATTCGTTTATAGACAACTGTCATGTCATTTTTTTGGACTTGATGAATTTTTAATAAGGCTCTTAAGTCGATATTGCATAAGATTTTGCTCCCCATAAAGACCGTGTTTTCAGATTTAGATTTCTCTAAATAATCGATCACACTGTAATAATAATTTTCTCCTTGGGCTTGCTGTTTTAAAGAGTCTTGGAACAAGTGGATAAAGAAGCGATTTTGCACGCCGTCTAAATTCCACTCTTTCCCACCGCCAATATGATCGAAAACCGATTGTGTTTCCCCTTCATTGAAAATCATATAGACTTGTTTGATACTGGCGTTTTCAATGCTGGATAGATTGAAGTCAATCAAGCGATATTTGCAATCAAATAGTAAGGTGGATAGCGGTCTGTTTTCTGTCAAAGGCATCAATTCTTGGTAGCGATTCAAATTGCCTAAAATAGCACACATTTTATTAGTTTTCATCAATCGTCACTCCTATGACTTCAGAATAGCCGACAACAGCAATTTCTTCACTGCCATCGATTTCAGCGTCGTCTCCGATCACTGCATTTTCGCCCACGATCACGCGGTTGAGTTTTACATTCTTACCAATCACTGCCCCAGGCATCACCACACTGTCTTTAATGGTGGAACCTTCTTTGACTTGCACATTTTCGGATAAAATACTGTGGTCGATCTCTCCAGCCACATAACAACCGTCCATTACCAATGAATCTCTGGCAGCGCCAGTCTCAGTAATAAAATGTGGTGGTGCGATTGGGTTTTTAGAGAAGACTTGCCAGCCTTTATCTCGAATGTCTAATTCCATCGCTGGATCAATAAATTCCATATTGGCTTCCCATAAAGAATCGATCGTACCAACATCTTTCCAGTAGCCAGAAAAACGATACGCAAATACGTTGTCGCCGCTCTCTAGATACGATGGAATCACGTGTTTCCCAAAATCGACCATTTCGCCATCTTTGGTGTAATTGCTCAACAACATGTTGCGCAAACGGCTCCAGTCAAAGATATAGATCCCCATTGAGGCCAAATTGCTTTTTGGTTCTGCTGGTTTTTCATCGAATTCGATGATTCGGTCATTCTTGTCGGTATTCATGATCCCGAAGCGTGAAGCATCTTTCATCGGCACTTCTAAGACGGCAACAGTTAATGAGGCGTCATTTTCTTTGTGCTGCTCTAGCATATCTTCATAATCCATTTTGTAAATGTGATCACCAGACAAAATCAACACATATTGTGGATCCATTTCATCGATATAGGCGATGTTTTGATAAATGGCATGAGCGGTTCCTTCAAACCATTTGCCACCTTCTGAATTTGAATAGGGTTGTAGAATCGTCACGCCTGTACTGATGCCATCCAATCCCCAACTGGCGCCATTGCCAATATGGCTGTTTAAAGCTAACGGTTGATACTGCGTGACAACCCCAACATTCTTGATACCGGAATTGACACAATTGCTTAACGTGAAATCGATAATGCGGTAACGTCCGCCGAATGGAACTGCGGGTTTCGCTATATTTTTGGTCAATTTACCCAATCTTGTTCCTTGTCCTCCTGCGAGGATCATTGCTAACATTTCTGTTTTCATACATCTGGTGATTTACTCACCTTTCCCCCCTTTGATCGTTTGCTTATTTGGTGTTGCTTTTTTTCTGGTGATTTTGATTTTTTCTGGTTTGATGATCAACGCGCCGAGTGCCGGCAAGATCGTTTTGATTTGATGGTCGTATTGTTTGAAAGGGATTGCTTCTGACACTTGGTCTGCGTTGTTGGCGATCCATGTGCCGCCGAAGCGTTCATGTTCGGTATTCAAAAGTTCCTGGTAGGTTCCTGCATAAGGGACACCGATGGCAAAATCATGCCGTTCTACGGGGGTCAAGTTCAGGACCACGATCAAGAAATCTTTTTTGGTTTTTCCTTGACGCATAAAAGTTAACGTTGTTTCATCCAAATTGTCTGCATCGATTACTTCTAAAGAAGTTTCTTGATCATCTAACGCCCATAACGCACCTTCTTCTTTGTACAATTGATTCAAGGTTTGAGTGAAGACTTGCATTTTACCATTAAGATCATCAGATAAGTCCTGCCATTCTAGGCCATGATCGAATTTCCATTCCAAGTATTGTCCCCATTCACTGCCCATGAACAACAATTTTTTACCGGGGTGCATCATCATGTAGGTATATAGATTCCGCAATTGGGCAAACTGTTTGTACCGATCCCCCCACATTTTGTTCATTAGGCTTCTTTTGCCATGGACGACCTCGTCATGAGAAAGGGGCAAAATATAATTTTCTTGCATGCGATACATGAAGGAAAAAGAGAGTAAACTCAAATGGTCTTTTCTTAGAATCGGATCCATTTCATAAAACCGCAGCACATCATTCATCCAACCCATATTCCATTTGTAATCGAAGCCTAAAGCACCAGATTCGATCAAGCCGGTGATTTGGGTCTCAGAACTGCTTTCTTCTGCGATCATCAGTACTGAGGGGTGCGCCAATTTGACGACTGCATTGAGTTTTTGCATAAAATAATAGCCTTCGAAATTACGGTTGCCGCCTTCATGGTTTGGTTCCCACGGTCCTTCATCCATATCGCGATAAATCATATTGGATACAGCATCGACCCGAATCCCATCAATGTGATAAAACTCGATCCAAAACAGGGCACTTGAGATCAAAAAACTTTGGACTTCTGGTTTGCCAAGATCAAAATTAATGGCACCCCAGCGAATATTTTTTGCTCTCTGAGGGTCCTGATATTCAAATGTGGGTGTGCCGTCATAATAAGCCAGGCTATCATCATTGACACAAAAATGTCCTGGTACCCAGTCGACGAACACACCGATATTCTCCAAATGACATGCTTCGACAAAATCCTGAAAGGCTTCCGGTGTACCGAAATAAGAACTAAGGGCGAAATAGCCGGTTAATTGATAGCCCCAGGAAGCGCCTAAGGGATGTTCCATCAGGGGCATAAATTGAATGTGAGTATACCCCATCTCTTTGACATAGGGGATCAATTCATCTTTCAATTCGGAGAAATGATAAGGTGTGCCATCCTCATGATGTTTCCATGAACTAGCATGGACTTCATAGATGTTTAGCGGTCGCTGAAAGCTTTTTTGTCGTTTTTTGCGTCCTTGCCATAGTCCATCACGCCATTTTTTTGGGGGTACAGTATGCAGTACAGCCGCTGTACCGGGTCTTTCTTCAAAATGAATTGCGAGCGGATCGATCTTAAAAACGATTCGGCCATCTGCTTGCTTGACTTTGAATTTATACAATTGCCCTTCATTCGCCAAAGATGTGTCGATTTCCCATACCCCAGAGTCCGCGCGTTTTTGCAGCGCCAGAGAGTCATCCCACTGGTTGAAATCACCTACAAGCCACACTTGCTGGGCATTTGGCGCCCAAACTCTAAAGACATAGCCAGTTGTTGTTTGATGGACACCTAAGAAATGTTGGAGATAAAAGTTTTCACCGCTTAGAAATGTTTTTTCTGCTTCGATTGTTTGCTGTTTGGTTACCAATTTTTCACCAGTCCTCCCTTATATATGTATAGTTGGTTTTATGCGTACTTTTTGTTTTTCTTATTTAACCATGCTTAATCTATTCTTAGCATAGCATAAAAGCGATTTTCCGTAATGCGATAACTAGTAGATCTCGCAAAAAAATCTTGTCCATTAAAAAAACAGCTTGAACATCGCGTTCAACCTGTTTCAGCTCTGCTTATAAACTTCTGCAATGTGAAGAGGACGGCTACGAGCAACTGAAACATGGATAGGATGACAATCCTTATCCCATAATCAAACGAAAAACAATCAACGATCTTACCAAACAGCACCAGTGTGCTGCATGCTGTGAATGCAGACATCATCTGCCACATACGAAAGCGGTAAAAGCTGATGACCATTGTATAAAAACTGATGATTCCTAGGAGAAATACTTGACTGAAGCGATCAAAGACAGTGTCAGAAAAATAGATGTTGCCGATCATGACTTGTTGTGCATCAAATGTTTCTGGTACTTGATATAATGCAAAAAGTGCGCCAATGATACAGGTCAAGCCAATCATCAGATGACTGCCGGCGACCGTTACCCGCAGATTTGTATTCACCCCATTCACACCCTTTAGAAAGAGAAGTCCCCACTTCCCTGATTTCTTTTCCTTGATTTCGCTATGCTTGATGCTTTACGCTTGCCAAAGTTCCTTGACTTGGCCATCGGTATATACTTTATACATCACTTTGGTTGCTTGATGTTGGTGGTAGCTGCCAATCAAGTAATACTGTCCATCACAATCAAAATCAAGTTCACCAAAGACTTTGTATGACACATGGGCAAGATCACCAAATTTGTGGGCGAGAAAGCGAATCGCCTGAGCTGGATTCAGTAAATAGTTTTTGTTGACTAACCAATCAATCACAATTGGCAATACTGTATCTGCGTTGATTGCCTCTTTTTCTTTTAATGCCAAAATCAAATCTCCATCTGAAAAACGCGTTTCGTCGATCCCCGCCTCTTTGATCGTGTGACGTGCCGCTTCAATTTCTGCCATCGAAATGAAAGTGATCATCTCTGCTTTTTCGTTGTGTTTTTCAATGACTGTATGATTTACCTCTTTTAAACCTTCCATTTGAATTACCCCTTTCAAAATTTCTAACCTTATCATAACACCTAAAAAAAGAATATCCAAATGAAACGATTTTAATATTTTAATCTTTTATTAATCTTATTTTCATTTTTGATTCAACAAAAAAAGCTGACAAGTGCAACATAAATCAGCTTTCAAAAAAATATAATGTTATTTCACAAAATTCAATTTACTCTTTTTCTCATTTTCAATTGAAAAAAATGATATCTTGTGAAACAGATCCACCTAATCCTGAAGCGAGTTGGATTCGTTGGGCAAAGAGGGTTTGGAGGGTGGGTTCGATCCATTGTGCGCCAGCGGATTCCGTTTTGTTCTGTGGCACAAGAAAAGTTGGTGGATCATCGTCAGATACGATGTCAGCAAGTTGTAGTGAACGGAGAAAAATCGTTGGCCGCACTTTCTTTCCCTTTTGTATCCGCTCAAAAATCACACTGATTTGATCTAAATAATAAGCACCATCGACGTCCCCCAGCAATGTCATCAGCTCTTGGTGTGCTGAGATCTGCAACTGACGCTGATTGGCAGCCAAAAAAGCAGGTACGGTTTTCGGCCACTGTGTCTGCGCAATCGTCCACCATTGAAACATAGGGTGTGATAATGCAATAATACGTGCTTGTGGTATCTCCCCTTCGCATGCATAAAAGTATCTCATGTCTTCTTGCAACCGATACACTTGCTGCAACCATTCGCTATTTAAGCCATCCTTCGCCACTGGTCCTTCTGCCTTCTCTTGCAGCGTTGCTTCAGCAAATTGCTGGTCTTGCTTCGTAAAGATGGGGAAATTGAGCTGGTACCGTTTATTTTCTCGCCGCACAATATCTTTGCTGATCAAGCGATCCAACATTTTGACAAAAGTTTTCTCTGTAAAGGTTTCTTTTAGCTGCCGCAAAGTTGGAGGAACATCTTGTGCCATGAGAAATTGGCATAGCGCAGAGAATTCAGCAGATTCATAGTCGTTATAGCTATCTTGATAGTGTTTACTGTAGAAAAAATTCACATTCTTTTCCCCTTTGAGGTATGATAAAAAACTGACAATTCCCAACAATAGAGAACTGCCAGTCTATTTAGATTTACCTATTGATTACAGGCCGAATTGTTCTGTTAATTGCGGCACGATTTGTTTCTTCCGTGACACGACGCCTGGTAAAAATGCACGATGGTTTTGCAACGTGATATGGAAGGCTGCTTCAACAGGGGCAATGGGTTCACCCACAACCAAAAGTTCAGAATTGCTGTCTAAGATATCTGTGGCAGCCAACAAGAATAAATCATAGCCTTCGCGAAGAATTGCTGCCTGCATCGCTGCTTCCAACTCTGCCTGACGGTCAAATACATCTTGCAAGTCTACCGTGTTGATTTGCGCGATCCGCACATTTTTGTCACCCATTGGGAAACTTTTTGCATCAAGAGCTAATAATTCTTCTGCTGTTTTGGTTTTCAAGTTCGTTCCAGCTTTCAGCATATCTAAACCATACGTGTTTAAATCAACACCTGCGATAACAGCAAGTTCTTTTGCTGCAGCGATATCTTCTTCGGTACATGTTGGTGATTTAAATAATAGGGTATCTGAGATGATCGCTGACAACATGATCCCTGCGATCGGTGCTTTGATTTCTACTTGATGTTCTTTGTACATTTTAAAGATGATCGTACTCGTACAACCAACAGGCTCTGCGCGATAGTATAATGGATTGGCTGTTTCAAAATTAGCGATACGGTGATGATCGACAACAGCTAACACAGTCAGATCTTTAATATCAGACACGCTTTGTTGACTTTCGTTATGGTCCACTAACATGACCTCAGCTGTTTCATTGGCTGCTGTTTGGATGACACGGGGTGCAAGTAGTTTGAATGTATCTAGTGCAAACTGGGTTTCTTCATTGGGCGTACCTAAAGCAACGGCCTCAGTGTCTTTCCCTAATTCTTTTTGTAATCCAGCAAAAGCAATCGCTGCGCCAATTGCATCTGTATCCGGGTTTTGATGACCAAAAACCAATATTTTCGACATAGTAATCATCGCTCCTATTTCATTTGATATTCACTGTTTAATGATAGCAAAAATACAAAAAGAATCAATAGCTATCTGCCGTTATCTCTGTCAGGAAGCAAAAAAAGACACAAGCATTCTGTTGCACATCAGAATGGCTGTGTCATAGCGATCGATTAACGTGTCAAATATCCTTTGTAATCATTCACATGCAGTAATGCTTTGGCATTCTTTACTCGTTCCTCTGTAGGCGGTTGGATACCATCTAAAGGATATTTCAATCCCATTTCATCCCATTTGTATTTGCCCATTGTGTGATACGGCAAAATCTCGACTTTATCGACATTATTCAATGTTTTGATAAAGGAATCTAATCGAATCAAAAAGTCATCATAATCGCTCCTGAACGGAACCAATACATGACGGATCCAGACTGGCTTATTGATTTCTGATAAATAATTCGCCATATCCAAAATATTGTCATTTGATTGCGTCGTCAATTCTTTATGGGCTTTATTGTCAATGTGTTTGATGTCAAAAAGCAGCAAATCTGTCACGGTCATCAGCTCTTGAAATTTACTAAAGAAAGGTTCTTCACGGGTGAAGGGCTTGCCGCATGTATCTAGCGTAGTGCTGACCCCAGCTTCTTTCGCTTTACGGAACAGATCAATCAAAAAGTCTAATTGCAGCAACGGTTCCCCGCCACTGATCGTGATACCGCCTTTTTGCCCCCAAAATTCACGATACTTCAACGCTTCTTCTAAGACATCGTCCGTGGTACGTTCCACACCGCTGCCAATTTTCCAAGTATCTGGATTGTGACAAAATTGACAACGCATCCGACATCCTTGCATAAATACAATAAAGCGGATCCCAGGTCCATCGACGGAACCAAAACTTTCTGTTGAATGTACTTGTCCTGTTACAGCCATAATGCTCTTCCTTTCTATCTATCAACGAACTGAAGGTTCGATAAAATATGAAGCAGGCGGCGGAGGTTCCCCTGCCGCCGCCTGTTTCATCAACTATTACATTGCGTCATGCATGGTACGTGCGATCACATCGTCTTGTTGTTCTTTCGTCAACTTGATGAAGTTTACCGCGTATCCTGATACACGAATCGTCAATTGTGGGTATTTTTCTGGATGTGCTTGCGCATCCAACAATGTGTCACGGTTGAAGACGTTGATATTCAAATGGTGACCGCCTTTAGCTGCGTAACCATCTAACATGGTTGCTAAGTTTTCTTGTTGCGTATCGTCATCGCGGCCAAGTGCTTTTGGTACGATGGAGAAAGTATTTGAAATACCATCTAATGAATACTCATATGGCAATTTGGCAACAGATGAAAGACTTGCTAGCGCGCCATGTGTATCACGTCCATGCATAGGGTTGGCACCTGGAGCAAATGGTGCGCCTGCACGACGTCCATCCGGTGTGTTCCCTGTTTTCTTGCCGTATACAACGTTTGATGTGATTGTTAAGATAGACGTTGTATGTTTAGAATCACGGTAAGTTTTCGTACGTTTTACTTTCTTCATGAAGGCTTTCAATAAATGGATCGCAATGTCGTCTACGCGGTCGTCATTATTGCCGTATTTAGGATAGTCGCCTTCGATTTCATAATCTTCTACGATACCATTTTCGTCACGTACAGTGCGTACTTTAGCGAATTTGATTGCAGACAATGAGTCGACTGCTACAGAGAAGCCAGCGATACCAGTTGCCATCGTGCGCAAGATATCCGTATCTTGTAAAGCCATTTCAATTCTTTCATAAGAATATTTATCATGCATGTAATGGATGATGTTCAGTGTATTGACATACAGGTCACAGATCCAGTCCATCATTGTGTCATATTTTTCCATGACTTCATTGTAATCTAAATACTCAGAAGTGATTGGTTGTAATTTTGGTCCAACTTGCGCTTTTGATTTTTCATCGACGCCACCGTTGATTGCGTATAACAAGGTTTTCGCCAGGTTGGCACGGGCGCCAAAGAATTGCATTTGTTTCCCGATGCGCATCGCAGATACACAACATGCGATACCATAGTCATCGCCCCAATGGCCGCGCATCACATCATCATTTTCATATTGGATCGCTGACGTTTGGATCGACATTTTGGCACAGAATGTTTTGAAGTTATGTGGCAAACGTATTGACCATAATACCGTCAAGTTTGGTTCTGGCGCTGGGCCTAAGTTAGCTAATGTATGCAAGAAACGGAAGCTGTTTTTGGTCACCATGTGGCGGCCATCTTCACCCATACCTGCAATCGATTCTGTGACCCAAGTTGGATCACCAGAGAACAATGCGTTGTAATCAGGTGTCCGGGCAAATTTCACTAACCGTAATTTCATTACAAAATGATCCACGATCTCTTGTGCTTCGCTTTCAGTGATCACACCATTTTTCAAGTCGCGTTCTACATAAATATCTAAGAACGTTGAGGTACGGCCTAATGACATTGCGGCACCATTTTGTTCTTTGATCGCTGCTAAGTAGCCAAGGTACAGCCATTGGAATGCTTCTTTGGCAGTTTGTGCTGGTTGAGAGATATCGAAGCCGTAGATCGTGCCAAGTTCTTTCAACTCAGTCAATGCCCGTAATTGTTCCCCTAATTCTTCACGTTGACGAATAATGTCATCTGACATTGTACCATTGCCGCAATATAGCAGATCTTGTTGTTTTTCTTTGATCAAGAAATCAATTCCGTAAAGGGCAACACGGCGATAGTCACCAATGATCCGGCCACGGCCGTATGCATCAGGCAAACCAGTGATCACACCTGAACGACGTGCGGCTCTGATTTCTGGTGTATAGGCATCAAACACGCCTTGATTATGCGTTTTGCGATAGTCGCGGAAAATATGTGATACTTCAGCATCGATTTCATATCCATAGGATTCAGCTGCTTGTTCTGACATGCGAATGCCGCCGAAAGGCTGCAAGCTGCGTTTGAAAGGTTTTTCCGTTTGGAAACCAACGACTGTTTCTAAGTCTTTGTTCAAATAGCCAGGTCCATGAGAAGTGATCGTTGAAACCACTTTTGTATCCATGTCCAAAACGCCGCCAGCATCACGTTCTTGTTTATTCAAGTCCATGACTTGATCCCAAAGTTTCGTTGTTGCTTCTGTTGCGTCAGCTAAAAATTCATCTGTTCCGTCATAAGGTGTGTAATTTTCTTGGATAAAATCGCGTACATTGACTTCTTCTTTCCAAGTTTTTCCTTTAAATCCATTCCATTGTTCCATCTGATGGACCTCCTTAAATTTTCTGTTCACTACTGTAACAGCTTTACGTGAATAGTATAACACAAGCGCTTTCGAATGCAAGTGTTTTCAAGATTATTTTTTAACAAATTAGGATAATTTAATCTAAATTACGATACAACAGTTGATAAAACAGCTTTTATTGAATGTGAAAATATTATTAAAGTATGTTTTTCGAAAATGTGAAAGATATATTATGCCAAAAAAACAGCCAATCTGTATTGGTACAGATTGGCTGTTTTAGCTTAAATTATACTACAGGATTGTCCACGATCTCTGGACTGATCACAGCACGGACGTCGTACACCTGTCCGCCATTTTTTTCATCTGTCACAAAAGAACCATTCGATGTGCGGTCATTGATCGGAATTTGTTCGGTATCGATCTCAACCGTCTGGCCTTTCTGATTCGTGATCTGGAGCAGAGTATGCTCACCAGGCCCCATATACACGATCCGATGCGGATTTTTCTTCAATTCTCTTAATACCATCAGCCCACGCTTCGCTCTGCCTAATTGGGTGATTTCTTGGGCTAGCATACGCTTGGCACCGCCCCGCTGCGTGATGATCACCACCGGTGTATCCCCTTCAGAGTAGACCACCAGACCATTCACGATAAAATCTTCGTCTTTGAGGTTCATCGCCTTGACTCCGGCTGCTTTCGGACCAACTACGGGCACTTCTGTCAATGGATAGCGTAAACCGAAAGCCCTTTGGCTGACTAAGAAAATATCCATCGGTTCATTTTGATCGACAAGAAAGACATTCAGCAATTCATCTGCTTCATCTTTTAACTTCATAATGGTCAAAGGCCGTGTCTTATACGTACGCCATGGCTCAAACTCGGTCATACGCGACTGTTTGATCATCCCTTTCTTGCTGATCAGAACAAAGTTCTTCATTGGATCAAGCACTTTATAGGCGAACACGCCGATGATCAGTTCATCTTGCGCCAAGGTTAAGACATTTTGAGAAATGTGCTCCCCAAGATCTTTCCATTTCAAATCAGCTAACTCATGCACCGGACGGTAAATGACGTTGCCTTTATTGGTGACCAATAACAAGTGATCTAATGTGTTCAATTGATGGCTGTATAAAAGAGCATCTCCCTCTTTCATTCCAACTTCTTCAGGTTTCGATGCCCCGTAGGAGCGCAAACTGCTGCGTTTGATATACCCATCTTTTGTCACAGTCACAACGACTTCTTCTTGTGCCACTAAAACTTGCGTTTCGATTTTGATTTCTTCGATTTCGGCTTCGATCTCTGTCATCCGGTCAGAAGGATATTTCTTTTTGATCTCTTTCAATTCTTTTTTGATCACCTTCAGCAGTTCGCTTTCTTCATCCAGGATCTTCGTTAAACGGGCGATCGTTTCTGCCAATTCTTTGGCTTCGGCTTGCAGTTGTGTGATATCGGTATTGGTCAAACGATACAATTGCAAGTTCACGATAGCTTCGGCTTGCTCTTCGGTAAAACCATGCTGCACGATCAAATTATTCTTCGCGTCTTTCTTATCCCTGCTTCCGCGAATCGTTGCGATCACTTCATCTAGGATCGACAATGCTTTCATCAATCCATCGACGATATGCTGACGTTTTTGGGCTTTTTGCAACTCAAAGCGGCTGCGCTTTTCGATCACTTCGCGACGGTGTTTGACATAACTTTCAAGGATCCGTTTTAGGCCCACTTGTTTGGGCCGCATCTCATCAATAGCAACCATATTAAAATTGTAACTGATTTGCAACTCGGTATTTTTGAACAAATAGTTCAAGATACCTTGGGCGTTGGCTTCTTTCTTTAATTCAACAACGATCTGCAAGCCGGTACGATCGGTTTCATCTCTGACTTCTGCAATACCGTCAATCCGTTTGTTCAAGCGGATCTCATCCATCTTTTTGACTAGATTCGCCTTATTGACCTCATAGGGGATCTCGTTGATGACGATTTGCTGCTTGCCGCCTTTGATGTCTTCAATCCGTGTTTTAGATCGTAGGATCACTTTGCCGCGACCAGTTTCATAGGCTTTTTTGATTTCTTCTTTCCCTTGCAAGATCCCTCCTGTAGGAAAATCGGGGCCGGGGATATAGTGCATCAATTGGTCAAGTGTGGCATTGGGGTGATCGATCAGATAAATTGTTCCATCGATGATCTCTCCTAAATTATGTGTTGGGATCTCAGTTGCGTAGCCGGCGGAGATCCCAGTGGAGCCATTGACCAACAAGTTTGGATATTTTGCAGGTAAAACGGTGGGCTCTTTTTCGGTATCATCAAAGTTCCAAACCAATTCAACCGTTTCTTTTTCAATATCTTTGAGCAATTCACCGCTTAGTTCGGATAAACGGGCTTCCGTATAACGCATTGCAGCTGGCGGGTCACCATCCATACTCCCATTGTTCCCATGCATTTCAATCAACACTTGTCGAAGTTTCCAGTCTTGACTCATGCGGACCATGGCATCATAAATACTTGAATCGCCATGGGGATGGAAATTCCCCATAATGTTCCCCACAGATTTTGCTGATTTGCGGAACCCTTTGTCATAAGTATTGCCATCTTGGTTCATCGCAAATAAGATGCGTCGCTGCACGGGTTTTAACCCATCACGAATATCCGGCAATGCCCGCTCTTGAATAATATATTTTGAGTAGCGGCCAAAGCGATCTCCCATCACTTCTTCTAACGTTAATTCTTGAATATTGTTCTTGTGTTCCAAGAGATCACCTCCTAATCCATCGTCAAGCGTCGATCTTCAGCTTGTTCGGTATCTGTTAATTTTTCGTCTACTAATTCAGGGACTGTCTCTTCTTTTTTGTCTAAAATACTGCCATCTTCTTCTAAACTGAACTGTACATGGCTTTCGATCCATTTACGTCGCGGCTCCACTTTGTCACCCATTAATGTCGTCACTCGCCGTTCTGCTTGGGCTGCATCATCAATTCTCACTCTAATCAAAGTGCGGGTATCAGGGTCCATCGTGGTTTCCCATAGCTGATCCGCATTCATTTCCCCAAGTCCTTTATAGCGCTGCAGCATGTATCCTTTACCGATCTTCTTCGTCAATTGACTCAATTCTTCGTCCGTCCACGCATATTCCAAGATTGATTTTTTACCGGTACCTTTAGATATTTTATATAAAGGCGGCAAAGCAATATACACTTTACCTGCTTCGATCAGTGGTTTCATATAACGGTAAAAGAAGGTCAACAATAAGACTTGGATATGCGCACCATCGGTATCCGCATCGGTCATGATAATGACTTTATCATAATTGCAGTCTTCGATTGAAAATTCAGGCCCGACGCCAGCACCGATGGTATAGATCATCGTATTGATTTCTTCGTTTTTGAGAATGTCTTGCATTTTGGCTTTTTCGGTATTAATGACTTTTCCGCGTAATGGCAAAATGGCTTGGAATTTCCGATCACGGCCTTGCTTGGCTGAACCGCCAGCAGAATCTCCTTCGACAAGGTACAATTCATTTCGCTTCGGATTTCTAGATTGTGCCGGTGTCAACTTGCCTGACAATAAGGATTCGCCTTTTTTGCGTTTCTTGCCAGTCCGGCTTTCTTCCCGCGCTTTACGGGCTGCCTCTCGTGCTTCTCGTGCTTTGATAGCTTTTCGCACCAGCATTTGACTCATTTCACTATTTTCTTGCAAATAGTAGCCCAGTTGTTCGCCGATCACGGCATCTACCGCATTTCGTGCCAACGGCGTGCCTAATTTGCCTTTCGTCTGTCCTTCAAACTGCAGTAAGTTTTCAGGCACCCGAATAGACAAAACAGCTGCCAGCCCCTCACGGAAGTCGCTGCCTTCTAAATTTTTATCTTTTTCTTTCAGCAAATTGACCTTGCGGGCGTATTCATTGAAAGCTTTGGTCATTGACGTTTTCATCCCAACTTCATGCGTTCCGCCATCTCTTGTACGCACGTTGTTGACAAAAGATAAGACATTTTCAGAATAGCCGTCATTGTATTGAAAAGCCAATTCTACTTCAATGGCTTCTTTCGTGCCGGAGAAATAAACAACTGGTGTCAAGGTATCTTTTTCTTCATTCAAATAATCTACAAACTCTTTGATTCCATCTTCATATAAAAAGACTTCTGTCAGAGGTTCTTCTCCACGCTGATCAGTCAAGGAGATCTTGACGCCTTTTAATAAAAAAGCAGATTCTCTCAAACGTTCAGCCAATGTTTCATACGAGAACTTTGTGACTGTAAAAATCGTGTCATCTGGTTTGAAGGTAACTGTTGTTCCTGTGGGTTTACGTGTCTTTCCGACTTTTTTTAATGTCCCTACTGGATGTCCGCCATCTTTGAATGCTGCTTGGTATTCCACACCATCTCTGACGATCATCACAGATAAGTGGCTGGAGAGTGCATTGACAACACTGGCACCTACCCCGTGCAGCCCGCCGGAGGTTTTGTATCCTCCTTGACCGAATTTCCCGCCTGCATGCAAGACAGTGAAAATAACTTGAACAGTAGGTATCCCAGATGCATGCATCCCGACTGGCATGCCGCGTCCATTGTCACGGACACTGATGCTGTTGTCTTGATGGATCGTCACATCAATTTCATTGCCGAACCCTGAAAGGGCTTCGTCAACGGCATTATCAACGATTTCATAGACGAGGTGATGTAGACCACGACCATCAGTTGAGCCGATATACATCCCTGGTCTTTTTCTTACTGCCTCCAAGCCCTCTAAGACTTGAATGGAGGCGTCGTTATATTCTGTGGTTTTCTTTACCAAAGCCACCGCTCCTTTAATCTTGTTCAGTCCCTTTTTGTTGAGAGAAAAGACCGCAAAAAAAATCTTAACATACTATTTGCTTTTTTCAAGCGAACATTTTTCTAAATCATCTTATCCTTTTTTTCCCATTTAGACAAGTTTGTCTGCGATTGAACCACAAGTGCCAAATCAATACACCTAGTTTTTCTTATTGTTGGATAGGCCATTTCATGCTAAAATTGCCCTAGTCCTAAAAAGAAAGTTGGTTATTATGAAAACGATTCTATTATTCGTTGTTGCTTATCTATTAGGTTCCATTCCATCAGGCGTATGGATTGGCCAATTGTTTTTCAAAAAAGATATTCGCCAGTTTGGCAGCGGCAATACTGGCACCACCAATACATTTCGTGTCTTAGGTAAAAAAGCTGGGATCACCGTATTGGCTATGGATATTTTGAAAGGAACCCTTGCTACTTGCTTACCCATGATTTTTCATATTGAAGGAATCAATCCCCTTTGGTTTGGTGTTTGTGCCATTATAGGTCATACCTTTCCGATTTTTGCCAAATTCAAGGGCGGCAAAGCGGTCGCTACGAGTGCCGGTATGCTCTTGGGCTTCAACCCGATTTTCTTTTTGTATTCGTCATTGATTTTTGTGATCTGTCTTTATGTAACGAGTATGGTCAGCTTGACCAGTATGATCGCTGCGTGCTTGATCACGCTATCCACAATTGTGGTGCCTTTCGTCGCACCCGTCATCTTACCTGAACAAAATTGGTTGTTGACTTTCATCGCTGCTGGGGTAACGATCTTCATCTTTATCCGTCATCGTGAGAATATCACCCGCATCAAAAATGGTACGGAAAGCCGCGTGCCTTTTGGTTTAAACAAACAATAGCAGAAGCTGAGAAAAAGCCTAACGCGCTTTTCTCAGCTTCTTTTTTTATTTGACTGTGATTGAATACTTCGTGGCAAAATCAGTAGCTGGAGGCAAAGATTGAATTCCTGCCTTCTCCTTCAACTCACCGGTACTTGCTAAGGTATCTGCGATCCCACACCATGGTTCGATGCATAAAAATGGTGATTCTACAGGATACGTCGACCAAAAACCAACATAGGGCATTTGATTATAGCTTACTGTCACGCTATGGGGTGATTTTTCGCTGCGGATCGAAAAAGACTGCAGCCCTTTTGTTTCAAAAATAAGAGCGTCTTGTTCAAACATCTCATGTGTCAAGCTAAGATCCGTATTGGTCTGACCTAACGTGCGTTGTTCATAGTCGATATAGTTGCCCTTAAGCGGCAATTTGACCCGCGACTTTCGCGGGGAAAACGTCAAATAGTAATCCTCAAAGGTCAACCCTTTTGCTAACGGAACATTGAAGGCAGGATGACCGCCTATCGAAAAGAACATATCTTTTTGACCGGTATTTTTGACATTGTATTTGACGACTAGGCCATCTCCACCTAGTTCGTAGCTTACTTGCAATTGGAAATCAAAAGGATAGACAGCTCGTGTCGCTGCTGAACTTTCTAACTGGAACAGGACGAAATCATCACGCTGATCAATCACTTCAAAAGCCATATCACGAGCAAAACCATGACGAGGCAAGTGGTAGGTTTCCCCCTCATAGACGTACGTATCGTCTTTTAACGCGCCAACGATTGGAAATAAAATCGGTGCATGCTTGCCCCAATGTTTCGGGTCCGCTTGCCAAATGTATTCTAATTCGATCGTGGTATCAAATAAGCTTTGCAGCTCTGCGCCTTTTTCTGCAATCGTTGCTTGCAGATGACCGGACGTGATGGTAACTGTCATCATCTCATCTCCTAATATTGATGTTTCGTCAACTCTTCTTTGAAACGGCTGTTAAGCACTTTTAGATATGTCCCTTTCATGCCTAAAGAACGTGACTCAATAATACCTGCTGATTCTAATTTACGCAAGGCATTGACGATCACTGAACGGGTAATACCAATGCGGTCAGCGATACTAGATGCTGTCAAGCGGCCTTCATCCCCTTCTAGGGCTTCAAAAATGGCTTGTACGGCTTTCAATTCACTATAAGACAATGTGTTGATCGCCATTTGAACAGCTGTTGTACTACGTACATCCGCCTCAATACTGCGAGATTTTTGATAAAGGAACTGCATACCAACGACTGTTGCACTATATTCAGACAAAACCAAATCATTGTCATCAAAGGATTTATCGATCCTTGAAAGAATGATGGTTCCTAAGCGTTCACCGGCCCCATAGATGGGAACGACAGTGGTCAACCCATTCGGATACAGATCCCGTACTTCAATAGGGAATGCCGTCATATCGTCGCCAATTGGAATATTGGCTTCAGTTGACGTCAAATGATCCACCAACTCTGTGTAATTTTTGGGAAACTGTTTTTCCATAAACATTTTCTTGATGCGCTCATTGTTGACATCATGATTTTCAACAAAACCTAAGACGCTGCCGTCACTACTGATAATGTACGCATTACTATCGAGAATATTTCCTAGAATGACAGCCATTTTATCGTATGGCAAATCTGAAGCTAAATTAAAGGTATTTTTTTGTTGTAATAATTCGTTGATCTGTCTTGTCTTTTCTAATAAAGTTTTCATTGATTTGCTCCCTTTATAAAATATAGCGACTTAAGTCTTGGTCTTCTGCAATCGAGGCTAGTTTATCTTCCACATAGGCTTCAGTGATGGTGATCTCACCCATTTGCATCTCTGAGGCTTCAAACAACAAATCTTCTAATAGTTTTTCTAAAATCGTATGCAAACGTCGTGCCCCGATATTGTCTGTGTCACGATTGACTTGAAAAGCGATTTCGGCAATCTTCTGAATCGCTTCTAAAGTAAAGGTGACTTTGACATTCTCAGTTGCCAACAATGCCACATACTGTTTCACTAGCGCATTGTTCGGCTCTGTCAAAATTTTGACGAAATCTTCCTTGGTCAAATCATCTAGTTCGACACGAATCGGAAAGCGTCCTTGCAGTTCGGGAATCAAATCACTTGGTTTTGACAAATGAAAGGCACCTGAGGCAATAAACAGAATATGATCGGTTTGCAAGGCCCCATATTTGGTATTGACTTGCGATCCTTCCACGATAGGTAAAATATCCCGTTGCACGCCTTCTCGGGATACTTCACCAGATTGCTGTGATTTAGAGGTTACCTTGTCGATTTCATCCAGGAAAATAATACCGCTGGACTCAGCCAAACGTAGTGCTTCACTGTGGATATCCGCATCATTGACCAACTTAGAAGATTCTTCTTGGATCAGCAATTCACGGGCTTCTTTGACTGTAACCGTCCGTTCGATTTTCTTTTGCGGTTTCAATGCACCAAGGGTTTCATTCAAATCGATCCCCATTTGCTCCAAGCCATTGTTCATAGCAGGTGCTTGATTCTTCGGTTCATCGACTTCGATGGTCACTTCACGATTGTCCAGCAGTCCTTTTTCCAACTGCTCAAAAATCGCTTGCCGATTGCTGCGGATCTCATCCGTCAGTTCCTCTTTTGGTTCTTCTGGTTGTTGCGCACCATTGAACATATTCATCATTTGCTCATATGGATTGCCTTGTTTCTTTTGTTCCTTTTTGATCCCGGGTACCAATACTTTGACCAAACGGCGGTTGGCTTTCTTTTCCGCTTGGATGCGGACATTCTTGTACTGGTCTTTTTTGACGATTTGAATCGCATTTTCAACTAGATCCCGAACCATCGATTCGACATCTCTTCCGACATACCCTACTTCTGTAAATTTGGTTGCTTCCAATTTCACAAAAGGTGCGTCGACGATTCGCGCCAAGCGACGGGCGATTTCCGTCTTGCCGACACCAGTTGGCCCAATCATCAAAATATTTTTTGGTGTCACATCTTGCTGCATTTTTTCGTCTAACTGCAACCGACGATAGCGATTGCGCAAAGCAACAGCCACAGATTTTTTGGCAGCGGTTTGACCTACGATATATTCATCTAACTCTTTCACGATCTCCCGTGGTGATTTATTCTGGTTTGTCATTTTTCCACCTCATTTAAAACTCTTCAACAATAATGTTGTGATTGGTAAATACACAGATGTCCGCGGCGATATTCAATGCGCCTTCAGCGATTTCTTTTGCTGACAAGTCACCACCATACCGTTTCATGGCACGGGCAGCTGCTAAGGCATAATTTCCCCCTGATCCAATGGCCAAGATGCCTTCATCAGGTGTGATCACTTCCCCAGTTCCTGATACCAGAAGCATTTCCTTGTCATTCATGACGATCAGCATCGCCTCTAATTTTTGCATAGATTGCTGTGTACGCCATTCTTGGGCTAATTCAACGGCAGCTCGTTGCAAGTTCCCATTGTACTCATTTAATTTACCTTCAAATTTTTCTTCCAATGTAAAAGCATCTGCCACACTGCCGGCAAAGCCAACGATCACGTCGCCATTGTATATGCGACGGACTTTTTTTGCGGTGCCTTTCATGATTACTTGTTCGCCCATTGTTACTTGGCCATCTCCGGCCATGGCGAATTTGCCATCTTTTTCAACACCGCAGATCGTGGTTGAATGAAATTCTGCTGTCATCTTGTCTTCCTCCTGTATCTCTTACGCCCGTGGATGAAACTGGCGATAATTTTTTTGCAAACTGTCTTTGGTGACATGTGCGTAGATTTGCGTTGTTGACAAATTGGCATGTCCCAGCAGTTCTTGAACTGTCCGCATGTCAGCGCCATGATTCAATAAATGCGTTGCAAACGTATGACGCAGCATATGCGGATGGATCTGACTGTCTAAACTGCTTTTTTGGATCACTTGATTCAAGACATATTCAATGCCTGTCGGTGTGATCCCGTCGCCTAGGCGATTGACAAAAACGAATGGATGGTCTTTGTGAAATTTGTCTGTCAAATACTGACGGCCATCAGAAAGGTAGCGTTTGACGGCTTTTTGGGCATAACTGCCAAAAGGAACATAGCGATCCTTGTTGCCCTTTCCATGAATCAGCAACACGCCGCTTTCCCAATCGATATCTGGTATCGTTAAATTGCTGCACTCGCTGACCCGCAAGCCTGATCCATACAACACTTCCAGCAACGCCAGATTGCGTTGTTGGAGCGGCTCATCACCGGTCACACTCTCAAATAACGCAGCCATCTCCTGTTCATAAAAAAAACGCGGTAATTTCGCATTCTTTTTTTTCATATGGACATACGCAAAAGGATTTTCTTTCACGACTTCATGTTTCGTCAGATAGTGATAAAACGACCGCAAGCTCGCCATTTTGCGGCTGATCGAATTACGGCTATAGCCTTGTTCGTTGAGGTAACTCAAGTAGACCCTCACATCGCGATAATCGATCGTTAAGAATGCACTGTTGCCGGAATCTGCCAAAAACTGAAAGAAATTCTCCATGTCTTCTTCATAGGCTTTCTTCGTCTTCTCAGAATACCCTCTTTCGAAAATAAGATAACGAAAAAATTCATCTTGAAGTTGTTCTTCTTGCAAAACAATCCCTCATTCCGTGATTCAAAATAACTCTATCACAGCTAAAACAAAAAGACAAACGAATTGTCAGAATTTAACCAATATTTCAAAGTTCAGACATAATTGTGAAAATTTCTTAAGAATCTTCCAACAATTTTCAATGTTTTTCAACTTTTTCTCAACAAAAAAGGACTGCAAAAAGTGTCAGCAAGACACGTTTTTGCAGCCTCTGTCAGATTATTCGTTGATCGGTTCCGCTGTTTCGGTTTGAGGATGCGCAGAGAGGGCACCAACCAATTCTTTGTTGCCTTGTTTGGTTGACATCGTATCGTTGATCAAACCTACCAAATCTAAACCAGTGGTTTCTTTGATCGTATCGAAGGTGCGGGCAAGACCAGCTTCTCCCATGCCATGAAGGCCATCATTGCCGCCAAAACTAACGACTTTATCAATATTGCTCAATGGTGCATTGACCTCTTTGGCGATCTCTGGCAAGACTTTGATGAATTCCATCAAGATACCTGCTTCGTTCAGCTTGGTCAACGCAACAGCCATCTTCTCGCGGCTTTCTGCTTCCGCTTGACCGACTTTGGCGATCCGGTCGGCATCTGCGGAACCTAATTTCTCGATACGTTCCGCTTCCGCTTGGGCAGCCAATTTGACTTTTTCCGCTTCTGCTTGGGCATGGGCGATTTCTTTGGCTTTATCAGCCAATGCATTTTGTTCTACCACATATTTGTCGGCTTCGGCTTTTTTCCGAACGGTGGCGTTTAATTCTTTCTCTGTTAATTCGGCTTGTTTCTCTTGGATCTCGATATTTTTTTCTTGTTCGATCAGTTGGACTTTCATCTTTTCACCGACAGCGATTTGTTCAGCCTTCGCATCAGCAACTTCGCGTTCTTGTTTGTATTGCGCTTGTTTCAAGGCCATTTCTTTCGTGGCTTCGGCAATCTCGGTTTGACGGCGAATCTCTTCATGCTGTGCCAACTGCTCATTTTCAGCTTGCTTGATTCGTGTTTCCCGCAAAGCATTTGATTCAGCAACTTCAGCATTTTTCTTCACAACTGCGATTTGTGGACGACCTAACGCATCCAAATACCCATTGGTATCCGACACATCTTTGATGGTAAAGGACACGATCTCCAATCCCATCTTTTTCAAGTCTGTCGAGGCTACCTCTTGGACTTGTTCAGCAAAATCATCACGATTTTTATAAATGGCTTCTACAGTCATCGTACCCAATATCGCGCGTAAATGTCCTTCTAGCACTTCTTGGGCTTCATCTTCCAACTCTGCAGTCGATTTGCCTAAGTATTGTTCTGCTGCTGTTTTGATTGATTCTGTACTGTTGCCAACTTTGACTAAAACTGTAGCACTGGCTTTGATCGGTACACCTTGCTCCGTATACACTTCTGGTGTGCCAATTTCCAATTTGTGGGTCAGCAAGCTTAGTTTGTGGGCTTTTTGGACAATTGGGATCACAAATGTCCCGCTGTTTTTCAAGATTTTGATTCCTTCTTTGCCCAAGAAAGACCCCGTAACGATCAATGCTTCATCGGGTTTGCCGATGCGATAGCGAATCATTAAAAACGCGATCAGTAATACCAACAAAATAATGCCCCAGAAAATAGGATTACTTAAAAATTGTAACGCTGAACCTGAATCTACCATTCGAACACACTTCCTATTCTATAAAATGTTTGCTTTCAACCACCAACGCGATTCCTTTTTGATCAACCTCAACAATGATGACTTTTGTGCCAACGGGTAACACCATATTTTTGTTGCGGTCTTCCTCCCGATAGAGCCGAGCCGGATAGACCGAACGGGCTGTTTGGCTGCCGATTTCCATCACTTCACCCATAGACGGTCCAGCGATTTTTTCGGTCAATTCCCCAATCAGAAAGTCTGACTGACTGATGACGTTACTGTTGTTTTTGTCTGTTATGCGATTATAAAACCACATCAACGGTGCCAGTATGACACTGAATAGCAGAAAAACAACCAATAATCCCCCAATGATCAAAATCAGCCAACCCAAAAATTGAATGACTGTCGGAAATTGTGCGAGATATGTTTGAATCATCGAGAACCATTTTTCGGCCACTTTGCTCCCCGCCTTTCATTGTTACAAACTATCATAAGTCAACAAAAGAAAAGTTTCAAGACAAATTAAAAAAAAGCCCTCTTACTAATTTAAAGTAAGAGGACTGTTGAATGCTCACAATAATTCGGTTTTGGCTGTTTCTAAAGCAGTCAATGCACGATTGGCCAACGCTTCATAGCGAGATTTCTTATCCCGGATCCGCTCTGGTAATTCAGGCAGCAAACCAAAATTGGCATTCATAGGTTGGAAATGTTTGCCTTCTGCATGGGTGATATAGTAAGCCATGCTCCCGATCGCAGTTTCTTGCGGAAAGATGATCGGGTCTTCTTCTTTCGCTAATTTTGCTGCATTGATCCCAGCAATCAAACCACTGGCAGCACTCTCGACATACCCTTCGACCCCAGTCATTTGACCGGCAAAGAATAAGTCAGCCCTTTTTTTCGACTGATATGTTTGCTGCAGCAATTCAGGAGAATTCATAAAGCTGTTGCGGTGCATGACGCCAAAACGCACGAATTCAGCTTCTTCTAAACCGGGAATCATACGAAAAACGCGTTTTTGCTCCCCCCATTTTAAATGGGTTTGGAATCCGACGATATTATACAGTGAAGCTGCTGCGTTGTCTTGTCGCAACTGGATCACCGCATAAGGTCGTTTGCCCGTCTTTGGATCTTCTAGGCCGACTGGTTTCATTGGACCAAATAGCATCGTTTTAGGCCCACGACCAGCCATAACTTCGATTGGCATACAGCCTTCAAAGAATTTTTCTTTTTCAAATGCTTTTAACGGTGCCACTTCTGCTTCAAGCAACGCTTCTCGAAAGGCATAAAACTCTTCTTTGGTCATCGGACAATTCAAATAAGCAGCTTCGCCCTTATCATAACGTGATTTAAGATAGACTTTGTCCATATTGATCGTTGATTTATCTACGATTGGTGCTGCCGCATCATAAAAGTAGAATCCCTCTGATCCGTTGAAGGCTTGGATTGCTTGTGACAATGGTTCCGAGGTTAGCGGTCCTGTGGCGATCACAGTGATACCCTCTGGGATCTCAGTGATTTCTTCTTCAAATACCGTTACTAATGGATGTTCTTTGACACGTTTGGTCACAAGGGCGGAGAAATCGTCACGATCGACTGCCAATGCGCCTCCTGCAGGGACTGCAGTTTCGTCCGCCGATGTGATGATCACAGAATTTAGACGACGCATCTCTTCTTTCAAGACGCCGACTGCATTGGTCAAATTATTGCCTCTCAACGAATTCGTACACACCAACTCAGCGAAATTATTGCTATGATGCGCTTCTGTTGTTTTTTTGGGACGCATTTCATATAGATTCACGGCTACGCCTGCTTCAGCAGCTTGCCAGGCAGCTTCACTTCCAGCCAGTCCGGCACCGATTACATTTATTTTTTTCATAGTCAGACTCCTTTTTTACAGCTTGTGGTTAGATAGATGCCAATCACCAGGCAACAGGAACGGCCCATCCGACTGGGTCATCAGGGCGTTGGCACAAGATGATCCAGCAGAGTTGCCGTTGTGGTTGTCTTATTTTTGGACTTGCTCTTCGTAGTCGCCATTGATACAAACGACCTGTTTGCCGCCTTTGACTTTCTTTTCAACTAGGTAGTTGTCACATTTCGGACAATTGCGTCCGACAGGTTTATCCCAAGACGTAAAGTCGCATTCTGGATAACGGGTGCAACCATAGAATAAGCGATTTTTCTTTGATTTACGCTCAACAACTTGTCCTTCGTGACAGACAGGACATTCGACACCGATTTCCTTGACGATTGGCTTGGTATTGCGGCAATCAGGAAAATTGCTACAGGCGTAAAATTTGCCATATCGGCCTAATTTGATGACCATCGGATGTCCGCATAGATCACAGTCAAAGCCAGCTGGTTCATCTTTGATTTGGATCTTTTCGATTTGTTCTTCAGCAGTAGTCAATTCTTTTTCGAAAGGACGATAAAATTGATCAACGACTTTGACCCATTCTTCTTTTCCAGCTTCTACGCTATCCAAGCTATTTTCCATTTCTGCTGTAAAATGGGTATCAACGATCTGTGGGAAAAACTCTTCGATCAACGAGTTGACGATTTCCCCCAATTCCGTTGGTTCAAAGCGTTTTTGCGCCAACTTCACATAATATCTGCGTTGGATCGTTTCAAGTGTAGGGGCATAAGTTGAAGGACGACCTACACCATTTTCTTCCAGTGTTTTGATCAATGTCGCTTCACTGAAGCGGGCTGGTGGCTGTGTAAAGTGTTGTTTCGGTTCGATCGATACAGATTGGACAGTATCTCCCTCAACTAAGTCAGGCAAGATATTTTCTTTGTCTTCTTTGCCATCATCTCGGCCCTCAACATAGACTTGCATGAATCCTTTAAATTTGATCTTAGAGCCATTGGCGATAAAAATCGCGCCATTTTGGTCCAACGTCACTTTCATGGTATCCAAAATTGCCGGCGTCATTTGACTAGCGACGAAACGCGCCCAAATCAAACGATATAGTTTCATTTGATCCTTATCCAAGAATTTTTCGAGACTCTCTGGCGTCCGCAAGACACTGGATGGCCGAACCGCTTCATGGGCGTCCTGCGCCCCTTGGGCATTGGCACGTTTTTTGCCTCCATGGGCAGAAAATTCCGTTCCATACGTGCTTTCAATGAATGCAGCCGCTTCAGCTTTTGCGGAATCGGCGATCCGTGTCGAATCCGTACGCATATAGGTGATCAACCCAACGGTTCCTTGCTTGCCTAAGGCAATGCCTTCATACAATTGCTGCGCGACCATCATGGTTTTTCTGGTACGGAAATTCAGTTTACGGGCTGCTTCTTGTTGCAGACTACTCGTCGTGAATGGCGCTGCAGGATTGCGCTTGCGCTCTTTCTTTTCAACTTTTGTCACTTGGAAATCTTTGCTTGTTAACCGTTCTGTCACTTCTTTGATGCTTTCTGCATTCGGCAATTTTTTCTTTTTGCCGTCTAATCCCCAGAAGTTGGCTTTAAATTTTTTGGTTGCTTTCTTGAAGTTGCCATCGATACTCCAATATTCTTCCGGTACAAAATCGCGAATTTCTTTTTCACGATCGATAATGATTTTTAGGGCAACAGATTGCACCCGACCGGCACTCAAGCCTTTTTTGACTTTACGCCACAAAATCGGACTGAGAGAATAGCCGACTAGACGGTCTAAAATACGACGGGCTTGTTGGGCATCCACCAGATTCACATCAATGGTACGTGGTTCCTTGAAAGCTGCTTTGACTGCATCTTTGGTGATCTCATTGAAGACCACGCGATTTTGATCTTTCAAATCTAGGCCCAATAAGAAAGCCAAATGCCAAGCAATGGCTTCCCCTTCTCTATCCGGGTCACTTGCGAGATAAACTTTTTCAGCTTTTTTAGCTGCTGAGCGCAAGCCTTTGATCACATCGCCTTTGCCGCGTATTGAAATATAATGGGGTTCATAATCATTTTCTACATCGATCCCCATTTTGCTTTTTGGTAAATCTCGAATATGTCCTACACTCGCAACAACTTTATAATTTCGTCCGAGGTATTTTTCTATGGTTTTCGCCTTCGCTGGCGATTCCACAATGACTAAATATTTGTATGCCATATAAAGAATGGCTCCTTCCTGGATTTTTCCTACTATATATATACCTTCAATCAATGAATCTATCATATGTTTAACAAACATACAAATCGTAGCTTATCATAGCTTTCGAAAAAAGTTTTGTCAAGGAAGGTTGATTACAAACATGATAAATACGTTAACTCTTGCAAGATATCCACCACGTCAATCGTACATTTGGCCCCATCTTGAATCAATTGATGGCAGCCTTTAGATTGTGGTGAAATGATTTCTCCCGGCACTGCAAAAACTTCTCGTCCATTTTCTAATGCCAATTGTGCCGTAATCAAAGAGCCGCTTTTTTCTTTGGCCTCAATGACACAAACGCCTTGCGCAATGCCAGCAATCAAGCGATTGCGCATCGGGAAATGAAACCGCTTTGGTGGGGTTCCCATGGGATATTCACTGATCACCAAATGTGCCTGACAGATTTCTTCATACACATGCCGTGACGATGCAGGGTAACAGATATCTACGCCTGTACCAACGACTGCGATGGTTTTGCCATGATTCCGCAAAGCAGACTCATGAGCGAAACTATCCACACCTTTCGCTAACCCGCTGAGGATCACATAATTTTCTGCGATTAACGGCGGAACCAATCTCTCGCATACTTTTCTGCCATACATAGAGGCCTCTCGCCCGCCGACCAGCGCGATACTTGGTCTTTGAAGCAAAGATATTTCCCCCTGATAGAACAAGAGCACAGGCGGATCTGCTATACGCCGGAGTAAATCTGGATATGTTGGTGAAAAAAAAGTTATCAACTGTTGTTCACCCAACATCTGACGAAGCGTTGATTCTGACATCTTTTGCCATCTCTGATGGATCTGCTCGGCTTTTTGAGGGGAAAAACCGATTTGTTGCAAGTCTGCCGACTGGATGATCGTATGGCGCTGGGCTAGCCAATATTTCACGATTCGCCAAAAGCTTTTTGCCCCGATCCCCGGACAGTAGTACAACCTGATTATCTGTTTTTCAAAAGTTGAACATTCATCGTAGTGCACAATAAAAAACCTCTTTTCTTTAGCATACTTAAAATAAGATTCGCTAAAAAAAGAGGTTTGTATGAAAATCATAGATACTGTTTGACTGGTGCAAATGTTTTGCGATGGATCGGACATATGCCGTGATCCTTCAATCCATCCAAATGGTTTTTTGTGCCATATCCCGCATTTTTATCAAATCCATAATAGGGATATGTTTGGTGATAGTCTACCATCAAATTGTCCCGGTAGACTTTTGCGATGATACTTGCAGCTGCAATACTAGTCGAACGGGCATCGCCTTTGATCAGACTTTGCTGTTCGATGGCCGTATCGATCGTCATGGCATCCACCAATAGATATTCAGGGGTCACAGCTAAGTCTTCTAAGGCGATTTTCATCGCTAATCGGCTCGCTTGATAAATATTCAAGCGATCGATTTCATCATTTGAGACAACGCCCATCCCTATGGCAATCGCATGGTTGTGAATCTCAACAAACAATGCATCGCGTTTTTTTTGAGATAGTTGCTTTGAATCGTTCAAACCCAAGATTTGACAGTCTTTGGGCAAGATCACTGCAGCGGCAACCACTGGACCTGCAAGCGGGCCCCGACCGACTTCATCAAGGCCTGCGATAAATCGGACACCTTTTGCATAGGCTGCTCGTTCAAAGACAGACATCTCGTTGGACTTTGCGATCAGTTGCTGTTGTTTGATTTGCTGCTTTTCATATTGCGCAATCAGCGTTTTAACGCCGCTGCGGGTATCGTCGCGCAAAGCTGCTAGGTAAGCTGGATCATGAAATTGCGGATCAAATAAACGGGTTTTGATTTCCTTAATCGACTGTGTCATCTGCCTCATCTAACTCCTCTAAACGATCTAAAGTATACCGCCCTAGCTTTCCTTGGCGTATATCAAAGACAACGAGTTCAGCACCGCGATCATAGTTGTCTTTGTGCCCTCTTTTTTGGGTGATTTTCATCAAAAGTTCTGGCGCCAACAATGCTGCTTCTTCTGGTGTCAAATTGTAGCGAAGAGCAATCTTATCTGGATAATAACGGGCAAAAAAATCGAGTCCATACAAAGCGATATCATCTAAATGGATCAATTGATCTTTGATTGCACCCGTCAATGCCAACCGTTTGCCAATTTCAGGATCTTCAAATTTCGGCCATAAGATCCCTGGAGTATCCAATAATTCGACCTCATTGCCAAAGCGCAACCACTGCTGTCCTTTCGTGACACCAGGTTTATTTCCTGTTTGGGCGATTTTCTTGCCAACAAGACGGTTCATCAAGGTTGATTTACCTACATTCGGAATACCGATCACCATGGCTCGGATTGCGCGAGGCTTTAACCCTCTTGCTTTGTCGCGGGCGATTTTTTCTTGCAAGACTTCTTTGGCTGCAGGCACGATGCCTTTGATCCCTTGGTTATCTTGCGCATTGATTGCCAATGCAACATACCCTTGCTTTTTAAAATAGGCAACCCAATGTTTGGTTTGCTGCGGATCAGCCAAATCGGCTTTGTTGATCAAAATCAACCGCGGTTTTTGTTGTAATAATTGATCCAGCATCGGATTGCGTGATGAAATAGGTAACCTTGCATCAACCAATTCGAAGACGATATCAACAAATTTTAGTTTTTCACTGACTTCACGTCTGGCTTTTGCCATATGACCCGGAAACCATTGAATCGTCATGGTATATCCTCCTTCTCTTTCAGGCACATCAGCCAAAACGCAAGAACTTTTATCTTGCAGATGTGCGTTGTGCTGAGATCGCTATCAGCTTACGCTGATATTCTCTTGTCCGTTGATATTATACGGGTTTCAAGGGCATTCGTCTATAACAGAATCATGATTCACCAATATTCTTTCATCATTAGATCAGCAAGTTGACCGGCGAATAGATAGTGATTTAGCCCTTTCATTGACAGATGTGTCCTATTGTTTTTTTGAATGACCAACCATACGCTCGCAATCCTTTCTTAAGAAAAAGCAAAGATTGGCAGAGTTTGACGAAAGCCTCCTAACCAAAACATCGTTTTGATTAGGAGGCTTTCCAACAGATAAAACAATCAAATGAAGCGAATATGTGAGAAAGGATAATAGACAAAGCGCGCGTTACCCAAAATGGCATCTCCAGAAATCGGCCCAAAGGAGCGGCTGTCTTTTGACGCTCGGCGATTGTCACCAATCACAAAATAGCTGTCTTTTCCGAGTTTTTCTACACCCAACAGAGATTCTAAATCAAAATCATTCGTGTAAGACGCTGTTTCGTGATCATTGTTGCGGTTTTTTGCTAAGAAAGGCTCTTCAACAGGTTCGTCATTGATGTACAACTGATCGGCTTCATACTTCACAGAATCACCTGGCATACCGATCACCCGTTTGATATAGGTTGACCCATCTGGCATTTGAAAGACAACCACATCGAAGCGACGAATCGGCGAAATCTTCTCAATGATCACCATATCTCCTTGTTGTAATGTGCCTTCCATCGAGTTGCCTGAAACTGGGACAGGAATCAACAAAAACGCACGAATCAAAAAAGCAGTTGCAAATGCGATCAAGGCATATTTGAACAGCAGCCAAAAACGATCACGCCACTGATGTTCAGTTGTCATTGCAGTTTCCTCCCTTTTTCAAATCAATCTTCAGCCAACAAGGACAACGCTTTGAGATATGCCGGATCCTCAGCTTTGATTTTTTCTGTTACAGCCTGTTCGATTGCTTGCGCCGTTTCCGCATCGACTTCGCCACTTTCAGTAAGCGACATTTTCTTTTGAAAAGCGGTCACAGCCGCTGCTGTCTGATCATTAAAGGTATCGCCCTCTGTATCATATCCTAACGCCGCTAGGAATTGATTGAGGTTGCTGACCGCATCCGAACTTTGTCCGGCTTTTAACGCATTGTCTCGGGGCAGTGGCGCTAGGTAAGCATATGCCGGATAATCTGCCTCATAATCAGGCATGACGCCCTGATCATTGACCCATTCTTCATTGGGCGTCAACCATTTCATGATCGTCATTTTCAACTCGCTGTTATCGCCTAAATCTTTGATATTTTGCACGGTTCCTTTGCCAAAGGTTTCTGTGCCTACGATCGGAATCCCAGCCGATTCTTGCAACGCCGCTGCAAAAATCTCAGAAGCCGAGGCACTACCGCCATCTACTAGCACAACGACTGGTTCAGTGACTTTGAATCCTCCATCCAATGTTTCGCTGGCTTTGGTCTCGCTGATCACTCCTGCGTTACTGGCAAATTTAACGATCGTTTGGCCGTCTGTCAAAAACATACTTGCCATGATCTGAACCTGATCCAATAATCCGCCTGGATTTTGCCGCACGTCCAAGACAAATGAGGTGGCACCTTCACTTCTTAGCGCAGTGATCATTTCTTTTAATTCCCCTGCTGTTTCCTCGCCAAATGATGTGATCTCAATTTTGCCGATCGCTGCATTTTCTGCCGCAATCTCACCATGGACCGTTTCTATCGGAATCGTATCTCTCGTAAGCGTCACATCGAAGGTTTCTTTCTCTCTTTGCAAGGTCAAAGTCACTTTGGATCCTTTTTCTCCGCGAATCTTTGCAACTACTTCAGACAAGGTTTGGCCTTGGGTATCTTCTCCATCTACCTTTAAAATGCGATCCCCCATACGTAAGCCGCTCTTTTCGGCAGGTGTGTTTTTGATTGGTGCTTGGGCAATCTCAGGATACTCATCAACCAATGACAAAGTGGCGCCGATTCCTTCAAAACTTCCAGATAATGACTGATCTAATTCATCAGCAGCAGACTCGCTCAAATACGTCGTATAAGGGTCATCCAGTGCGTCTGTCATGCCCTGAAGTGCCCCTTCGATCAAGGCATCTTCATCGACTTCTTGGTAATAATTGCCTTTGATCTGTTCAAAAAGTTGTTCTATTTTCGCGATCCCGCTCTCTTCTGTCTGTGTTTCTTCCACAACTGTTGCAGCGGACTGTTGTTCAGCCTGTTGCCAGATATAGACACCACCGCCAGCTAAAATCGCCACACTGGCAAGCGAAATAAAATAGCGGCTCGTTGAGATTCCTTTCATCTTGTTGCCTCCTTTGTTTAGCGATTGTTTTCCGTATAATCAGCCCATATCCGATCGAAGATATCCATTGAAGGCAAATAGTCCACACTGAGTTCCAAATAGGAAGAGATTTCTTCATAATCATCGGTATGTTTAGGAAACTGAATATCATGACTGGCATGGGTAGCAAAAATCTGCGCTTCATCCGTATGACTTGGCCCCTTGACCGCCATTAAGTAACTATAGAAGCTCTTACGCATGGGCTTCATCCCAGTGATCTGCTAAAAATGCTGCACGGCGGGCATGATTGCGGGCAAAATTCTCAGGATTTTTTTTGTAGTAGTCTTGATGTTCATCTTCAGCCAAATAAAAAGGCTGCGCTGGCTCGATTGCCGTGACGATCGGCTCAGTGAATCTGCCACTCGCTTGCAGTGCGGCTTTACTTGCCAATGCCGTTTGCTGCTGTTCGTCATTGAAATAAAAAATCACCGGACGATAATTATCTCCTCGATCCTCAAATTGCCCAAAGGCATCAGTAGGATCTGTTTGCTGCCAATAAATCGTCAATAAATCATCAAAACTGATTTTTTCTGGATCAAAGATGATTTCCACTGCTTCTGTATGGCCAGTTTGATGACTCTTGACTTCTTGATACGTGGGATTTTTGGTGTGGCCTGCTGTATAACCCGAAAAAATCGACTCGATTCCATCTAATTCATCAAAAGGTTGGATCATGCACCAAAAACAACCACCTGCAAATATCGCTCTTTCCATTATTCATCCTCCGATTCAGCTGGTAGATAAAGACTCATTTGAATCTCATCATCCACCAGATTGATTTTATTGGCTTTGATAAATAAGCCATTTTGCATTCTAAATTGGTCTAAGCGAATCAGAATGACTTGCTCATCCGCATTGACCTCTATCCATTCCGGAAATTTAAAACTGCGTTTGATCATTTTCAAGACTTCGCTCGTTGGCAGATCTAATGTACCGATCGACAAACTTTTCGCTTTTAATTGGACATTGCCTTCTTCAGTCACATAAGGGTCAAAGTATAAATAAAATGTGATCGGAAAACCCAATACTTGAAACTCACCAGTCAGCAAGGCTTCATTCCGCAATTCAAAATCATACGTGACATCCTGTCCTTTTTGGAAGTCTGACAGGTAAAAATCAATCAATTGATTGACCTGACTTTTATTGCTGTTGACCGTCAGTACTGGGCTGCCTTCCCGCTGCACCAATTCAGTGCTTTCGTTCAGACCACTTTCCCTTTGTTGAAAAATTCTTGAGGCAAAAAAGACGGTCGTCCCTATTAATAGTCCTGCTAGGACCAGAAAAGCAATTTTCCAGTAATTGATTGTTTTATCTTGCTTAACGAGTGTTTTGGGTTCCGGCTTCTTTTCATTGGGTTTCATTTTGATTCCTCCTGTACCAGCCATTTGTCTTGTGTTTTGATCAATTCATCTCTAACTGCATTGGCCATCAATTGATACCCTAGATTATTGGGGTGGAACCGATCGCCTTCATATAAGACATTGTTGGTGATATTATTGGTGATCGTTTCTTGGCTATCGCTGGAAGAAGTACTGTCCGTTGTACCAGCAGAAGCGGACGTTTCTGCATCCGCAGAGGCACTGCTGGTGGTTGTGCTTTCGGCCTCGTCCTCTTCCGTATCCGCGATACCGACTTCGTCGCTTAAACCTTTATATAATAGATCATTGATTGGAATAAAATATGCATTCGTTTGTTGTTGGATAAAGCTGTCCGTTTGTGCATTCCAATTATCGATGATCGTTTGCATATCAGTGATTTCAGGAAAGTTTAAATAAAACGGATTGTAAATCCCCAGCACATAGATGGGGGCATCCTCATTCAAAGAACGAATTTGACTGAATAGATCAGTCATTCTTTCCGTATAATCGGCCATTGGTTCGGTAAAAGAATCAATACTTAAACCGAAAAACTTAGACTGGATGACTTTTAACACGTCATTCCCCCCTACTGTCAAGGTGATCAAATCAGCGTCAGCCAAATCCCCCCGCAAATCTTCATCGTTCTTGACCCGTTTTAATATTTGATCGCTGCGTTCACCGGCAACACCATAATTGTGTGTGACTAAATTCGTTAACCCATAGCGATCTTGCAGATCACCGGCTACGATTGGTACAAATCCGCCGCGAGCGGTCTCATCACCGACCCCTTCAGTCAACGAATCGCCTAATGCCACGTATTCTATCGTATCTTTGGCCGCATCATTTGCAGCAAGCTGACCGCTAGGAGACAATAAAGGCGCAGCTTTTGGAATCAAAAAATGAAAGAAGAAACCAGTTGCACAGGCAATCAATCCCACTGTCATCAAATATATACCTAGTTTTTTCCATTTCAACATTTGCCAAACCCCTTACTTGTAATCTTTGCTATTTTAACAAAATTCTCATCAAATGCCTAGCAGTATTCTTTTTATTCGGCAGACTATAAACGAAACATAAGAATAAAAAAAACGATTCGTGTGTCAACGAATCGTTTCTAGGTCCACTACCTTTTATTCTGTGCTGTAAGTAATGGCAAAAGCCCCTTTACCCGTATGCGTAGCAATGATCGGGGTCGTATGCAGCAGAGGAATATCTAAATCAGGAAACGCTTCTTGCAGTTCTCGTTTGAATCGCTCAGTGATCTCTAAGCCATCCGCATGGGAGATACCAATCTTCGTGACTTTCGGTAAATGCTGCAATTCGTTTTTTAACTCTTCGAACCATTTGTTGAAGGTTTTTGCCCCTCGTCCTTTGATGATAGGAATCAACTCTGAATGGTCGAAATCCATGATGACTTTCATATTCAACAGACTTGACAATAATCCTTTTGCTCGACTGATGCGGCCACCTTTGACCAAATTTTCTAATGTTGATACGCCAATAAATAGTTTGGTATTATTCCGTACCCGTTCAACTTCCGGCAGCACCTCAGCCAAGGTTTTGCCTGCTTGCGCAAGTTCAGCAGCCCGAATCACCTGAAATGCTAAGGCCTGATCGGTGGTGTCACTATCAATGACCGTCACATTTGCTTTAGACAATTGGCTCGCTTGACGGGCCGCTTCAACAGTACCGCTTAACCCTTTTGTCATATGGATCGCCAATACCTCACTGCCATCTTTCCCAAGTTCATCAAACAATTCTACAAAATGACCAATCGGTGGTTGGCTGGTTTTAGGTAATTCTTTGGCTTGACTCATCATCTGCATGAATTTCTCGCCTGGTAACGTTTCATCATCTGGATAAACGACACCATCGATCATGACAGAAAGCGGTACAACATGGATCGCCAACTCGTCGCGAACAGTTGGCGTCATGGTACAAGAAGAATCGGTCACAATTTTAAGTTTTGCCATCATATATTCACTCTTTCTTCAATTCAAGTCTTTTTTCGTGGTAAAATAACCATAGACCATTTATACTTAGTATAACAGAGAGAAAAATTTTTTTCATCTAATTTTGATTTAGAGGGACGGTGTCATATGCAGCACATGAAATTTAGTCGTAAATATTTGATTCTCAACGAAGTATTGAACGCCGTGACCCACGGCATTGGCTTTGGCTTGAGTGTAGCAGGATTGGTGATTCTGCTAGTCAAAGGTGCCCGCTTAGGTTCGCCGATCCATCTTGTTTCTTACGCAATCTATGGTTCAATGATGATCTTGCTTTTTTTGTTTTCTACACTCTTTCACAGTCTAATGTTCACTCGTGCAAAAAAAGTCTTCCAAGTGTTTGATCATGCGTCGATTTTTCTATTGATCGCCGGCAGTTATACGCCTTTTTGTCTACTCAGTATCCATGGATGGTTAGGCTGGTCACTGTTCATTTTGATCTGGTTGTTGGCCATTAGCGGCATCGTCTATAAATCGTTGACTTTGCACAAGAAAGAAACAGTGTCGAAAGTTTCTACGATGATTTATATTGTCATGGGTTGGCTATGTGTGATCGCCTTCAAACCCTTGATTGAAAACCTAGGTTTTTGGGGCACTTTTTTACTCGCCAGCGGCGGGGTTTCTTATACAGTAGGTGCGCTATTTTATAGTTTGAAGAATGTGCGGTTCATGCATGTGGTTTGGCATTTATTCGTGATGTTAGGTGCTGGATTGATGTTCTTCTCCGTCTTATTCTTTACTTGATGATACAGATACAAAAAGAGCCGAAGATTTCTCAACGTGCAGAAATCTTCGGCTCTTTTTATTTTTTCTGATAAAATTCAAATCGATGTCGATATTTATTGCGGTCATCGACAATGCCTGGAATCGTTTTGGTCAATTGCCATTTTTCCCAATCGATAGCTGGGAAAAAAACATCGCCTGTAAAACGTTCATCGATCACTGTTCGATACAATTGATCACAGTCGTCGATCATCGTCTTGAAGACACCCGCTCCACCAGTCAGAAATACCGGGTGATCTTGTGCGTTGGCATAAGCCAAAACCTCTTCTCGATCATGCATCACCAAGACACCTTCTGCCTGATAGGAAGGATCCTTTGTCAAAACGATGGTTGTCCGTTGCGGCAATGGTCGTCGATCCATCCCTTCAAAGGTTTTTCGACCCATAATAATGGTGTTATGAATAGTCTGTTCCTTGAAAAATTTCAAATCATTGGGTAAATGCCACGGCAACGTGCCATTTTCACCAATCAATCCTTGGTTGTCTTGTGCCCATAGTGCGATCAACATCTGTGATTACCTTCTTTCATCATATAGTGATTGCGTGATTGCTGCCGCTATTTGCAGCCTTTCCGTCAATTGTCTTGCCGGGTCATCAGACATCCCATCATGGTTACGAGAAGCATAGCATAACCCATCACAAGCCTGATAGATCAATTTGCCTCCATTTGCCAATACAATGCGCGGCCACTCTCCATCATTTAACCTGCCCCGATTATCTTTTAAAAAAATATCAATCAATGACGTTGCGAATATTGCACTGCCTGCAGTGATATCCACATGATCGATTTGGAAAAGCTTTTCAGCCACTTGATTGACCAATGATTCGGTCACACGCCAAGCATAAGGATGACTATCAAATGCGTCTGGCGTTCTGCCCAAGATACAGTAGGTATCTTTCTCTACAGGCAGACGACTCATGTGCGAGAGCTCATCTGGAAAATAGTCATACCACGTAAGCAACCTGTCAAAATCACAAAGCTGAAAGGATGACAAATTTGGACATTCAGCCTTCGCTGCAGTTACAGCTCTTCTTCTTGCGTCACCCGCACCTTTGGCTGCAATCATCAATGTTTTACACCTGTCGTCAGCTTGCAGCATGCGAACAAGTTCGTCATTTGTTGCGTCAGATATTGTAAAGAAGACCCCTGCGAATTGTATACTCAAAAAATCAAGCAGCGACATCACAAGTGTTTCATCGAAAGCTTCCCGCCCCCGATAATGGACCGTAGCAATCATTCCACGGCTTGATTGCTTCATGTTGCAGCACCTCCGCTCTTTTTGACACACGGCCGATCCCTATGCTAAACAGCAATCGGTGCTTTGATCGCAGGATGGGGATCATAGCCTTCCAATGTGATATCAGACATCTCAAAATCAAAGATTGAACGTTTTTCGGGATTCAACACCAATTTCGGTGCTGGGCGAACATCTCTTTTCAACTGTTCTGTCATTTGTTCGAAATGATTGCTGTATAGATGAGCATCTCCCAGTGTATGCACGAACTCGCCGACACCTAGACCCGTTTCGTGGGCAATCAAATGGGTCAATAAAGCATAACTGGCAATATTGAATGGTACCCCCAGGAATACATCTGCGCTACGTTGATAGAGTTGACAGCTTAACCGACCATCATGGACATAAAATTGAAACATCGTATGACACGGCGGCAAAGCCATCGACGGTACATCTTCTGGATTCCACGCTGAGACGATCAAGCGTCTAGAATCAGGTGTTTTTTTGATCATCTCAATGACTTCTTGGATCTGATCGATAAAGCCCCCTTTGGCTTTTTCCCAATGACGCCATTGATAGCCGTATACGTGACCGAGATCGCCATGCTTTTGGGCAAAATCGTCATCTGACAAAATACGGTCGCAAAATGCTTGTAGTTCCTGTTGATAGACAGTATTGAAGGCTGCATCCACCAACGATCGGCGACCAAAGTCAGTCATATCCGGGCCAGTGTAATCTGGGCTTTTAACATATCTTTCAAAAGCCCATTCATCCCAAATATGATTTTTGTGGGCCAATAAAAAGCGGATATTGGTATCCCCTTTTAAAAACCACAACAATTCGCTCTTGATCAAGCCGAAGGGGACCCGCTTGGTGGTCAGTAAAGGGAAACCTTCTGATAAATCGAAGCGCATCTGATAGCCAAAGATACTGCGGGTTCCTGTCCCCGTTCGATCCCCTTTATCATTGCCTTCGGTCAAAATTTTCTTTCCTAGATCTAAATATGCTTGTTCCATAAGAAACTCCTTTCGTTAGACAAATTCACTTAAATATTCCCAACGATCCATTTTTTCGGATAATTGTGCTTGCACATCAGCAATTTCTTGCTGCAATTGCTGCAGTTTGGTGAAATCTGCCCCTTGGTGGTTCATCTCTTCAGTCAAGGCTTCTTCTTTCGCCTCTAAATCAGCAATATCGTCTTCGATCGTTGCCCACTCCTTTTTTTCCATGTAACTGAGTTTCTTTTTATGCTCAGGTACCTGCATGGGAACTTCCTCTACTGACACTGTTTCTTGCTGTTGAAGCGAACTCAACGCTTCTTTCTCAGCACCTTTGTTTGATTGGTTCGCCAAATAATCATTGATTGACCCATAATACGATTCAATCACACTATGTCCTTCAAAAATCAATAATTTTGTTGCGACTTTGTCCAGAAAGTACCGGTCATGAGACACAGTGATAACAGCGCCTGGGAAGGATTCAAGATAACTTTCTAATACGGTTAACGTATCAATGTCCAAGTCATTGGTCGGTTCGTCCAACAATAAGACATTTGGTTGTCCTATCAATAATTTCAGCAAAAATAGCCGCCGCTTCTCGCCACCTGACAGTTTGCCAATCTTGGTCCCGTGCATCGAACGGGGGAACAAAAATTGTTCAAGCATTTCTGCAACACTCACTTGACTGCCATCCGCTTTTTGTACTTCTTCAGCCGCTTCTTGCAAGTAGGCGATCATCCGTTGTTCAGGGTCCATTGCTTCATTGGTTTGGGTATAATACGCCAGTTTCACCGTACTGCCTATCACCCTTTGCCCTGCATCAAGATCGATCCGCCCTGCCAAAATATTCAATAACGTGGACTTTCCTGCGCCATTTTCTCCGGTAATACCTAACCGCTCACGGGATTGGATCAACAGATCAAAATGCTGCAGCAATTGCAACGTCTCAATGGCGTAAGATGCGTCCTTCAATTCCAACACCTGTTTGCCTAAGCGCGCAGCAGCCACATCAATGGCTACTTCTCCATTTCGTTTGACCTGGTTCAAATTGTCTTTTAAATCATCAAAACGATCGATCCTAGCTTGCTGCTTGGTACTGCGCGCCTTAGCACCTGCCCGGATCCATGCCAATTCATGCTTATACAATTGCTTGCGTTTGTCCTCTTGGGTTTCTTCGACCCGCTCTCTTTCAGCTCGTGCATGAAGGTACATTTCATAATTGCCTTGGTATTCATGAATTTTGCCAAAAGACAACTCAAAGATACGGTTGACCACCCGATCCAAGAAATAGCGATCGTGGGTCACCATCATCAACGCACCGCGGTATTGCTTCAAATATCCCTCTAACCACTGAATCGCATCATAATCTAGATGGTTGGTCGGTTCATCTAGCAGCAATAGATCAGGTGCATCGATCAGCACTTGTGCCAACGACACACGCTTCTTTTGGCCACCAGAAAGCTGACTGACTTGCTGCGCTAAATCGCTGATACCTAGTTTTTGCAAAATGATCTTAGCTGTCGTATCTGTTTGCCACGCATCGGCCTTGTTCATGGCTTCCTCAGCAGCTTGATATTGTTTCAAAACGGCGGCATCGCCCCCATTGTTTTCTAATGCCAATAAAGATTTCTCATAGTTGCGCACGGTACGGATCAAAGGACTGGTTCCTTGAAAAAGCGCATCAACCACACTTAGCTCTTCAGCCAGTTGATTGTCTTGCGACAAAAATCCAATGCGGTAATCTTGCGCTGCAAAAACGGACTGCCCGTCGCCATCACCGCGGTCTATGCCGGCAATGATTCTCAGCAAACTGGATTTGCCCGTTCCATTGACGCCTATCAGCCCAATGCGGTCTTTTTCATGTATCAGAAAAGATAACTGATCAAACAACGTTTTTTCTCCGTACGTTTTTCTCAAGTCACTTACTTTCAATTCTTTCACAGCAAACCCTCCTGCTTTTTTCTTCGCTCATTGTACCATATTCTGACTGTTCTTTCTTGTCGATTTTCTGATAATCATCACTTCAGAAGCCTTGCGTTTCAACCAAATGAAAATGCCCCAACTTCAACCTTTGTTTGAAGGCTGAAGTTGAGGCGTTTTGTGCCCTACACGATCAATGCCGAAACATCTGCTGCTTCGGCTGTTCCTCTGCCCGAGACATCGCATAGGATTCCAAAAGATTGACGTTCCTGCGATATTCATTGGCAGATAAAGTTGAAATCTTTTCACTGACTTCATATTCGTCGATTGTCTTGCGTTCCAAATAGTAGCCCCACAAAATTTTCTTGACGAAGATTGGATCTTGTTCGATCATGATCGTTTCGATGAAATTACTATGTTCAAAACGTTTGATACTCATCTCTCTTTGACGAATGAAGAAATTGATCAATGAAGAATCATACACATCTTCTAAGTTACTCAAACTATGAAAAATATAATCGCTATTTTTCAGATAAATTTTTTGCACTTCAGAAATATCTCGTTGTTTCAAGCCAGCTTTAAATTGTTGCTGACGCTGAATGAATAACCGCGGATGGAAAATGATCCGCAAAAAGCGTTGAATAAAGAATAACCAGAAACTGAAGAAGGAAAGAATTTGTTTGGCAAGAGAATGCTGCTGCTGAGATATGAATCTTGAATAAAAACGATACCCATTCAAACTCACTTGTCCATTCCGGTAAGCTTCATCTAAACCATCTTGTTCTATAGATAAGATCAATCCTTGAATTTCTTGGATTTCTTGTTTTTCTGAATCGGTTAAGCTATTGCGATATAATTCCCAACGCCGATTTTCATAGGCATTGATGACGGCATCTATTGCTAAGCGGCCTTTATCAGATAGCTCTTTTTTCTCTTCGATCTCTAATTGTTCAATCACATCTTCCAAGATCAGCAAATGATTAAAGTCCACACTTTCAGACGCTTCACCATCTGCCAAATACGGCAATACCATGACACTGATCACCAATGTCAGTAAAATCACACAAGCCGTCAAAAACAACAATAAGCTGCGTTCTTCAAATCTTGCGCCATTTACCATGACCGGCAAAATGAATATTGCTGCCAAACTGACAGTTCCTTTGACGCCACCAAAGGTCAACAACGCCGTTTCTCTTAGCGAAACGGCTTTTTTTGATTGCAAAAAGAGATAATACACCAGCAAGAAGGCAAAACGAACAATAAAAATCATCGCCGTCACTACCAGCACCGTCACCACCAAATGCCAGTTGGCATAGCTTTTGCTTTCCCATATTGGTGAAAAAACTTGTGACAATTCAATTCCTAAAAACAAAAAGACCAGTGCGTTCAAGGTAAACACGATGGTTGACCATGTACTCCCAGAAATATTGGCTAATTCAGCGTCAAATAAGGAGATGCGCCGCTTTCGTTGGGCTTGGGCCACACCAGCCACCACAGCTGCAATGATCCCAGAAACCCCCACCATTTCCGCTAGCAAATAGGCAGCGAAAGGCAAAAGCAATTCGATCAATAAGTAGACGGTTACATCTTGCGCTGATATTTTTTCAATAAAGCGCAGGATTTTTCGCTTGAGCCAAACCACCAAGTATCCGACCAATCCGCCGCCAATACTAGCAAACAACAATTGGAATCCAGCATTAGCGACTGAGAAAGTCCCCGTGGTCAAGGCTAAGATCGCAAACTGCAAGGCTGTGACACCTGATGCGTCGTTTAAGAGGCCTTCACCTTCTAAAATATGCATGATATGTTTTGAGATTTTTAAGCGTTTTGCTAAAGAAGACACTGCAACTGCATCTGTTGGCCCTAAAGCAGCTCCAAAAGCAAAACAAGCGGCTAAAGGAATGGTTGGCATCAACCAATAAAGGGTTCCACCTATAGCAAATAGTGTCAGGAGGACACCACCAAAGGCGAGAAATAAAATGATTTTGCTATTCTTGAGGATTTCAGGGACATCTGCCCGCTCTCCTTCTCGAAATAAAAGTGGCCCAATGATCATGACCAAGAACATTTCAGGTTCAAAAGCGATTTCTTGTCCCATTTCAGTCAGACCTAAAAGAATGCCTAAGATGATTTGAATAAAAAAGATAGGTACCGATGGCAAGATTTTGCTTGCCACGTTAGAGAGGGTAACGAGGATGGCGATGATAATGACTAGTTCAATAAATTCCATCCATTACCCTCTTTTCTTTCGAATCGCCAATAACAATTCAAGAAAGTCTTCTTTTCTGAGCAAGATTTTATCATTAAGAAGATTTAGCTCTTTTTCGTTATTCTCGATCTCACATTGGACTCTTCGAGACTCCAAGCGATATAAATCGTGCTTCATTCGTTCAAATTTTCGAAACAGCAAGGGATTTTTCCGTTGCAGATAATCTCGCATTTCTTTCTTTTCAGCTGGCGTGAATTGACTTAATTGCCGCATTAATTCTTGTTTGCTTAAACATTCTTTATTCATAGTTCCCCGTTTACTCCTTCGATTCCAACTCTAGTTGATAGACATGAATGATTGAATTTATCTCTTAACCGCTAGTATTCTATGCCAATCATTCAAAAATAGCAAGTCTTTCTCACTAAATGAATGATTTATCTTTGATTTCTTAAAAGAATCAAAAAAAAAACCGCAGGCATCACCTGCGATTATCTGTGTTACACGATTTATTTCATATAAAGATCATAATACGCATCCATGATTTCTTTCGCGATTTTCACATTTGGATGACTAGTCGTACCTGATTTCAATTGAGGCATTACGATGGCGATAGCTATATCGGCATCATCACTAGGGCCATAGGCAACAATATTTAAATTGACCAAACTGATGGTTTTACCGTTACTATCAACGATTGGTGTTTCAGCCGTTCCTGTTTTTGCTGAAACATCCATTTTCGCAGAAGCCAACCCTGTTGCAGTCGCCCATGCATCGGTTCCGTGAACAGCCTCATAAAACCCTTGTTGGATAAGATCCATTTGTGCATCGCTGATGCCCACTTCATTTAACACCGTTGGCTCGATAGCTGATTTCAAGGTTCCTAAGTCCCCTGTTTCATCATTGCCGTAAACCCCCGATACGATATGCGGTTGCAATCGTTGTCCACCATTCGCCACAGTTGCTGCGTATTGCGCTAGTTGCAACGTCGTATAGGTATCAAACTGACCAAACGCCAAATCGAGGATTTTCCCACCATCACTGACTGTATCCATGTTTTCGACCGAGGTGCTAATCCCAGTTGCTTCGCCTGGCAAGTCGATCCCTGTTTCGGTTCCCATACCAAAGGAAGCAAAGGCCGTCCGTAATTTATTATAGGCATCCCCTTGACGGTCAACCGTTGGAATCGAGATACCCGATTGATATTCGATCCCCATCAAACGTAAAGCAACTTGCATCATATACGAGTTGGAAGACACTTCTAATGCTTGTACAGCAGATAGATTCCGATTGTTGGTACCGCTTGGGTTGAAAATGGAGGCTTTGACATCAGAGCCGATGCGGATCGGTTGGTCATAGAGGACCTCATTGCCACTCAACACACCATTCTCCCAGCCTGCCGCCAACGTACCGCCTTTGACGACTGATCCTGGTACAAAGGCATTGATAAACGTGCCAATGGCATTTTCTTGCAGGTCATTTGATTGGGTTTCATGTTGATACCCTGACATCGCCAAGACACCACCGGTTTTAGGGTTCAATGCTACAGCATATACCCCTGGTGAATACTCTGCCGCACCTGAATCGATCAAATCTTGGAAATTGTCTTGTAAAATTTGATCGACTTCTTTTTGGAAGGCTGCATCTAGCGTTAAGACTAGGTTATCCCCTTTGGCACCGGCATACGTTTCTTTTTGACTCTCAATATTGTTGTTATTGTCTAGTGTGATCTCAGAGATTGATTTGGTCCCTTGCAATACTTCTTCATATTGCTGTTCCAAGTAACTACGCCCGACGCGATCGTTTCTAGCATAGCCTTTCGCAAGGAATTCATCTAAACTTTCTTCAGGAATCCCTTGTTCTTCACTGGTCACTGTGCCGATCAAGCTGGCCAACGAACTGCCTTCAACGATCTTTCGCGTCCAGTCTGTCCCTGTAGATATCCCTGGCAGATCAACCATATTCTCTGCCACGATCGCCAATTCTTCATCCGATACATTGGCTGTTTTGATAAAGACAGTACTCAAAGATTGGGCACTGTTCATGCGCTTGAAAATAGTCGCTGTTTCTAATTCAGCGTCTGAAAAATCGATCTCTTCCTCTGTCACCTTGGCAACAGTCGCTGTATATTGTTCAGAAGTCGATAGTTCTTTTTCATCATCAGACAAACGGTCAGTTGCTGCTTCCAAATTGTCTTCATTGGCTAACCAGAAGTCTTTCAGATCTCTTTCTGACAAATTCTTGTCAACTGGCACCTCGATCAATTCACTTAATTTTTGCGCCGTATCAAGCAGATCTTGGGCGGTCATTTTGTTTCCACGGGTAAAGGTGATCGCCGCATTGGCCTGATTTTCTACTAGAGCTTTTCCAGAAGCATCATAGATCATCCCTCTAGGCGAACTTCCTTTGACTTCAACTACAGAAGAAGCCTTTAATTGCTTTTCGATGTTTTCGCCATTCACGATCTGCAAATAACCCAATTGAACGATCAATGCCACGAATAATGCAAAAATAATAAAAAATAGAAAGTTCAATCGAAATGGTACATGAGATTTACGATACGACTTGGCCTTTGGTTCTTCTGGCCCTTTCCGTATGCTATAGACTACTTTATCTCTTAAATTCTTCATCTCATCTATCCTTCCAATCTATAGTGACTACCGTCCTATTTTACCAAAAAATTCCTTAGGAAACCGAAAAAAAATCAAATATCCCCAAATCCTTAGAAAAAACTATAAGAATTCGTTCTCATCTAGCAGAATGTTTCACAGTTTCGCAACCATTTGCTTTTGTCCTCATCAAACAATCATGTTTTTAAGCTTTCTTGAATCTTTTCAAAACTACTACGCGTGAAACAAGAATGTGAATTTTATGATTGTGGAAAACTAGTCTTCATCAAAAAAAGCCAAAACGACGGAGCAAGAAGATATTCTTCTTTCGTCGTTTTGGCTTGATTATTTTTGGGGATGAAAAAGATTCAATAGCCTGCGCTTTCCTCTACGTTCTCATCATAGGTTCCTTCACCTAAATCACTTGAGGAATCATCATATAACTGATAATCTGAATAACCTTCTGTATATTCATCCCCTTGCGAAAGGACGTCATTTGTCGGCAAGCCCAATTGCGCTTTCAGTAAGTTCTGCATGTTCAACAGTTGATTGACACCCAATAACTGATAATATACGCCGTTCATCATTTGGCCTTCACCCTGAAGTTGCTCTTGATGAATGGTATTGAAGGCAGGTATATAGTTCGTTCCAATATCTAGCATGTCATCCCAAGTCAAATCAGTCTTCGAATTTTTTTCGACAGCTTTTAAGATTTTTTGATAATTGCTGACACCTTCCAAACTCATAACTTTTTTAACGATTTTTTCAACGACTTCTCGCTGCCTTTTCTGCCGGCCAATATCCCCTTCAGGATCTTGTTTACGCATTCGAGCATACGCTAGCCCCGTCTTGCCATCCAAGGTAATCGTACCTTTAGGCACATGAACCCCTTCTAAGGTAAAGTCGATCTCATTGGTGACTTCAATGCCACCAACTGCATCGATCAAATCACGCATGCCTTGCATATTGATCGTTACATAATGATCGATTGGAATATCCAATAAGTTTTCTACCGAATCCATCGACATCCCCTCACCGCCGAAGGCATACGCATGGTTTAATTTGTCTAATGTTCCATACCCAACGATTTGGGTGTAAATATCTCGATCCAGACTAACGATCGTTGATTCTTTCTTTTCTGGATTGACCGTCACCACCATCATACTATCTGATCGGCCTTGCTCGGTCCTACCTAACGCCCCAGTATCAATACCAAGCAAAAGAATCGAAAACGGCTCGCGATCCTCAATACTCACAGCTTCTTCTCTCTTCGTTGTCGTACGATCCACTGACTGGGAGATTTGATCAAAGGTTTTGCTCGTATCCTCATAGACCCGCATCCCATAAACCGTCATGCCGACAACACCTAGCACTAACACACCTAAAATCCCTAAAATCACTTTTTGATAAATCCGCATCTTACACCCCGCTATAACACTTCGTACTGCATTCTTTTGATTTTTGTATAAAAAACAGCAATCGCTATCATTGACTAAAATCAATTTTAACAGAACAGCCCTGAATTGAACATCCAAAACTGGCCTTTACTAAAAAAAAAGCCCTAAATAGGACTTTTTAGATATAGTCAACAAAGCGGGCACGGAATTTCATATGCAAGTGACTGCCGAGGATCAACAACATAAATGTAAGACACCAGAAAATTAATGTGTAGGTTGTCTTTTCCCAAACCCATGCGCGGGAGAGAAAGGCATCTCTAAATCCTTCAATTAAATAATAGATTGGATTCAATCTGAGTATTTTGATCAGCCAAACAGGCATATTCCGATTGTTGATATCCCAAATTGGGCCAGATACGTAAAACAGTAATCTTAATACTGATTGCAAGAAGATATGATAATCCCTAACCAAAACAGTGATCGTTGCATTCAGCAACCCAAAAGCAAACAAGAAAACGACCATCGCTATAAAATAGTAAAAGAATTGAAGCCAATATAATGTTGGCGTTACTCCTGCAAGAAACAATGAGCCGACAACGATCGCAACCATCGGTATATAAGAGGACAAATTACTAATGATATTTATCGAAGGTAATATACTTACAGGAAACTTCATTTTGGCAACCATACCAACTTGACGATGTATACTGTTTGAAGCGCCTAAAATCGATGCACTGATATAAAACCAAGCAGTGATCCCAATCAACATCCATATAATAAATGGTACGCCATCTATTTCTCGATTTCCGTTTACACCTAATCCAAATACCAAGTAGTAAATACCAACTTGGATCGCAGGATTTAAGATCTGCCACGCCAACCCCAGATAATGGCTTTGATACGTTGCCTTATCTTCATATCTCGACATGCGGAATACAATACCAGCATGCTTAAATTGTTCTGTAATAACTGCTGCAATTTCTTTCACAAAATTCATCCTTTTTTATTTGAACTAAATAAAGAAGTCCTTCTTTATTTGAAAACTTGGCTGATTACCTCAAGCGGATTTTTGATTGCATAAGTCAACGAGCGATCGCTGAAGGAAACCAACGCACAAAATATAGTTGCCACTGTAACGAATGTTAAAATCCCTTTGGTTGGCCAACTCATCTTTTCCCCAAGGGGTGTCCGTTTCAAATTTTTGAGGATTGTTTGATCGGAAAGATTTTGTTGCTGTAAGAATTCATCCTTTTGACTCTTTGTTGCTAATTTTTCTAACGTGAAGGCTTTTTGATCTTCTTTAAATTTATCCTGATAACTCTTTTGCTCTTTCTTGGGCTGTTTTTTAAACCAATCGATAAACTTCCGGTATTCGCCCATCACTTCTTCAGTTGGGCCAAACATCCGTAAATCCCCATAATGCATCCAAATCGTTCGGTCACATAACTTTTCAACTTGACCTAATGCATGGCTGACAAAGAAAATGGTTTTGCCAGCTGCTTTGAATTCCATGATTTTATCTACACATTTCTGATAAAATGTTTCATCTCCAACAGATAAAGCTTCATCTATGACTAGAATATCAGGGTCATTATGCACAGCGATAGCAAATCCCAACCGAGATTTCATCCCACTCGAATAACTTTTGACAGGTTGATTGATAAAGTCGCCTAAATCAGCAAAAGCTACGATTTCAGGTAGCTTCTCATCTATTTCTTTATTGGTCATTCCTGACATAAGCGCCTTTAAGCGAATATTCTCAAGACCAGTCAGTTGAAATTTCAATCCTGCGCCGATGGCAATGATCGACGTATCTCCGTTTACTTCCATTGTGCCTGAAGTTGGCGGAATAATCCCGCTGATCACATTCGATAATGTCGATTTACCAGAACCATTAATACCAATAATACCGACTGATTCTCCCGCTTTCACATCAAAACTTACACCTTTCAATGCCCAAAAACGAGGCACATTTCGATGGTAAAACTTAAATAAAGCTTTGACTTTATCTGATTTTTTTTTGTATAAGTCGTATTCTTTCGTGACGAGCGTTGCCCGCACTTTGATTTCATTATCCACTATCTTCATCCATTCTAAAAGAATTTCTCGTTGATTGCTACAACTCACCCAACATCATACCATATTTTCAACCTCGTTTACCTATCATAATAAAAACAAGTAAGAAAATCTTAAAATATCCGTTGTTCCAGACAAAAAGGCATCTTTCAAAAGATGCCCATTACAGATTTGTTTCAATTAAGTGAGCTAATTGTTCAACTTCAAGTCTTTCTTGATCTGTGTCGTCGAAATTTCAGGCGTTCTTGCCAAATAAACAACTTCGGCATCCGTTTGTTCTTGAACAAAATCAAATTCTCCTGCCCAATCATCCCCCATGACAAATGTATCCACATGGTATTCTTTGACATCAGTCACCTTTTGCGCCCAACCTTCTTCAGGTATGACTAAATCCACATAGCGAATCGCTTCTAACAGCTGCTTTCTTTTTTCGTAAGAAAAATAACATTTTTTTTGTTTTTCATTCCAATTGAACTCATCTGTTGATAAAGCAACAATCAAGTAATCGCCTTGTTCTTTTGCTCTACGCAAAAGATTGATATGTCCATAATGCAATAAATCAAATGTACCATACGTAATGACTCGTTTCATTTGTTTACCTCTTAACTTCCTATTTTGACTAATACAATGAAGATACCAAAAAAAATACAAAATGGCAAATCAAAAAAGCTGAGTTGCCTCAGCTCTTGATGCAAACAGTCAGATTTTACTTACTTCAGCAGCTTGCGGTCCTCGCACACCTTCAACGATTGAGAATGTCACAGCTTGACCTTCTTCAAGAGATTTAAATCCATCCCCTTGAATCGCTGAAAAATGCACAAAAACATCTTGTCCGTCTTCTGTTGTAATAAACCCAAAACCTTTTTCATTGTTGAACCATTTTACTTTTCCTTGTTCCATATCTTATATAGCCTCCATGCATTCAATGTAAGACGAAATCGTCATGTCCATTATATTCTATTTTGAAAGCGTTCGCAACGAGGAACTAAAAAAAGAAAGCCGAAGCTTTCTTTTGATTTATGCAATTAAGCTTGTGCAAAATATTCGTTGACTTTATCCCAATTAACAACGCTCCAGAAAGCATTGATGTAGTCAGGACGCACATTTTTATATTTTAAATAGTATGCGTGTTCCCAAACGTCCAAGCCTAATACTGGTGTTTGGCCATCCATTAATGGAGAATCTTGATTGGCTGTAGATGTCACAGCTAACTTGCCGTCTTTCACTACAAGCCAAGCCCAACCAGAACCAAAACGGCCAGTTGCTGCAGTTTTGAATTCTTCTTTAAAATCATCAAAGCTGCCGAATGTTTCTTCAATTGCATCTTTGATCGCACCTGTTGGCTCGCCGCCAGCATTTGGACCTAAGATTTCCCAGAAGAATGTATGGTTCGCATGTCCACCACCATTGTTGCGGACTGCAGTTTGGATGTCTTCAGGAACAGAAGAAAAATCTTTTAATAAATCTTCCACAGATTTTTCACCCAATTCAGGATGTTTCTCGATGGCTGCATTTAAATTTGTTACATAAGTATTATGATGCTTATCATGATGCAAATGCATCGTTTCTTCATCGATATATGGTTCTAGAGCTTCGTATGCATAAGGTAAATCTGGTAAAGTGTAAGTCATAAAAAAAATTCCTCCTCAATGATAATGTTTACATATGTAAGATTAGCAGAGAAATTGCCTTTATTCAAACCTTATGCTTACTTTTTGTCTATTTATTATCCGTGAAGATCCAAAACTTGCTGAAAAGATAGTTTGCCAAAACGACGACGATTTGGGTCACGACCTTAGCGGATAGGTCCCCACTGTGCAATAAAGAAATCATCACGTACATACACAACATATCCAAGCCTAATGAAAGTATCCTGAAAAAAATAAATTTGGCAAAGGATAACCAAGCGGCGCGTCTATCGACTGTTGTTGCCTCGAAAACCCAAATTTTATTTGTGAAATAAGCAAATAAAACAGAAATTGCCCAAGAAATAACATTTGCCACCTGATAATACAACCCAAACACATGACGGCACAGCAAATAAACGGCGATGTTGACAACAGTCGTCATTCCACCAAAAAATAAATAGGTGAACGGTTCCCATAATTTCTTTTCTTTTAATAATTGTTTTAAGTCATCATATTTTTGCATTAATACTGCCTGCCTCCTAAGATCATTTCGATTTCTAAGTTTTTAAGTGAATGCCTTGTAATCTGCTAGCCCCTTCGTTACAATTACTCTAGTTATACCACAAAGGAGTTATTCATCATATGACATTCATACAAGTTTTAAAAACTGCCTTTTTTCATATTCCACTTATCAAGTTTATCAGCAAGGCAGATTTTTCAAAAGTGATTGTAATTTTGCTTGGTTCAACCGTTCTTTTGGCCATTCCGATCACGCTGCAGGTGATCGATATTTTTCAAGATGTACAAGCGGATAGTCAAGAAATTGCCCAATCCATTCCTGATTTTACGATCGTTGACGGCCAACTGCAGACAGTTGAGGAAACGGAAGGATTTATCTATCAAACCAACTCGATCATTTTCACTTTTGATCCTCAAGGCAAACGGACCCCGACTGACGTTGCCGCAGATGTCACAGGGTCAAGAATTGCTGTTGGTTTGTTAAAAGAACAACTGATCGTCTATTTGCCTTCCTCTGGTCTGTCAGTTTCACTACTGGATTCCAATCAACTCGATTTTGATTACAGCGAACCCGCATTAAGAAATTTGAATGGTGCTGCGATCAAAGACGCCCTTGCGAATCAATCGATTCCATGGCTGATTAAAATCGTCGTCTTTATTGTCGCTTTGTATCCCACTTTTCTCAGTTTATTGGTTACATTGATCATGGGCACCTTTATTGCAACCATTTATACCAAACTAAAATTGTTTCCATATACCTTTTTTGAAAATCTGAAAATGTTGATCGTTAGTGCGGCTCTGCCTTCTTTGATTAGTGTGCTCGTTCAATTCATTTTGCCTTCTTTTGATAGTTCGACTTTCATTTTATTCGCCTCTTTATTTTTATTTACACAAGGTGTCAAAAACACACCGAAGATAGATATCAGTCGCTAAACAAGCCATGCTCAATCGTTTGAGCATGGTTTTTTTTTATTTGTCTGCTACACTAAAACAGAAGGAGTGAATGAGATGACAAAGATTATTTTAGCAACGCGAACATTTAGAGAAGAATTTTATCAACAAATCAACGCCATAGCCCCAGAGTATCAGGTCGTGGTGGATGACGGACAAGCAAAGATTCCGTGGTCGCAAGTTGCCTTGACAGTTGGCTGGAAAGCTGATTGGGAAGCGCATTTATTGACTATTGATAGCAATCTAAAGTGGGTACAAGCGATCTCTGCTGGCGTTGATACACTACCGTTAGCTGCTTTTGCGCAGCATCAGATCCTTGTTTCAAACGGCAGTGGTATCCATGCACAATCGATCACTGACCATTTGCTGGCACTACTCTTTATGGAAAACCGAGGTATTTTCAAAGCCATTCAGTTGCAGCAGCAGCAAAAATGGGCGCCATCGGCTATTCCTTATGCAAAATTGGCGGACAAGCGGATCCTCATTGTCGGCACTGGACAAATTGGCCAACAATTAGCGAAATCACTCGCATGCTTTGGCGTTCAACCATTTGGAATCAATACCAGCGGCCATCCAGTCGCAGGCTTTACTGAAACCTATGCTTTGAATGACTTAATACCAGAGGCGCGGAAAGCCGATTATATCATCAATATTTTACCACTGACCGAATATACCACACATATATATGATCAAGCATTCTTTGATCAATTAAAAACCAGCGCGTCATTTTATAATGTTGGCCGCGGACCGAGTGTGGACACAAAGGCGCTCGCAAACGCATTGCAAGCCAAACAATTGGCATTTGCCGCTTTGGATGTCTTTGAAGAAGAACCATTGCCAAGTGATGATCCCTTGTGGTCTGTAGAAAATCTTCTGATCACACCACATATTTCTGGCCATACGCCACACTTCCAAAAGGCCTTCATGGCTATTTTCCTCGAAAACTTAAATGCTTTCGTTAAACAAGACAAACTGACCAAGAATGAAATTGATTTATCAAAAGGTTACTAAGTCAAAAGGTTTTATCCCAATCAGGCAAAACGATACAAAAAGAAGGTCTATCACCACGATTTGTGATAGACCTTTTTGCTATTTGCGTTTCGCTTGATCTTGTTCCGTTTCTTTCAAAAAGTAAAGCGGACGATTTTTGGTTTCCAAAAATATCTTGCCAATATATTTCCCAATAATGCCTAAGCACAACAATTGCAAGCCACCAACAAATAAGAAAATACTTACCATTGATGGCCAACCTGACGTTGGATCGCCTAAAATAAACGTACGAATGACAATAAATATCATCGCAACAATAGAACCGATACAGGAAAATGCCCCTATAAATGAAGCGATATTTAATGGTGTATCCGAAAAGTTAACGATCCCGTCTATGGAATATTGGAATAATTTCCAGAAAGACCACGACGTTTCTCCTGCAATACGCTCAATATTGTCATACGCAATATATTCTGTTTCAAAGCCAACCCAACTAAAGATCCCTTTGGAAAATCGATTGTATTCCGATAATTGCAGTACTGCATCCACCATATTGCGTCGCATCAACCGAAAATCTCTGGCACCATTGACTAAATACGTATCCGCAATGGTATTAATGACATTATAAAATTTATTTGAGAAGAAACTGCGGATTTTTGGTTCCCCTTTACGATCTGCACGCCGGGTGCCGACACAATCAAGTTCAGGATTGTTTGCCAAGCGCGCAAACATTTCTGGCAAAAGGGTTGGAGGATCTTGCAAGTCAGCATCCATCACGGTGACAAAGTCCCCTTTTGCGGCTTGAAGGCCCGCATATAGAGCGGCTTCTTTCCCGAAATTACGGGAAAAGGAAAGGTAGCGAACACTCTCCGGATTGTCTTTGTATAAGCGTCGCAATACGTTCAATGTTTGGTCAGAAGACCCGTCATTCACAAAAATATACTCAAATGGCATATCCACGGCTGGTTTCACTTTCTCGGTTTCCTTGAAAAAGAGCGGCAAACTTGCTTCTTCGTTGTAACAAGGTACAATAATCGATAACATTCCATTCATCTCCTAAGTCCATCTCATCACAAAAGATAGACTAGCTTCTATCATTTTTATCTTCGTTAAATGCGTATTTTGGTTCATCTAGATTGGCATCATAGTCTACGACTAGATCATAGCCCTTAAAGAACCATTCATCCGTTTCATCGATAAAAAATAGCAGATCGTCGATTGTTTTTTGAACAATTGCTCGTTCTGGCTTATCCACAGACATGCCGACTGAAAACCCATCATGGATTTGTGTTTTTCCGTAAATTTTCCCGAAAAAACGCACACCTCGTCCATCATCTACGACCAATTCTTTTTTAAACCACGCCAATGCTTCGGGGGTCACTGTTAATTCCATTTTATTCACTCCTAATCATTCATATGTTCATCTAAAATATCGACGTCATCCGTATTCCCAATGACCAATAAATTGTCATTTTCTCTCACCAATGCATCAGCTGCAGGCGACACGATGACCTGTCCTGGACCACGACGGATCGCCACTACAGTCAAACCGTATTTCTGACGAAAATTTAAATCCAATAACGTTTTGTTGAAAAATTTTGGATTCGATACGCGAATCTCCGCCAATGAGAATTCATCTGACAGTTCAATGTAATCCAAAATATTTTTGGACACCAGATTATGTGCGATCCGAATCCCCATGTCTCTTTCTGGATGGACAACGCGATCCGCACCCAGTTTTTCTAATACGCGGGCATGGTACTCATTCTGTGCTTTGGCTAAAATATTCGGCACGCCCATTTCTTTGACCATCAAAGTCACCAGGATACTTGCTTGGATATCTTCCCCAATCGCCACGATGACATGATCAAAATTACGGATCCCCAACGAACGCAGCGTCATTTCGTCTTGCGCATTGCCCACGACCGCATGGGTCGCAATATTCATGTACTCATTGACACGGTCTTCATTGCTGTCGATTGCCAACACTTCTTGTCCTGATTCTATCAATGTACGGCATATACTGCCACCAAAACGCCCTAGACCGATAATTGCATAATTTTGTTTCAACACAAACGCTCCTTTGTATGACAAATCAATTCTAAGTATAACAAAAACCTCCTCAGCTGACCATGAGGAGGTATTTACTTGCACGTTTATTTGATCAGACCGTGTTTGAAGGCGTAAATCGTCGCTTGCGTACGGTCTTCCACCTCTAGTTTTGACAAAATATTCGACACATGGGTCTTGACTGTTTTCAAGGTGATAAATAAGGCATCGGCAATTTCTTGGTTGCTGCGGCCTTCCGCTATCAACAATAAAACTTCTTGTTCCCGATTGGTCAAGTCATTGTGTAAAATAGGCGTTCGATTGGTTAACCGATCCATCATTTTTGTGGTCACTTCTGGCTCTAAGACCCGTTCTCCCCGTTGTGTAGCCCGTATCGCTTCCGCAATTTCATGCGCTGTTGAGGTCTTAAGCAAATAACCAGCCGCACCAGCTTCAATCGCCGGGTATACTTTTTCATCATCAATAAAACTTGTGACAATGATGATTTTGGCTTCCGGCCACTCTTTCAAAATCGCCTTAGTCGATTCTATCCCATCCATTTCATCCATGACAAGGTCCATCAATATCACATCTGGACGCAAGGCCATAGCTTTCTCATAACCGATCCGACCATTTTCAGCTTCGCCGATCACTTCGATATCATCTTGGATCGATAAGTAAGAAGATACCCCCAAACGCACCATTTCATGGTCATCTACTAACAACACTTGAATCATTTTTACGCCTCCTTCAACAATGGTACTTTGATCTCGATACTTGTTCCCTGATTCTTAAAACTAATAATTTTTAATGTGCCGCCGACCGCACTGATTCGTTCCCGAATATTCATCAATCCATAGCTGCCGGCTTTTTGATTCTCAGTATCAAAGCCAACCCCATCATCGATCACGCGCAACAGGACATTGTTTTCAATACGATGGAGATACACTTCCAACTCATCTGCTTTGGCATGCCGCAATGTATTGGATAACAACTCTTGGATCACTCTAAATAATTGATCTTCAATCGAACTTAGCATAGTGAATTCTTCAATGTCCCATTTCAAGGAAATTTTTATTTTGGTTTCTAACTCTTTTAATAATTGCTCGATCCCTTGCTTCAATGTTTTGCCTTCAAGGGTCACAGGGCGCAAATGAAGCAGCAAGGCCCGCATTTCTGACTGTGAAGCGTTGATAATATCCGTAACCATTGCTAGCTGCTTTTTCTGGGCATCTGGCGCATCATTGCGAATCGCTTGCTCATTCAAAGCAGACATCATCATCATCGCTGCAAACAATTGCTGCGAAACCGAATCATGCAACTCTCTTGCTAGCCGATGTCTTTCAGCTTCCAAGATTTCTTCTTTGGTTTGGCCATCGACAAACTGTGGCCGGGCATTTAATTGCTGCAATTCCATTGATGTTTGTTTCATTTTTTCTTGAATACTTTTGATGTCACGATCAACATCCGCTATCAACCGATTTTCCGGTGCATGAGGAATCGCCATCTCTAATAACGGGCTGTCAAAATTGCCGCTGGCCAACAGACGTAATTTCTCTTCCACCGGACCATACTGACGACTACGGAAAAAAGAGATCGTAATAAACACCAATAAACCAATCAGCAATGAAAGTACCAGTACATGAAAAACGATGGGGACAAAAAACAATTTGATTTGAAAAACTTCTACGATCCAATTTTCTTTCCCACTCGCATATAGATACGAAAAAAGCATAAAGTTCAGGGTAAAGAAACTAGCCAGACCTGAGTAAAATGCGATCATACCTCTCGAAAATTTAGTGATCATACGCGAATCACCTCTAAATCACCTACGATCGTATTCGTCAAAATCTTCAAGCGACGATTGTTTTCGGTGTAATCCGCGCTGTAAATCGTGACGCGTTCATTTCTCAAACCAGTTTGTTCTCCTTCGAACAACACATTACCGATAAATGTACTGTGTTCCAATTTAATAGCTACGCCAGAAGGCACCAAGATGCGGGTTCGCCCAAAGCCTTTACGTACGATCACGGCATTTTCTTTCTTAGGCAATAAAGTATTGCCTAAGTCAATGATCGTATCCCCCGTCAAAATATCTAAGTTGATGTCATCCCATTCATATACTTGACTACCGATCCGTTCATTGCCGATCCATTGCTGCTTTCTTTTTTGGGGATGGCTGTCTTTCGGTTCTTGTGTTTCAACAATGATCATCTTTTTTTTACGCCAAAATGAGTGTTTAGTAAAATCAATACCCGTCAGTTCAACACCTTTTAAGCCAATAAACAATATGGCGAAAATCAGCATCAACCACAATGCAGGACTATTGATCAAACTAATAAAAATGGCGATCAATCCAGAAACCATCAAAAAATTGGTAAAATTACTTTTTCGTTGTCGCCGCTGCACGAGTACCAAAGATAGAATACCCATAATCAATAAAAAGAGAAGCGGCGGATTTGATAAAATTTGCCAAATTGCAAATAGCAAAAGCAATGCTTCAACGACGAAGAAAAAACGCCAAGGGCTTTTCATTTCAATTCCTCCTCCTAATGGTTCTCTCTTATCATAACGGATAAACAACAAATATCCATCAGTCTCTAGTCCGAAAAAGGACCCTGTCGGCTCTATTTCTCTGACTTGAGAAAGAACAGCAGGGTCCACTATGATTGGTTGGATGGCTTATAACGATCAGCTGTTTTTGACTTCAGTGATTTTCACTTGCATATCGCCGCCGGGTGTTGAAATCGTTACTTCATCATTGATTTTCTTACCGATCAAGGCACGGGCGATTGGCGAATCATTGGAGATTTTACCAGAAAACGGATCTGCTTCTGCACTGCCAACGATCATATATTCTTCTTCATCGCCATCTGGAAGTTCAACGAAGATCACTGTTTTCCCGATTGTCACTTCATCAGAATCAGCACCTTCATTGTCGATGATTTCTGCAAAACGAATCATGGTTTCCAACGTTGTGATCCGGCCTTCAACAAAGGCTTGTTCATCTTTGGCTGATTCGTATTCTGAGTTTTCTGATAGGTCGCCAAAACTACGGGCAACTTTGATTCGTTCAATGATTTCACCACGTTTTACCGTTTTCAATTCTTCTAATTCTTGTTCTAATTTTTCTTTTCCTTCAAGGGTCATAGGATATACTTTTTCTACCATAATTATTCTCCTTCTAGTAACTTCTACTAACTGCTAATAAACCGCAAAAGGTAATCTTTTGCGAATAGTCCACAAAAGATTACCATGCTTTTTTTTAAATGTAAACCATTAACTGATGAAAAATCAATTTGATGTGTTATTGACGTGTTCTTCTACCAATTGCATATGCTGATCATAGGTTTGCGCGAAGTACACCTCTTGTGTTTGGATATCCGCAACGAAATAGTAATAATCATTCGCTGTAGGCGCCAATACCGCTTGGATGGCTTGTTCACTAGGATTGTTGAAAGGTCCAGGACCATAGCCCGTATTGGTATATAAATTATAAGGCGAATCAACAGCCGTATCTTCATAGGTTACCAATTCTTTGTGTTCACCCAGTGCATATAAGATCGAAATATCAGATTGCAATGGCATATCGATCGCCAAACGATTGAAAAATACTTGCGCAATATTCTTGCGGTCATCTTCTTTGCTGCCTTCTTTTTCAACCAATGAAGCCAATGTCAAGACCTCTTGGACGGTCATTTCTTTTTGGGCGATTTGATCGTAATACTTCGACATGACAGCATTCGATTTATCCACCATTTGTGTGACCACTTCTTCTAACGTATTGCCAGTGTAATAGTCATACGTTGCTGGGAACAGATAACCCTCTAATCTATAACGGACACCTTCCGCATCCGCTGCACTGCCTAATAAATCAGGATACGCTGTGTTCATTTTTTCGAAGAATGCATCGCTTTCCATCAATGCCAAGAAATCATCTTTGGAAATATTGGTGGCCTCTGCTAAGGCATCACCGATCTGATCAACATCATAGCCTTCCGGAATCGTTACTTTGGCATCGGAAGTGACTGAGCCTTCACCACTTTGCAACATCGCACTGATCTCATCTAAAGTCATACTTGGAGAAAACTGATAATTGCCGGCCTGAAAACCGGTCAAATTATTAAATTTAGTATAATAATTGAAGATCATGCCGCTTTTGATAATATCGTCGTCTTCCAAAATTTCACCAATAGCCTTATTTGAAGAGCCGCTTGGAATTTCCACCGATACGGTTTCTTTATTGCTCGTATCTAAAGGCTGCAGACTAGAAGTGACATAACGATAGACCGAAAAACCTAAAACCCCGCCAATCAACAATAAAGCAAGAACCACGATCAATACGATACGATTCACGATCCGGTCTTCTTTTTTGCGTTGCATTTTACGCCGATTGGCCGACCCTTCTGGTGAAGCGGTTTTCTCCGATATGGTTGATCGCCTTCTGGCAGTCGACTGTGTTTCATTTGTTCTTGAATGATTGTTTCTATTTTCTTTATTCATAGTTGACCCAATCTCCTGTTGCGTTTGAATCGTTTGATCCTCTGAATCGCCATTTGATGGTTCTTGGCTTGATCGAGAATTGTTCAAAGCACCAAGTACTTCGTCTTTAAAGGATTGCTCCTCTGGATGTTGTTTACTCAAAACAACTCCTCCTAACTTTCGTAATACTGGCTTGTACCATTATACACGAAAGTTTGGGGGAGGGAAATAGTATATATAGATACCGATCATTTATTAAACAATTTGAAGAAAATAATCGTTCAGCTATCTTTGAAGCTTCATAAAAATCATTGAGCCAAGACAAACAAACAAAGTCATCAATGCTAGAACTATTGACATCATAATAATCGAACTAGTCGGATACGAAACAATGATTTTATTTAAGCCTATATTTGAATGAACGATGATCGTACCAATGTCAGAGAGTGTATATGATACTTCTTTTCCGGTATCACCATCTTTTACTACCGTTTGATGATATTTAAATACAGGGATGCCTATATCAGATTCCGTATCACTTTCCCACGATATAACCAGTTGACCATCTTCTACTGTTTTATCGAACTGATTGTTTGGACGTATCACATATTCCCAATACTTGGAATAAGGATCAAATGTCTCAAATTCTTGATTCGTTATTGATTCTTTTAAAGGTAAATAATCAGATGTCCCTTTTTGAACAATTTTGAAAATTTCACCCAGGTCATCATTTCTTAGACTATTCCTAAGTTCTGTACTAGATATAGATTCTGGTTTTCTATTTGGAGAAGCTAATACATTCTCTGAACGCCATTCCCCCATCCTATCTAAAATTCTATTTTGTGCATTCGATACAGAAAAAATCATCCCTATAATCACTATGACTAATAGATTCTTTTTCTTTAATGATCGGACTGTTACATGGAGTGAACTTAAAAACAAAACCGTTGGGACAATAATAAATCTTGAGGGAAATTGCAGAACTGATTCCAAAACAGGGAAATATCTTGAAAAAAATTCCCACGGGAAAAACCTACTAGATAAAACTAAAAAAAATCCTCCTGTACAAACCAGTAATCTAATTTTATTATCTTGATTACGCCAATTCATCATTGTTTGAACCAAAGGTAAAAATAATAATACGGTCAGGAATAGACCAATATTAGCTTGACTAGTCCCAGCTTGAGGAGAAAAATAGACTGAATTTTGTAATAAATCTAAAGGTACAGTCTGTAATAGATAATTTTCTGAAAATACCTGATACATTCCTATCCAAACATTTAAGCTTAAAAAGACTGCTATCAACACTGACAAACAGATGTTTTTAATAAAAGACCATTTTTTTTCAGTCATAATAAGCGCATATATGATAAATGGTGCTAAAACTAATGTAGATAATAGTGAGGAAAAAATATGCGTTTGTAGTAAAATCCCCATACTCAATCCTAGTCCCACAATAGAAAAATTAAAATGCTCGTTAGTAACCATTTCTATTCCATAATATATCACATATGGAATAAGCATATTTCCGACACCTGTAAATGATCCAGCCACATTCCACGAAGAAACAAAATAAGTAGACATATAGATAATCCCTACCAAAATTGCAAACAAATTAGAGGACGCCATTTTTTTTGAAATTTTATAAACCCCGTAAGCACCTATTACATTAATCAAAAAAGATGTAATTAGCTGAAAATGAATCCAACTTTTGCAATAAAGTAGTATGCTTCCTAATAAATAGGCCATACCTGGACCATATAAAGCGTTCACTATTCTTCCAGATTGTTCGTAAGAAAATAGTGAGATAAAATAACTGAACTGACCAGTTCTTATCTGCATCATAGTTTCATAGATTCTATTCATATGAAAAATTGAATCCACACCTAAAATATAACCATTAGAAAAAATTTGCGCACTTTGAATAATCAACGATGCAATTGAAAATATGAGTACCGCAATAATCATATTTCTACCTTTTAACATTTTCATATCTATACTCCCTTATCATCGTGGTCAGATTTATTCAATGATGATATCAAACATCCTGAGTGTCTACAAATAGTAACTCCCAATTTTGCAAACATATCTCTTCATACTCATCTGAAGCAAATCTTTCTTTAGGTAAAAGTCCATCAAGCCCAGCTTTAAAACCAGTAATCAATCCTTCTAAAGAGTTCTCAACAACCATAGTTTTTTCAGTCCCACCTAGAATATCTATGGTCTCAGGGATATTCGTCATAATAACGGGCGTATCAACAGATAAAGCTTCTAGAACAACCATACCTAAGCCTTCATAACGACTGCTAAAAATAAAATAATCTGCTTCTTTTAAAATATTAAATGGATTACGAATATTTTCCAAAATAAAAATATGATTTTTTTTGTTGCTATTCGCCACTTGCTTATATATATACTCTTTTTCAGGACCATAAGACTCTATCAAAATCAAACAAACATTAAGATCCTTTACCGATTCAAAAGCTTTAATTAATCGATCCAATCCTTTTTGTTTAGAAAATCTACCTATATTGATAAATACTTTTTTATTAGGATCTAATAAAATCTCCACTAAACGATCGGGTACACTTGGTGCCAGTGGCTCAAGTGCTAAACGTTGAATCTTATTTATATTAATTGGCATGTTTAAAACAACTGTATTCGCCTCTGGTACTAGTTTTAATATTTTTTCTTCCACAGTCTTCGTTACACATACTACACGTGTAGCTTCTTTATACGCTTGAAATATAATATTTTTTTTCAAATAACGATTCAATGCCAATTCTTTTTCAATATCTGTATGAACAAATACCATAGTCTTTATTCCCGCTTTTTTTAAAATCCACATCCATGCTGCATAGGATCGATCATATCCTGGATAGTGTATGAAGTAATCTGGATGTAGATTGGGATATTGCCTATCAAAATCCCTAAGATACATTTTCTGTACATCTGTTATTGCAGCAGGTAACTGATTCATATAGCACATTGATGAAAAAGCTTCTTTTAAGGTAGACTGTACTTTGCCTTCAGCGATAAATGTGTATACCCCTTTAGGTAAGTTTATGATTTTATGCTCTAAATTTTGAGGAATCATACCATCTTGCCATGTCAAAATGTAATTTCTTTTCTTTAAATCAATTGTATGAAAAAAGTTCATCAGTGAGGCGGTGATTCCATTATCAGCCAACCGGTAGGCGTAGATGAGCACATTCTCTTTTTGATTCCAATTTTCAAAAACCTGTATATTATTATGTTTCTCATTAGCTAGTATAAACTTTAAGACTTGCTGCGTCCCATATTGACCATCAAAAGGGCAATACGTTTGACACAAAGATGTATAATCAACCTCTGCATGCTCTCTTAAAGCCAATATCAAGTCTTCGATACTTGTTACTTGTTTAAAAGGTAACGCATTTGGTTCTATATACATCCCCCTATCTTTACGATATAAGTGCTCATCATAAGTGAATAAGATGACTTCCCGATTAGTCACAATGAAGTCAAACATGATAGATGAATAGTCCGTAACGATTTTATCGACCGTTTGCAGAAATGTATACGTTTCTTCTTCAGGAAACTTTTTTAAATGTTTGAATTGATAAGTATCAAAGTCGAAAAGGTTGGCTTCATATGGATGTAACTTAACAAACATTTCTTCTGCATCAGATAGTAATTCATCTAATTCAACTAAATGATTCACTAATTCTGATGATACTTGGATATTACTTGTTGAGGACCCTCTCCATGTAGGCATGTATACAAATCTCTTCTTTATAGCTCGATCAATAAAAAGTCCCGCATTTCTTGGAGAAGGCGCCACTACGATTTGATTTTTTACGATATCAACTAAGCCAAAATCTTTTTGAATGATCTCTTTTGTGAAATGATTGCTAACAAAAATTTGGTCTGCCATCGCTAAATTTCTTTGTACATTTCCATAACCTTGTACTTGTGTCGCTTTGCCTAAATGTTTCAAGGGTGTGCCGTGCCAAAAAATATAATATTGTTGATCTTCGCGTTTATGAAAAAAAGACCAAAAAGACGTATCATTGATGAGTATTTCTGCTGTCGCTAAGTATTCAAAGTATGGTTTGCTCAAATGATTTACTTTGAACTTGGCATATTTTAAAGGTAATACGACCGAATCCTTGACTGCAATTCGAAAATCATACTGAGGATAAAAATCGATAAGAGACTCGACCAAAGCAAAAATATGACCCGAAAATTCACGTCCATGTGTGCTTTCAAAGAGAATCATCTTTTTCTTGATTGGTAATTGTTGATATTTTAAGTATAACAACTCATTGGGTGTCATCATATTTCGTTTTATTTTTTGAATGACTGACATTATTAACTCCTATTAAGTAATTTTTAAAAGGTTCCTATGGTGAAATAGTAACACAAATAGCTACAATTATGAACTTGCTGATAACACAATGTCCATAATTATAGCTATAGTCTTCTTATTTATTCACTTCTATCTCATGATAAAAGCTATTGATCGCTTGTTCATTGTATAAATATGGATTGAATTTTTTGAAACTCTCTTGATGTAGTTTAGCTCTTTCTAATCCATCTTCAATATCTTCTACACTCGTTCCATTCGTCAACAAACCATATTCTTCATTTGCACCTATAACATTGATATTTGCTGGAATATTTGATGCCAATATATTCATACCCAATGTCAGAGATTCTAACAAGACCATCGGCTGACCTTCGTAGAAAGACGGTAAAATAAACAAATCTGTTTCTTTCATAAAATTGAAAGGAGAACTTAGATGCCCTAACAAGAAGACAAAACCTTCTTGATGATTTTCTTTGACACATTCAATCAAATCATTTTCCAAAGGCCCTTTACCTAATATAAACAACCTACTTTTAGGATATATGTTTCTAAATCGAGCAAATCCTTCTATAAGGCTCTTTTGATTCTTTTCCGGAGAAAGTCTGCCCATATTTACCACATTAAAAAAATTATTGTCTAGGTGAGGTACGTTTTGCCTAGCTAAATCAATTTTTGGTAAAACATAGTCCAATGATTCAAGTTGATCGAATGCATATTGTGCTTTGTCGAACTCTGTTTCCGTTATTTCTTTTATATCTTCCGAATCTATATAACCTATGACTGCATTATTAGGAAAAGAGAGTTTTACATATTTCTTTTCTCCGACAATACAAATTTCTTTCATCCTAAAAACCATTTCAAAATATTCGTCTGAAACAGTAATATTTTCAGATCCAGTCGTCCCTTTAGGTGCAGTCCACATTTCAATATCACGGTGATTGATTATTCGTGCATACGATTCAACTGCCTTGACACTATCAGTATACGTAACCGGTGAAGATACATCCATCTTACTCATCCTACTTAAAAAATAAGCGTTTATAGGTGACATTTTTTTGGTTTCATGAACCCTCATCAGCGGTTTTGGTGAAACCCAACCTAGGGTTTTCTTATTATATTTTACCAAGAAATATCTACCCGCATCTGTATATGCTACTTTCTCAATCTCAAGATATTTCTTCGCAAATGGTTTAATATAAGTTAAAATCTCATCTTTTTCTGTATTTGTTTTGATATCTTTCCAAATTGGATAATTTAAAAATCTTGCCACAGTAGCAAACCCATGAAAATCTTCAATTTTCTGAACTTGATTGATTTTTGGTAACACATATCGCTCATTGATCCAGCCTAAGTACTCATTATCTACTGAAGTCTTATAAAACTTTTGTTCAAAAACAACTATTTCTGCATGCTGAACAACAATTGAATCGTGCCTAACATTGGTTTTCATGAAAGATTCTGTTTCCAAAGCAGCAATATTTTTGGCATATTCAATTTCTCCTGATACTTTAAACCTTAGAATATTACGCGTTACTTTTAAAGGGCTCACAGCTTCATCTATTTGCTTTTTTTCAAGTATTTTATCGATATTAATCGTATTATACACGAATGACATTTGTTCTTTTTTGACATAATTATGAAGATTTTCAAAATTTACATCTCTCGTCATTGGTGACACACTAAGCAATTTATCAAATTTGTAATATATAGAAAACAATCCATTTAAATCCCGAAGCATCGGCATTTTACCATTTACCTCTCGCTGTGAATCGGAGTATAGATCATTATGCATGAATGCAACATATTTTTTCGCATTCGAAGCTAATATATGCCGACCCCAAAAATAACTATAGCCACTGAAATCAATCGCAACATCGAAAGTCAAATTTCCTGTTAAACGATTCATTTCTCTTTTATAGCCTATTTCCGGATAATCATTTCTTTGAGAAACCGATACTCCTTGATCCGCAAACTTTTTGTTCACCATTTTTTCTTTTCTGGTTAAAATATCGATGCCAAATCGAAAAAGTGGACGGACATTTTCATTCATAGCCTTGAAGTTATTATTGATTTCAGCACCTTTTGGAGGATTGGCAATAACAGTTACATCGTATTTAGAATAATCAATGTTATTGGTTAAATTCAAGAAACTTGAAGTAATCCCGTTGTTTCTCATACCTCCAGGAAATATTAACAATTTTTGTTTTTGTGAATTTACATGGTGAATCACCATATTATCGACATTTTTGTTATCAAAGATATACTCTACATATTTTTTCGTCACTGCACCATCATCATATGGCGTCATCCGTTTGGCTAATTGATTATATTTAACTAGATATTTCTCATGTTCGCTCTCTACCGAATGTATTAGGGAAATCAATTCTCCTATATTCTCAGCAGTCGGACCAGGTAATTCATCATCTGTCAAATACATACCTCGTTCGAAACTATATAAATCTTTATCCCATGCGTAAAAAATGATCGGTCTTTTTGTCACTAAAAAATCAAAAAATATACTTGAGTAATCAGTAATCAAAAGATCTGTCATAGATAAAACTTGATTTGGGTCGATTAAATCTGATATCAACACACCATTTAATCGTTCATCATCCTTGATTTCAGAAAAAATAAATGGATGAACTTTCACCAAAACATTATATTGTTCGTTAAATTCATCTTTTATTTTTAGTGTCTCATGAATAATTTGTTCAATATCATCTGTGGCTTGATGCACATTCTGCCCTTTCCAGGTTGGACAATACAGCAATGTTTTCTTCGTGGAATCAAGTATGATTCCAAAACTTGATAATTTCTCTTCGATAAATTTCGTATCATTAGTCAGCGTGAAATCAATTCTCGGGTATCCACCTTCGAGTATTTGACCTTCATAAGCACCTTTAAGCTTGTATGAATCTATAAAAATGTTAGAGGTATGATTGTTGGGAGATAATAAATAATCCGTCATTAAAAAGTTTCTTAGCACATTCTGCGAGTGTGTCAACGATCCTGGAATATCAAAGCCCATATATTTTAATGGAGTTCCGTGCCAAGTATTGATATATACTTGACCCGGTCTTTTAACAAAAAAAGACTCAAAAGTAGAATTGGATATCAAATACTTTGCTTTTAATAAAGCATCTACGTATTCGATAGATCCACGATAGACAAATTCCGCTTTTTTCTTAAGTTCTAAAGGAAATGATTCCTCGATCATTTCAATAGATTCATCTACCACCCAGATATGATTAAAATTCGAATATGTTTCATTTTCAGCTAAATATTTAAATATGGCCAAGGGTGAATCAACGATAGATTTTCCATCTCTAGTTTCATAAAGGATAACATTCGAATCAATAGGTGCAGTTTCATAGTTTTCTGCATAATGTAATCTTAATTTCTGATTCTTGCTAGGAAAAAATAAACGTTGTGCAGAATTTATTTTTTTATATATTTTTTTTAAAACCACTTTAGTTCCTCCATCATATTTAAGTAAGGATTTATTTTTCAAACCAAGTAAAGTTATCGAAATACATTTTACCTTTTCTAGCCATTTTTGTAAAACCGATTTGGATAATCCTTCTAAACGTCTCAATAATAACTCCAGAAATAAATATAATTGAAACTGTTAATAAAATATGAACAATCAAATTTCTTTGATCAAAATATTGATTCAATTTAAATAAATCATCCCATATAATTGATCGTATATACTTATTGTCATGTATTAGATAAATACCAAAGACAGTAGACGATATATAATTTATGATGCGGTTGGAAAAATGAGGCAATTGTACAAAAATGAGAAATAAACTCACGCTGACTACTAATAATAAATATGACTCTTGTTTTGATAAGATAGTTGAAGAAACTTGAATTTGATTGTCAATATCTTTCAAATAATCTAGCACAACAATACTAGACAAATTAAAAAAAACCGCAAAAAAAGTCATCTTTATCAAACTAAATATATTGGGTATGTCATTTTTATATTTTTTAAAGTAAGACGTGATTAAAAATAAAAAAATAAACCAAATAATATCGTTCCCAAAATCAAAACCAAATAGCGATGGTGCTATAGAAAAAAATAGACAACATAATAATAATAACTTTTGAAAATCTTTTTTAGAAAGGTGACATATCAAAATATTTAGAAAAGGGATAAAAAAAAGTAGCATTACATAATTCGTAACATACCAATATCTAAAGGTCAATACTGGAAAAAACATTTCGATTAAGGAATCTAAATCTATTTTTTCTAATCCTATACTAGACAATATGAAAGGTATAGAAACAGTATACATAATAACTGGTAACCATACCTTTGTGACCCTAGACCATTTAAAGCTTTTGTCATATAAAAACCATGCTGATAGTATAACGAATAAATTACTACCAACTTTCCCTCCAATGATAAGAAATTGTACCAAGTATTCATTCAATGGATATGTTGAGTGCTCAGACCAATTCGTATATATCATGGCATGATGAAAAATTATAAGTATTATACTAATTATTCTTAATAGTTCTAGTTGAGAATTTCTACTATTTTTTTGCATTTGTTAGTCTTCTTTTCTATAATAACGATTTTTGTTTTACGTTCCAGTATAAACTTTTTACCAAAAATATGGGCAACTGAAAAATCCTACTCATTCTTTTGGGATTACTTATTGACCGGAATAACCATTCCAAATGTAAATTGATAAAAATCTGAGGGGCTCTTTTAACATGTCCACTAAGAACATCAAAACTTCCACCAACATCTTGAAATATAGAAACGTCAAGTTTAGAGAGGTTACGAGCTAACCATTGTTCTTGTTTTGGAAAACCTAATGCAACAAAAAGGAAATCCGGTTTGTGCATATTAATTTCTGCTACAATTGCTTCTTCTTGCATCTCTGTGTAGCCATCCACTGCACCAGAAATTTCAATGTTAGGATAAGTTGATATCACATTCTTTACAGCATCATTTAATATTTCAGGTTTTGCGCCGTAGAAAAAAACACTTTTTTTATTTTCATTTGCATAGTGAAGTAACTTAATCATTAAATCGAATCCTGCAACTCTTTTAGCGATATGGCCACCCGTCAACTTAGAGACTAAAACAATACCTATACCGTCTGGAATTCTATGTGTACTCGAGTCAATAAATTTCACGATATCAGGAAAATGTTTAGACTCTACACAAATTTGAGGATTGATACTAATAATTGACATTTTTTTATTTTTATCCGCGTATTTAGGAATATCTTCTAAAATGTTTTCATAGGTCAAATTATCTACAGGAATCCCCATTATTTGTTCAGTTATCATATATTTGATCAATCCATTCTGTTAATTGACATATTGCCTTCCCTGTGGTGTATTCATTCCATAATTTATTAATTAAATGACTTTCAGAAATGTTATTGGATTGAATCACGTGAATTAATTCCTCCAAATCTTTAGCAATCATCGGTTTAGCCCAATCACCGAAATCAGACTGAATACCTGTTGTTTTAGAATATTCTTCCATGTCGTAACAATAGAAAACAATCTGTCCTTTAGGATTAGCTATCGTGTATTCAAATACCACAGAAGAATAGTCAGTGATTATACAGTCTGCTACTATAAGAAGATCTTGTAATGAAGATCCTATAAACTCCTGATTTAATAAATCATAATCTGAAAGCTGCCTAATTAAAAACTTATCTCTTGGATGTGGATGAACGAGTATGATCCATTCTTTTTCGAACATTTTTTTTATCTTGGCTATATCCTTGATTGATTTTAAATTCTGATCTCGATAGGTTGGTATATATAATAAAACTTTTTTATTTAATTTTTTTTTTAGGGTAACTATTTTCCTCTCTTGATTATCAGAAAAATAGTAATCTGTTAGCGGATAGCCAAAACAAAGAAGTTTGCCGTCACTTTTAAAACTTTTATGGAAAATATTACCCATTTTATTAGAACTAACGATAAAGTGAGTAAATTTACTATACACTTTTTGATAACGTAAAATATCTTTTTTATTCATTTTTAAAGCGTATAAAGCCTCAATCCCAAATTTTTTGATTGCCCCGTTCGCATGCCATAATTGAACAATGTTTGTGGTTGCTGAAAAGTTGATTCCGCCTAAAAAAGCAAAATAATTATCACATAAAACTATCGTTGCTGTTCTAACAATCGGACTCACCTTTAAAAGTAATGTCGGAAAAGAATCGATATTATAGAGATCGATATTGAGATTAATATACTTTTCCATACTACTCTTCGCATTGTTAGTATAACAAACAATTAGCCTTCCTTCATATTTCTTATATAACTCATCGATAACATATATACTTGTTTCAGGAAAACTGAGTAAAAAAACTACCTTATCATGATTCTTCCTCTTTAATTTAGATGAGAGGCCAACAGAAGTCAGATACAGTTCTTTTATCAAACTAATCAAATAATTAACCAAAGAATATTCACCCCTTTATGGAAAATAGGTATCAATTGTTCTTACTATGCAATCCACTTAATTGTCTAATTGCTCAAGGACGGCATAGATTCTATCACACGAATGTTTATCATCATAAGGGAAAATATTTTCTTTCAATGTTTTTTTGTATTGCTTTTCCAAAATATTGAATTTTATCTTTTTTTCTATAAAAGGAATTAGCTTTTTCTTACTGGTGAAAACAGGACCCGGCAATAAATCCTTATTTTCACTTGCGCCTTCACTCACTTCTTCTTTATCTTGATCGAACTGATAATAGATAACACTTCTTTTTTGCAATGCAAAATCAAGTCCTACACTCGAATAATCTGTAATCAAAATACCATGTTCTTTGAGCAATTCTTGAACATCTTTCGTACCTGCTTCTATAATCTCAATACTTTCAGAAGAAAATAAATGATTATATTTTTGAAAATTATTATGCAAATAAAGACGTACATTCAAATTAAACTTTTTAATTAATGATAGGAATTGATCATCATTTAACAACTCAAAATAGTATTGATAAAAATCTGTTTCCATAAATTCTTGGTCAGTCAAAAAGTCTTGTCCCTTCCTCCAAGTAGGCATGATCAACACATTTTTTCTAAGAGAAAAGGATTTAAAAAAGGAATTTCCATTTAGTAAAGAATCAAAACGGGCTAAGCCAGTTACAGCAACTTCATTTTCTTCATAGGACAATTGTTTCATTACTTGTTGTTTTTCTCTTTCTGAAGAAACCAAAAATTTATCAGTCAGCGAAGGATTTGTCACTTTACTATATACAAAGTCAACATTCTTTATCGCTATAATTCCATGTTGTAAAAAAACTTTTTTCATACTTGATTTCATACGCTCAGTTGACTTCGATAAAAAAGGCAAAGCATAATTAGAAGTATGGGTATGCGCAATATAGCTTGCTTTAAACAACAATTCAATATGTTTTTTACTTTTGAAAATAACAACATTTTCCATAAAAGGTTCTAGGTTTGTTATATCTTTAGAATCTTTAGTAATAATAAAATATGGTTTATATTTAGATTGTTTAGTCATTAAATACTCAAAGAAGAAACGTCCATTATCTTGTGCCTTATGAGGATACTCTGTTATCAGTATGAGCTTTTTATCTTTAAAAACAGGTTGTTGCTCTTTTTTAATAAATATTTCATACTCTTCATTTTTTAAAAAACCTAATTTAGACGAAAACATTCCATGAAGTGTGGGATACCAATTAAATAATACTTTCATATGATCAGAATAGTCCAACCACATTTCTTCGATAGAACCAGTTTTGCATTCAGGGAATTTCAATCGAAATTTATAATCTGTAACCAACAATTGTTCAACTTCTATTCTAACAAAGAAGTCTAAAATCGTAGTATCGAAAGTATCATATATCATATTTGGATGGATATCCTGTAAAATAGATTGAATATCGAAATTAAAACTTGCAATATTTCTATATAGATTATCATTCACTTTATTTATACTTATGCTTTTCATTTCTATTTCACTTAAGATATTCTCTTTTCTATTTTTAATTACCAAAAAAACTTTCGATAATTGAATATATTTTGAATCTAATTTTAATGAAACTTGAATATCCTTATTGTTACCTTTTTCAAGGCTCTGTATTGCCCAATCTTCTAAAAATGCTCTTGCAGAAGGTTCTTGATTCCAAATAAACTTAAGATTATTATCTAGGGTTATGTATAAATAGAGCACTGTATTTTTGACTTCAATCATTAGAGATGAATCTACACTTAGTTCGAAATTTTCAACAGTGATTTCTTTCATTTCACTGCTGTAATAAATTGCTGCACGATCTTCTTGGCCTAATGTTAATAATTCAGCAACGTCATGAGCCGCGATTCTCCATTTATTTTTAGAAACAGATTCAAATTCTTTTTCTTTATTACCTTTAGAAATACGCAGATTGTCCAATATAGTAAACTCAGATTCAATAGTAAAATATTGATCATGTGTACTTAGAAATAATTTTTCCATGTTTATTCTCTTTCTTCAAAAAATTTTATACCTTTAGTTAAAACTAAAAAACAATAAAATAATCCAGTGATTATTCACCGGATTATTTTAGAAAACTTTTCTTTCCTTATGGATAAATCCGATTCAACAAACGTGGAAACGGAATTGATTCCCGTACATGTTCGATACCTGATAACCAAGTCACTGTCCGTTCTAATCCTAACCCAAAGCCAGTATGCGGCACTGAGCCATATTTACGCAAATCTAAATACCATGAATACTCATTCTCATCTAATCCATGGGCTTGGATCTGTTCTAGGAGATAATCATGATCGATAGCCCGTTCTGAGCCGCCGATGATCTCGCCATACCCTTCAGGTGCGATCATATCCGCGCAAATCACGACGTCTTCTCGTGTTGGATGTGGTTTCATATAAAATGGTTTGATTGCTTTAGGATAGTTCAAAATGAAGACTGGCTGATCAAAGGAATTGGCAATAAACGTTTCATGCGGTGAACCAAAGTCATCTCCCCACTGAATATCTTCAAAGCCATTCTTTTGCAGCATCTCCACTGCATCATCATAAGAGATACGTGGGAAAGGCAATTTGGTATATTTTTGCAAGACTTCCCGGTCGCGTCCTAAAACATCTAAAGCGTAATCGCAATTGTCTAAAACACTTTGTACAAGAAATGCCACATACTGTTCTTGAACTTCTAAGCTTTCTTCTTGATGCATAAAGGCCATTTCAGGTTCAATCATCCAAAACTCAATCAAATGACGACGCGTCTTCGATTTTTCTGCTCTAAATGTGGGACCAAATGAGAAGACTTTGCCAAAAGCCATGGCCGCAGCTTCCATGTATAATTGACCAGATTGTGACAAATAGGCTTTTTGATCAAAATAATTGGTTTCGAATAAATCAGTGGTGCCTTCTGGTGCAGAACCGGTCAAAATTGGCGGATCAATTTTGATAAAGCCGTTTTGATTAAAGAATTCATATGTTGCACGGATGATTTCATTTCGAATCTGCATAATGGCGTGCTGTTTGGAAGAACGCAGCCATAAATGACGGTGATCCATCAAAAAGTCGGTACCATGTTCTTTGGGCGTGATTGGGTAATCATGACTTTCACCAACCACTTCAATCCCTGAAATGCCGATTTCATAGCCGAATTTAGAACGGCTGTCTTCACGGATTTCTCCCGTGATCAATACTGCTGTTTCTTGGCTAAGATTTTTTGCCAATTGAAAGACGTCTTCTCCAACTTCGCTTTTGACAACGATCCCTTGGAAATAAGCTGTGCCATCACGTAATTGCAAAAAGGCAATTTTGCCGCTGGAACGCTTGTTGGCGATCCAAGCACCAATTTGCACTGTTTCGCCCACGTGATGTTTTGCATCTAGAATTTGAATAGATTTCACTTGATTCTCTCCTAACTATTATTTAAAGCACCATAAAGCATTTTATACGTTTTGCCGCTTGTTTTCAACAAAATCATGGATCCGTTTGGCAGCTTCTGCTAATGTGTCCCAATCTGTCGCATAACTGATCCTTAGATAGTCTGGTGCACCAAAGCCGGCACCAGTAACCACTGCGACGTGAGCTTCAACCAACAAGCCTTCTACGAATGCATCAATCGTTTCGTAGCCGCACATGGTGATTGCCTCTTTGACATTTGGAAAAAGGTAAAATGCCCCTTGCGGCTTCGTCAATGTAAAACCAGGGATAGCGGCAATCAATGGATACAAGTCATTCAAGCGCTGTTCAAAAGCTTGACGCATGGCCTCGATAGAGTCTTGATTGCCGGTCAATGCTTCCACGGCTGCATATTGACTGACCGCTGGCGGGTTGCTTGTTGCCTGTGAAGCAATATCGATCATGGCACCGATGATCCTTTGATCCCCTACAGCGAACCCAATGCGCCAGCCTGTCATCGCATAGGTTTTTGACACGCCATTGATAATGATCGTTTGTTTGCGGATGGCATCTGATAAAGTCGCGATTGGTGTAAATTCGTGGCCGTTATACACCAATCGACCATAGATATCATCGGAAATGATCCAGATATCATGTGCAACAGCCCATTCCCCGATGGCCAACAATTCTTCTTTCGTATAAATGGCACCGGTTGGATTGGCAGGTGAATTCAAGATAATGGCTTTGGTTTTGTTTGTCCGCGCTGCTTCTAATTGAGAAACCGTTACTTTGAATTCAGCCTGTTGCGTCGCTTCTACAAATACAGGCGTGCCTTCGGCTAAACGGATCTGCTCAGCATAGCTTACCCAATACGGCACCGGAATGATGACTTCATCTGCTTCATCAAGCAATGCTTGAAAAAGCGTGTATAACGCAAACTTCGCGCCATCAGTCACGATGACTTGGTTTGTATCATAGGACAATCCATAAAATGCTTCGATGTAGTTCGTAATGGCTTTTCTTAGTTCAGGAATGCCAGCTGTCGGTGTATAAAAGCTGACTTTACCCGCTTCGATAGCGTCGATGGCAGCTGCCCGGATATTTTTTGGGGTAAAGAAGTCAGGCTCCCCAACAGTTAAACTTAATACATCGATTCCTTGGTCTTTTAAGGCTTTTGCTTTTGCAGAAGCCGCTAAAGTGACGGATGGTTCTAATTTTTCAGCTCTTTTTGACAGTACCATTTCGATCATCCTTTCTGCGTGCCCTTTTACAAGAATTGTCTCTTACATATTCGTGATCGTGTTGATTTCTTTCCCGTCTTTAAATGCAATCAGAAAATAACTCAACCCGCCCTCACTATCTTTTGTCATGATTTCCCACGCCGGCGTATCTTCATAAAGACCGAGGGTGGCTTTTTGAATCGTTTGATCTGGATGTGCCTCTTGGATGGTCTGTTTGGCTTGGGCCTCTGTCAATCCATCCTCTTGATTATAGACCGTGACCTTATCGCCGCTTTTGGGAATGATCACAACGATTTCTTTTTCATTGTTGTCTTTACCCACAAGGCTAAAAGAAGTTGACTCTCTGGTAAACCAATAGAATTGATCCACTTCTGCTAAGTCCGTATATTCTTCGGCAATATCGATTGCTTCACTTCGTGCTTGCCGCATGGGCCTTGATGCGCGAAGATAAAAAATCGAAGAAAAAATGATCAGCACAAGCAACGTGGTGATCGCGATCAACAAGATGACGACCCGACGCTGTTCTTTGTCTTTTGTTTGCATACTATTTTCTCCTTTTAAATATGCTTTATTATAGCAGACTTTGGTCCTCTTGTTCAAAAAAATGACGAATATCTTCGGTCATTTCACTTGGTGTTGCTTCGATCAACGGCAGTTTTTTGGGTAGTCCTTTGACCATTCGTTTGCCATATTTCGTAGACAGCAAACGGCGATCTAAGACGACCATGACACCCGCGTCTTTTTCTGAGCGAATCAAACGACCTAATGCTTGTCTTAAACGCAATATAGCTTTTGGCAAGGCATCTTCTTTAAACGTATCGATGCCTTGCGCTGTCAAATATTGATGTCGCGCTTTGACCAGCGGATTTTGCGGGTTTTCAAATGGCAAGCGGGTAACCACGGCAATTTTAAGCGATTGTCCAGGAAGATCGACCCCTTCCCAGAAACTATTGGTACCAAACAAAAGGCCATTTTCTGCCAACAAAAACTTCTTCAAGATTTTTTCGCGGCTGCCGCCGGTTCCTTGTGCGATCAATTCTCTGCCTTGATTCAAGGCTTTCTTGTGCAGTCGGTCATAAACGGCTTTCAACGTGTCATGGGCAGTAAACAAAACCAGTGTTGGCTGTTTTTGCTCAAAGAGGAGCGGTGTTAAGGCCTCGGCAAGAAAATCGGCATATTCATCCGTAGAGGCCTGTTGGATCGAGATCCCTTGTTTGACCACATAAAGCCGGGCTTGTTTTTCATAATCATAAAAAGCCGGGATCGTTTTGACAGGTGTTTCTGGTATCCCAATTTGCTGAGCATAATAAGTTTTGTTGCCAGGGATCCGTAATGTCCCTCCTAGAAAAATAATATGACTGTAGCGTTGATACCAGATACTTTCCGACACCTGTTTTCCTTCTAGATCGGCCAATTCGATCGTGGCTGTTCGTTGATTTGGATGCAGCTTCAACCAATGGACATATCGTGGATGCCAGCTATCCAGCCACGTCGTGACCGTATACGCTTGGCGCTGGAACTGCTCAAAATAGTCGAGTAACCGCGCAATCAGTAAGCGTTGCTGGGCAGTGATGCGTACATGCAGTTCCGTAAAATCATGCTGTAATCGCTGTTGCATCTCAGTAATTTCTTGATAATAAAGGATAAGCTTACGGTACGTTCGATCTTGATCAACATCACTCCTGAACAAATCAGTCCGTTGCAGCACTTGATTTACGTCAGACGCTAGATCGAGGCTGCCAAAAAAATCTTCTTGCGTATCGATCAACACAGCAAGTGCATCGCGATACAGATTGAATAAAGGGAGGATCTGCTGTTCTTGGTCTAGGACATTTGCTGCTTGATCAAACAAACCGTCCTCGTTGAATTGCAAGTATTGCCGCTTAAAGTAGGCCGAGTCAAAGCTGTACTGTGACAATCCTTCAGCTTGACTAGGCAATTGCTGGGCCTCATCGATGAGTAGATAATCGCTTGTTGGCAGCAATGGTTCCCGACGTCTAGTTTCTTGCAATAAGAACGCATGGTTGACGATCAACACATTGCTTTGGGCTGCTTGTTGGTACACATGCCGCAAAAAATCATGGCGATAAAATGCTTGCTCATCTGACAGAAATTCAAGGCCGCGATGGCGAATCTCAGTGAATATAGGATGGTCTAGCCGAACCAAATTCAGTTCATCAAAGTCGCCAGAAATTGTTTTCGTTAACCAAACCAAAATCCCCATTTGGTACTGTGCATACTGTTTTTGATCGACAGGCTGATCTAAAGTAGCCTTAAACCGCTGCAAGTCAATATAATGGCGATGACTTTTGATGACCGTTGCTTGGATAGGTTGATCTAACACCTGATTCACTAGAGGGACATCTTTATCCATGATTTGATTTTGTAAAAGAATCGATGAAGTACTGACGATCATTGGATTATCGGGCGTAGCTAAATAAGCTGCTGGAAATAAATAGCCAATCGTTTTCCCCATGCCTGTTTCTGCTTCTAGAATCAAATTTTTCTCTGTTTGACTATAATGATTGTACACAGCATTCATCAATCGCGCTTGCTGCTTACGATAAGCCAAATGCGGCCCAAACTGTGCCATCTTTTCGGCTTTCACTTCCGGGTAGGGCTTATGGTAATGGTTGTAGGCAAACATCTTACTCTCTTTTTTACGGAGAACGATTCCATCCACTTCTTCCAGCCCATCAGGCAATGTCGTGGCTGTTTCTTTCAAGACTGCATGGATAAATGCACTCGTCTGCATCCCCATTTGGCCACTCAACAAAGCGATTTGTTTCAACGTTGTCCGAGGCAATTCTTTCATGATGGCTTCAATATACATCAATAAGGCGGCAGTCACTTCTGCGTCGCTATCTGCTTGATGTGGATTTTCATGTACAAAGCCAATACTATCAGCCAAATCACCTAAACGAAAACTACTTTCAGTCGGTAAAAAAACTTGCGCCAACTCCACGGTGTCGATACCTGGAATCGTTAATGCTGGTAAACCGCAACGGACCAGCTCATTACTTAAGAATTGATAATCAAAATAAATATTGTGGGCGACAAAAATCGTATTGCTGAGTAAATTAAAAATAATATCAGCAACATCTTCAAAATAAGGTGCTTGCTTCACTTGTTGATTTGTGATGTGTGTCAAATTTTGAATTTGTCGTGAAATGCGGCGGTCAGGATTGATATCGGTCGCAAAACGATTGATCACTTTGCCATCTTGAACCAATACACAGCCAAACTGAATAATACGATCGATGGCTGCATCCGTCCCCGTGGTTTCAAGATCCACCACAGCATATATGGGTTTCATGGTATAACCTCCTTGCACACTGTTTGCATTATACTACAAAAAGAGAAGGCGATACATTAGTTTTGCAGTCAATCCTGTCTCAGGGATAAGATTCCTTCGATGCAAGAATAAGCAGCAACAGCCACTGCCTGACGGATGCCTTATTTTCGACAAAATAAGCGGAGTTTCTTATACTTAAAGAAAAGGAGGCGTTCATATGGAAGGTTTTAAGCACAAACGGGTCATCGTGACTGGTGCGGCTTCAGGAATCGGCAAGGCGACGGCAGAGCAGTTTATTCAACAAGGTGCGCAGGTGGGGTTGATTGATTTGCATGCGGACGAACTTAGCCAAATCAAAGAATCTTTCAGTGCCCAGGTGTATGTTGAAACAGTGGATGTCACGGACAGTCAAGGATTGCTATCCGCCATCACCAAACTGGCTGATGCAATGGGCGGTTTAGATATATTACATGTCAATGCAGGGATCAACGGAACCTTCACCCCCATCGAAGCGCTGACGATCGATGAATGGGATCAAACGATCAACACCAACCTGCGCAGCACGTTCTTGTCCGTTAAAGCCGCTGTTCCGGTAATGAAAGCCAATGGCGGCAGTATCGTGATCACGAGTTCAGTCAATGGCAACCGCGTCTTCAGCAATTTTGGTGCTTCTGCTTATAGTACTTCTAAAGCAGGACAAGTGGCTTTTGCGAAAATGGCTGCTCTTGAACTTTCGCGTTACAATATCAGAGTCAACGTTATCTGTCCTGGCGCCATTTCGACCAATATCGATGATCGCACGGATGTTGAACCAGCAGTTGCTGATATCGAAATACCGGTTGATTATCCAGAAGGTGCTCGCCCACTGAAACAAGAAACAGGCGTCCCAGAACAAGTAGCCAACCTCGTCTTGTTCTTGTCATCTGAAGCTGCCGGGAATATTTCAGGGACCGAAGTCTATATCGATGGCGCTGAATCTTTGCTATAATCAAAAAACGTTTATCAACCATTGCTGCTGCAGTCTGGTTGATAAACGTTTTTATTTTTCGATCAATGTGGCAATTTCATCTAAAAAGGCCTTTTTCCCATAAAAATCGGCATTTAGCAGTTCAGGAAAGACTGCTTCAAAAAAGTATGAAACCGATGGACGATGGCGGAAACTTTTGACCGTTAAGACTGCTTCACGAAACATTTCTTTATATACTTTATCCGGATTGCTTTTGGTGATTTCTTCAAATGATTCGTACAACAGGTCGATTTTATCCGCGATCGCCAGCAATTGCCCCTCTAAGCTATCATCTTTGCCGTCTGCCAATCGACGACGGTAGATTGCTTGAAGATCTCGCGGGATCTCTTCTTCGATAAACACATCCGTCATCTTTTCTTCTACAGTAGATAACATCGCCCGCAGCTCTTTGTTGGCGTATTTCACCGGTGTTTTGATATCTCCGATGAAGCGTTCGGTATAATCGTGATTCAGTGCTTTTTCATAGAGGATCTGCCAGTTGACCGTATTGCCAGCTCGTTCTTCGATATCTGCCAACGTTTGCGCAATCATCGTAACGCGAAATGAGTGGGCTGCCACACTATGTTCAGTAAATTTGAAAAAACCAGGTGCGCGTTGGATTTTCTCCAAATTGGCCAATCCTAAAATAAATTCATTCAAGCCCATATAAAGTCCCCCTTTTCAATAGTATAACAAGTCAAAAACGATTCAACAAATAAAAATATGTATAAAAAAAGAGCAGCTAGGCTGCTCTAAATCGACAATTTAAATTAAGCTTTGTTTACGTTAGTTGCTTGAGGTCCGCGTTGTCCGTCTTCGATATCGAAAGTAACTGCTTGGCCTTCTTCTAAAGTTTTGAAGCCTTCGCCTTGGATAGCTGAAAAGTGAACGAATACATCGTTGCCGTTTTCTGCTGTGATAAATCCGAAGCCTTTGTCTGAGTTAAACCATTTCACTGTACCTGTTTCCATAATAAAAATCCTCCTTGTGTATATACACATATTTTGCAATTACTTGTATAAGGTGAAAATGTGGAAGATGTTTAAGATGAAACAAGCTACCATAATTTACCGTAACAAATACTACACTTTGTATTATAGCACACAACAATCGCCTTGACTAATAGAAAATCTAAAAAAATGTAAACGCATTAATTTTCTCTGCAAAAAAGTTGAAGGCAGCAATTATCGCCTTCAACCTCGCTTTTCATTATATTACATAGAATCGAAATCGCTTCTGAATTCGTGGTTAGTCTTTATTAACTTAGTAGCGCAATATCGCCGTTAAGCTCTTTTGGCCAGGTGCATCCTCTTGTTCTAGAATCGACACTTCGCCACCGTTGTCCACTACATCCTTGGCCAGCGTATTCAGCACTTGTCGACGATCATATTCGGTATCAGGATCTTCACCAAATCCATCTGCTAGATTAGATGTCGCAATAAACAGTTGGCCAATACGTCCTTCTTTGGCAGCTGGAATAATATCTACCAATTGATCAATAAATTTGCGATCCAGCAATTTTTCATACGCCGATACTTGATGCTGCGTCAATTCTTCTACAAGTTTATCCACACACCCCTGAACTTCTTTCACTGACATTGGCGCTGGTGAAGTCGCCAAATTTGGTGTTGCCTGGAAATAGCTCGTTTTGGCATTCTTTTTGAATAGGGTTTGATTTTCTGGTAATGCAAAGAGATAAAGCGGCAAATTGTCGTCATTTGGAAAGTCATTCCTGAAGAAAGTATCCACTGCTTGATAATAATTGACATGGTCGATCTCCAACTCTTCATCTTTGGCACTAAACCCATGATAAGCGACGCCTTCGCCGCCTGTATTGGCTCCGCCTTGGGCACTATAATTAAAATCACCGCCGCCGGTGATTTCTTCACCTAACGCTTTTTCGATCGTTGTGGGTGCCTCTTCAGGCAGTTCAACCTCAGACACCACTTTATTCTCAACTTGATATACTTTCATTGAATCTCGATTTAATGCCAATAAATAAAAGGGATCATTAAATTGGGCATTCTTGATGATTGCCAACAAGTATGGTGTCTCGCCAACATAATATTGATCATCGACACGAATACTTAAACGGTGAATCAACACTTCTTCTGGTGTTAAAATCACAGCTGCACTGGTTGTACTACTGCGCCAGAAGGATTGATCCGCCAAAATTTCATCAATTTTCTTTTGAAAAGGTGCCCAATCGTGGTCGGGGTATTTCTTTTCGAAACGTCGTTTTGCTTCTTTGGCAAAATTCTTGAACTTGATTTGGTCCTTTTCAACATTTTGGTGTCCGACATGCGTATTAAGCATAATGGTGACAAATGGTCCGTTGAGCCCTTCAGCTGTAACTTGTGACAAAAAAGATTTCGCAATTTTTACCATTCCACATTACCTCCTGCTTTATCGTATACAAATCAAGTGTACCACGCATGATTTTTCTGACAAAATAAAACGATTGCAGCATGATACCCACGATCATCTTAGAGAGAAACCTGCCTTTTCTTCTCATTCTTATCTTGCGGGAATACGTATTTACAGGTAAAATAGAACTACTGTGTTCCCTTAGTTAAATGGATATAACAAGTCCCTCCTAAGGATTAGTTGCTGGTTCGATTCCGGCAGGGAACGTTACACAAACACCCATGCGCAGACGTACGCATGGGTGTTTTTTTCTTCAGAAATAATCTTCCAAAACTGGTTTTCCTTTAGGCAGGTTGTTTTGAAAAAAGGCCACAACGGCATCATCCGCTTTGACTTCGCCGAAAAATTGACAAGTGTCGATTTCTTGAACCCCAAACAACAATTGCCCGACGCGCTGAATCGAAGCAGTCAAACAAGGAAGATCTGTCTTCTCTACTCGTTTGACCACTGGTTTTTGCTGCGCAAAAGAGAGTTCATATACGCCGTTGTTCCATGGCGCGTAGACATCATTTTCGATCTGTAAAGCAATCTTCCCTTCTTTCTTCGTGAAGGGATAAGTTTGTAAAAACAACTCTAAATCAATGATCCTTGTCATCATATCTGGTCTAGAAAGGATAGCTGGCATTGGCTTTTTGGCAAACGTTTGTAAATGTCTGCTATCAACTCCTACTTGATAATGAATCTTAGCAACTGAATCTCGATGCGAAACGATCAGACGGTTCAGCCCATGAAATGCCTCACCAGTGAGATAGCCCCATTCATCGATCGTAAAGGTGCCCTTCTCAATTGAGTAAATCAAGTAACCTTCTGGCGTTCCTGACGCATTGTAATAGACTGCAAAGGTAAATGTTTTGCGCAATGTGAACTTGATATCTTCCCACCACGCGTCCCGAATAAGGGCCCCTCTTTGATTCTTAAGCTGTTGGTGATAGATTTGATGAATGATCGGTTGGGCCTGTTCCCAGGCTAGTCGTTTGATCGATCCAGCAGTTTTAGGACTATCGGGCCAATCAGAAGACTGAATATCATACACACTGCGTTCAAAGGTATATTCATACCCATATCTGCGGTAAAAAGGGAAGGAGAATGGCGCCAAATAGGAAAGGACAATGTTCTGTTCATAACAGTCCTTAATGATTTCTTGCATGATTTGGTCGATTCTTCCTTGTCCACGATACTCAGGATAAGACGCCACAAATCCGATGCCAGCCATTGGGTAGGCTGTTCCATGCAAGTTTACATTGAACAAAGTGGCCATGACTTGACTGGCTAATTTCCCTTGCGCATCATATGACCCATAATTCCATGAATGCGCAGCGAGCCTTTGGTAACGGTCAATATTTTTTTCACTCAATTCCCATTGGAATGCGTAGGCTACCAAATCCAATACTTCTTGATCACCAAACGTGGTCATTTTTTTTACATCACACACACACATCTCTCCTTTTAACACAAAAAAGGCGTCTTAAGACCCCTTTAATATGCTTCTTCCATCATGACAAGCATTTTCTTGAATTGTTTTCGTTTGAAATAGCCCAAAATCGTACCTAAGACCATATCATTCAATTGTTGCATGATGCCAAATGATTTCATCGTTTCAGTATAGATGATTTTACTGGTTTTCGCATCGATTTCCTGTATTTCATACCGCACCACAAATTCATTTTTTGTTGTTTCTGTTCTGAATTGATAAACTTGATTTTCCACGACTTCACCAATCGAGATCTTGGCGCGGCTGGAAGAGGAAAATTCTTTTACATACTCAAATCCCTCTAATTGTTTTGCTGAGATTGTTTTTCCAGTTGCCTTTCTAATATCAAAAATCACAGAATTGATGACTTGATCGTAAAAAGCCTTAGCGGGAATCGTTAATGTTTTTTCTACTTTCACTCAGATTGCCTCCTGTCTGACTCTTCAGCTTTCTTCTTGCCTTTCATGAACAAAACACTGCCGGCAACGATCAGGGCGATCCCTGTAGTGAAACTGAAAATATCTAACTGCAAATTACTGGGATTCATACTGTACAAAATCACCAATAACCCAATACTACATAAAAACAAGCCGTTTTTTAACATCTTGAATCATCCCATCTTTCATTGGTTGTCATGAAAACAGTGTATTTAAACTGCTGCTGCTTGAAAATATAAAACTGAACCCCATGGTTGTGCTTTGATCAGTTCTTTTGCTTTCTTCGCTGCAGCTTCTGTGTCTTCACCTGTCGTTGTGAAGAGTAATTTGATGCCTTGCTTTTCTTTGAATGAATAACTTAACCCATCTTCGTTGTAGTTTTCTAAAAGCTCTTTGATTGCATCTTGCTGCATTGCGCTTGCGATTGAGATCATAACTTTTCCTCCTGCTGTTTGTTTATAAACATTAAAGGAACTGCCTACTTCACCTGAAGCGATAGCAGTTCCTCAAATTGTTAAAGGGCTATTCGCCTAATTTTGGATCAATTTTATTTGCTGAGATAACGAATGGTGCCCAGATAAAGAATGTCACCACCATACAAACAAGGGTAACTACTGGTGCGCGCCAGTCAGCACCTGTTGCTAGGAACGATAGCATCATCGGTGGTACGACCCAAGTCACTTGTTGTGACACTGGTGCAACCAATCCGAAGTATGTTGCTAACCAACCAATTGTTGTTGCAACAAGTGGTGCCACGATAAATGGAATGAACATGATTGCGTTCAATACGATTGGTAACCCAAACATCACAGGTTCGTTGATATTGAAAACACCAGGTCCGATCGATAGTTTCGCTACAGTAAGATAATCAGCACGTTTAGAGAAAATCAAGATTGCGATCAATAGCACGATGGTTCCGCCAGAACCGCCAAACCAGGCAAATGCATCAAATGATCCACGAACCCACATATATGCTTTACCATCTTCAATTGCTGCTAAGACTGCATTCGTACCAGTTTGACCTTCGTATCCTTTTTGGAAGATATCGATATTGATCAACTGTGCTTGACCCCAAATACCTTCTAATACTGGTGCCAATACGTTTGGCCCATGAATACCAAAGAACCAAAAGATTTGAACAAAAATCGTAACGATCAATACAGCACCCAAGCCTTGTGACAATCCCAAGAATGGTTCTGCGATATATTTTTGCACCAAATCAATGATCAATTGACCATCTGTTAATTTGCCAACAACAAAATTGATGATTGCGATCACATACAAAGCAATCGTTGCCGGTAAAATCGCAGCAAATGCTTTAGATACTGCAGGTGGCACTGAATCAGGCATTTTAATCGTAATATCTGCTAACATCAATTTACAGAAGATAATGACTGAGATTGCACCCATGATCATAACGGTAAAGTAAGCATTTCCGTTCAAGTGATCAAGTTTTAACCAACCCCAACCGCCTGCTGTAAGTGCATCGGCAGTTGCCGACCAACCAGTGCTTGCAGAGCCAGCATTGATTTCATCCATTAAAGCTGCTGGAACTGTCGTTGCAACAGAAGTGCTGTAAGAAAAAGCAATTCCTTGAATCAACGTTGCCATACCGACGATACCACCAGCTAAATCATTCACTCGATAAGCTCTAGCTAAATTGTATCCCCATGAAAAAGCAAAAACCAATCCAGCCACTGCTAAGGTACCATTCCAAACAAAGCCATTGATACTAATAATTTCACGAATCACAGGAATAGTGCTTGCATCATAACTTGGCCAAAATTGTGGTGGTAAATCACGAATAATTGCATTGATCATTACGGCGATCGAACCTGCCATCGTAGCAGGCATTGTGCCAATAAAGGCATCACGCAAAGCGACTAAATGTTTCTGGGCGCCGATTTTTGCGGCTACAGGGAGAATGTATTTCTCCATCCAACTTGTTAATCCATCCATTTTTTTATTTCCTCCTATAAGTCCTATTCGTTAAAGAAGATTTTTTGATTCATCGACAATAACTACTTCTATCCGTTCAAAGATTATTCGTTATTTAGACGTCGATAGACATCAATGATTTCTTTCGCTAAATCGGTAAATGCGATTGATGTCATTAAGTGGTCTTGTGAATGCACTGTTAGTAATGTAACAGTCATGTGATTGCCTTGCGCTTCTTGTGTCAATAGACCTGTTTGAGAATGGTGTGCCTCAACCAATGATGCTTCAGCATCTTTGATTTTCGCATCCGCTAACTCAAAGTTGCCTTCTTTTGCAGCAGCGATTGCTTCCATTGCATCACTTTTGGCATTCCCTCCATACATGATCAATCCCATAATGGCTTCCAAATTTTGCTCATCCATCTTAAAAAATCCTCCTTACACTTCCATACATTTGTTTATTTCATTAAGCTTTCAGCTTGCGCCAAAACTTTTTCGCCATTCATCATGCCATAATCTGCCATGTTGATGACGTCTAAAGGAATTCCTTTAGGTGCCAATTTTTGTTCAAATTGTGCTTTCATGAATCGAACTTGTGGTCCAAGCATCAGCACATCGACTGGTTTAGACTCTAAATGCTGATCGGCTTCTGAAGCTGAGACCGCGAAGATATCTGCTTCCATTCCTTTAGCTTCCGCCGCTTTTTGCATTTTTGTTACGAGTAAACTGGTACTCATTCCTGCTGAACAAACAAGCATAATCGTTTTTTTAGCCATTGTGTAGTTCCTCCTTTCTATTCGTGGTTACACTTAACTATTAAGCAAAAAACGTGCCAAAAAAAAATCAGTTCAAACCTTGTTAAATCAAAGGTCTGAACCAATTCACTTCCTTACACACTCATCAAATTCTCATTACACACTAATATTGTGTGCGGATTCATGATAATTTTTGATTTCATTTTCTAAAAACATTTGTGTCAAATACGCAATTTCATCTTCCGAAATTTTGACTTGGTAATTTTTTTCGATCTGCAAAAGATGGGTCCGTAACACATCATTCTCAATACGGTATTTTTTTTGGAATGTCGACAAGTCTTTAAATTGTCTGCCTGGTTCTTTTTTCAGCAAGCTTTCTACCAAAAAGGCTAGATGGATCACCAACCCCGCATCAACAGTCGGTTCAACGATCACATGCAGCTGATTTTGGATCTGATGGACGATCTTTTGCAAACTTTCGATCAAATGATAGACTGAGCCGACATGCGTCAACGTATTTTCTAACGAACGTACGATTTTTTCGATGGGTACTTCATCGGAAACGATTCGTTTCAAGACATTCAGCCGATCATCATCAAAAACATCGTACGCCGAAAAGAAGGGAATATTTTGATAATCGATTTCGACTGTTCCAGCAATCGCTTTGATTTCATATTCCTCTAATAAACCATCGATGTGTTTTTTGAAGGTTTCTTTTTCGATAAATTGCATCTGGATGATCTCAACTTGGACCTGGTCAACCACCGGGAAAATCCGTTGATACAGCTTGGCTGCGACGCCTTCGCCAGTAAAACACGTGACGATCACAGCTTTTTTGCTTCCTTTTGCCTCGTGCACGGTTCTAAATTGTTCTTGAACAATGGTTTCAAAAGAACGCTGGATGTTTTGATAAATGTCTTCTAGACTTCGTCCGCTGTCGGCCATTCGTAAAGCTTCAAGAACGATCATGGTGCTGGTCATCGAGATTGCTTTGGTACGAATGCCGGTTTCTTCAAAGATCAGATTTGCAAAAGAATTCAATGATCCCATATCTGTTAATAACAGCAAGCCATTATCCAGCTGCTCTTTATGTTCTTTTACGTAAGTCAGTAAATGATCATACATGTGGCCAACGGACATATCCAACGACATATTCATGGCCTGACCGTTTTTGGTCCCCAATAATTCTTGGGCTGCAGCTAGCATACTGCTGGCAGTAGCTGTTCCGTGCATCAGCACAATGATCTCAATTTTTTCTAATGGCAAATCCGCTGCTTGCTTGACTTGAATAGCTAAGAACATACTGATAAACCCAATCTCATCAAAAGGAATCTCTACGTGCTGCTCTTCTTCAATGATCGTAGAGAGATCCATAGCGACTTGAAACTCTGATTTAAGGTTCTTGCGCACTGTATTCAAGTCGGGATGGACGATCATATGTCCATCTTTGACCCGCTCCAATGTGCTTTGCACATGCAATGCAAAAGCAAAACGGGCTTTTTCGCTGTAACTGCGGGTCAATTCTTGTTCTGCGATATCATATAGACGATTGGCCAAGCGCCAAATATCTTCAGGAATCAATTCTTTATGCACGGGGTGTTGGGTCAATTCTTCGACATATTTTTCAAAGTAGAGATCGACATCCTTGGAAATCAAATTTTCTAAATCAATATTTTCGACACCTGTTTCGATCAGAGAACTGACTTTTTCTTCGATTTCATTATATACTTGCATATTTCTTTGCGGATCATGGGACCAGACGATGTCTTGATCACCTGGCTCAAAACATAAGAAATCACCTTTTCCTTCTAGAAAGCGATCCAAACGCTCGGAGAGTTCTTTGATTTTTAATAAGCCTTTTTGCACTTGCAAAGAGCAGTCTTCCTTGCGAATCAGCAAATTCTTTTTGCCATACGTCCGATAATGCAGAAAAGCCTTGGCGCATACCAGTTTCAGATCACGTTTGATTTGACCGATATTGCCTTCTGCATCATAAAGCATAAATGCCAAAATCGCATCCCGTTCGACATCAATCCGCTGATTCAAACGTGTCGCTTCTTGTTTGATAAATAAAGAGATGATCTCGTAGCGTTCGTCTAAAGAGCGACTTTCCACGTTGGGCAATGTGATCGCCATTGGGATCCGTCGATTGAAGGTCGTTAAAAAATTGGTGGAAGATTCCGTGGTCGCCCCAATGATTTGAACAGCAGCTTCATAGACTTGATTGCTTTCTCCTAATGGACGATACACACCTTTATCAATAAAGGTAAACAGCATTTCTTGCCCTTCTGGGGGTAAACGATGGATCTCATCTAAGAATAAAATGCCTCCATCTGCTTTAGCCATCAAACCTGGACTGTCTTCAGCTGCTCCAGTATAGGCACCTTTTTTGATACCAAAAATATGACCAAACAACAATTGCGGATTTTGTGCGTAGTCTGCACAGTTGAAGGAGACAAAGGGGGCATCTTTTTTCAGCATCTTTGATTCAACTGCAAAATGATACATACATTCTGCAAACATCGACTTCCCGGTCCCGGTTTCTCCGAAGATGATGGTATGCAACCCTCTAGGGGGATACAAAATGGCTGCTTTCGCTTGTTGGATGCTGACTTTTAAAGAAGCTTGAACCCCAACCAAACTTTCAAAACTGACTTCTGAGGAAATATCGACATGGACTGTTTCTTCTAATGGTTCATAGACCACAGGTCGGCCTGCGCGTTTGCCGATTTTATTTTCTTTGAATAATTCACTGAGATAACGGCTAGCATTGCTGCGATCGATTTGCAGGATATTCGCTACATCAACTGCAGTCAATCCTTGTTTATGCAGTTCAATCGTTTGAAATATCTCTTCTTTTCGAGAGTTCATTCAACAGCCTCCTCATATTACACACTATTTTTTCCACTTTTAATGGTAACACAAAAAGACGCTCAATGGCGTCTTTTCCCTTTGTCTTTTTGGTTTTTTTGTTTCTTTTTGGTTTTTTTTGCGGGAGTGTGTAACTTTTCAGGTGTTTTCACGGAAGTTTTCTGCACAGTTTTAACTTTCACCTTGCTTACTGGGTCCGGCGTGCTGATCGGTGCTTCAGTGTGTAACGCACCACCATGAAGATAAACTTCTTGCAATGAGATCTCCAGCTGCTTCGCGATTTTCTTCAAATCTTTGACGGCATGTTCTTGAAGGATCGTGACCACTGTTCCTTCTTTGCCCATCCGTCCCACACGGCCGGCACGGTGAAGATACGATTCTTTGTCTAAAGGCACCTCAGTATTGATCACATACGGCAGCTCATAGATGTCTAAGCCTCGGGCAGCAACATCCGTCGTCAACAACTGACGGATCTTTCCTTGTCTAAAGCTTTCCAGCGCACCACGACGGGCTAATTTATTTTGATCAGAGGCCAATGTTGCCACGGGTAATCCATGATATAGCAGTTTTTCTTCGGCATTCCCCATCGCACTCAATTCGTTAAAAAAGACCAAGCCGCGAAAATCCGGCAAGTGCGCCAGACGTCTTAAAGCATCTACGATTTTCCGTTGTGGATAGACCAAATAATAATGGTGGATCATTCCTTTACTTTGATCGTCGGCCGTCACATCAACGAGCAATGGTGTGCCATCAACTAGAGGCTGAATCTCTTTGATTACTTCATTGGCGGTCGCCGAAAAGAAACAGCGTTGTGCTTGTTTTGTTAAAGTCTGATTGATTTTGGCCGCTAAACCAAGCTGTCCTTCTTTTAATAATTGATCAACTTCATCTAGAACCAGCATGTCGATTTGTTGGCTTTTGATTTTTTTTGCTTTAATCAATTCTAAGACCCGTCCAGGTGTCCCCACCAATACTTCAGGCTTTGCTTTCAACTTCTCCACTTGGCGTTTGGTGTTGGCGCCACCAATCAGCGGCTGAACAGCCAAACCAATTGCTTGCCCCCATAGGCGTGCCACTTCAGTCACTTGCATCGCAAGTTCTTGAGAAGAAGTCAAAATCAGTAGTTGATTGCCTTCCTTTGGTTTTACTTTTCCTAAAAGCGGCAAAAGATAAGCCAATGTTTTTCCAGAACCTGTTGGCGATACACCAATCAGTGATTGTCCTTGCGCTAAAGGTTCATAGACTGTATCTTGGATTAGTGAAGGCGCGCTGAATCCAGCTTCTTGCCAAAGTTTCTGCCAGGCATCTGGCCATGTTGTACGTTTAAATTCTGTCATTTTTATCCATTCCTACTCTTGGTCTGCATCAAAATCGATGTCTGCTTGTTTCCGCATGAGGTATATCGTTTCATTGACACTGCGTGCCAACTCAACCCATTCTTCATAGCGTTTCCCTTGCAGCGGATCAGTGCTGTCTTCGATCACATCTGCGAAATCATTGGCTTCTTCTACCATTGGATTCGCTTGCGCCGCAACCGCTAATTCTTGGGTATCCGCTTCTGAACGGCCATAGAATATCGCTTCTTCGATGGCATTCACAGCATTTAGGTCTAATGTCCCATTGTCAAAATAAATTTCAGAACGCAAATGCGCGTCAGCGATTTTTCCTGTTTGGATCGTCACATCGAAAGTCGGGTAACGTAAGATCGCACTCCCGATACCGTCGACACCTGTTGGCAGCTTGCGGGCAAAATAATGGATCCCCTCCGGTTTGCCAAACCAAGCCAAAGTGGCATAAATCGTATAGACGCCCAAGTCAGCCAATGCGCCGCCGGAAAAATGTGGAGAAAAAATATTCGGTTCTTCCCCTGCCAAAACAGCATCATAGCGAGATGAATATTTCATATAAGAAAAGTTGGCCCCAATGATCGCACCTTTTGTTGGTAAGAAATCGGCCACGGTCCGGAAGCTTTTTTCGTGAATATTCCTGGCTGCTTCAAAAAACAGAACTTGTTGCTGATTTGCCAATGTGATGATTTCTGCCATTTCTCTTGGTGTTGAAAACGCAGGCTTTTCGACGATCACATGTTTGCCTGCAAGAATCGCTTGTTTGGCTTGCGCAAAGTGTAAACTATTGGGAGAGGCGATATAGACAGTGTCGATCTCCGGCAAGTCAAAAAAGGCCTGTAAATCTGTTTCATAAAGAACCTCGCCATATTTTTGGCCAAAGGCTTCCGCCTTGGCCAAAGTTCTTGAATAGACAGCGCGTAAACGATAGCGGTTGGTTTGGTGTGCTGCTTCAACAAATTGATCGGTTATCCAATTGGTACCGATAATGCCTAAATGAATCATAAGAATGCCTTCTTTCTTTATTCAATCGTTGGATCATTTGGATCTATAAATGGTGCTGCTAAATCAAATGGTATTGGGGAGAGAAGTGAGATCTTTCCTTCGTCCACTTGACAATTGTACGCAAAAACTGAGACGTTCGCCAACTGGGCTTGGGCGATTGCCTCTGCCAATGCTGGTTGCATCTTACGATGGATCGTTGCTACGTCTACCCCTTCAAATTGAATCAAAAATAAGACCGCAGCATAGTAACCAGCTTTTTTGGCATGGATCAATTCATTGACATGCTTTAAACCTCTAAGGGTAGGCGCGTCTGGAAATGCGCCGACTCTATGATTTTCCAACGTCATTCCTTTCACTTCCACAAAGCCCGTTTCACCTTGATCAGTTTCCAGATAAAAGTCGAATTTCGATTGACCATAGACCACTTCTCGCCGCAACAGGACAATCTCGCCTTTCAAACCAGGCAATTGAATTTGCCCATCAAGCATCCCTTCATACGCCAAGCGATTCGGGATTTGACTGTCGATATTGATCCATTGGGTGCCCTTTTTGACTGCAATCAAATCATATTTGGTCTTCCGCTTAGGATTATCCCAATACTGTAAGACCACTGGTACCCCTTCGATCAGCACTTCTTTGCCCCGACCGGTATTTTTGACATGAACAATGACTTCTTCGCCGGTAAGCAAACGGCAACGAGCAACAAACCGATTGTCTCTTACGATAAAAGAAGCTTTGACGATATTCGGGTAATTCACTTTATCACCTATTCTTTTTGAATCATAGCATAGTTTTCTAAAAACTTCTAAAGTTCAAACTAAAGTACCATGTTTTTTTACTTACTCATGGTATACTAGTTTCAACAATTTTGCTACTTCATTGTCCCTTTTTTACGGGTCAATCACTGAAGCGGCACAAGATAGGACGTGAATCTGTGAAAAAGAAATCATTGTTGATTGGCTTATCATTGGCGACAGGGTTTGTCAGCTCCATTTTACTAAAAAAAGAAAAACAAAAACAAGAGATTCGACAAAATTTTATTGGCAAATGGCAGTTCACTTTAAAGATGAACAAACCTGTGATTGTAGATATCACTGCTGATTACACCCTTTTAATAGAAGAAAAATTGATTCCTACGACAATTGTTGAACTCACACCTACGCGGCTTGTCTTGTTGGATTCGTTCGGGTATCATTTGATTTTTGAACAAAAAGGTGCCGTCATCACACTTTATGATGAAGCGGAAGATACCCACTATTCCCTCAAAAAAATGTGACAGTACTGTTCATCCTTTCTTCACAAATTCTTCTGTTATTACTCAGACTTTTTCCCAGCTTTTAGCGCTGGTTCATGCTATGATACATATATCAAGTGGTTGAACAAGGTGTTCCGTTGAGTGATGTTTGATCGTTCATAATTTAAGGTGTAGGTTCGATTCCTACCTTCCACATTACTATAAAACAGAAAGAAGGGATTCATATGTTAGCTACATTTATTTCACTATTCTCCATTTTTGCATTGGCAGCTTTATTGGCAGGCACATTCTTTATGGCACGTTTATTGATGGACCAAGAAGCCAAACAAGTGAAAGTTCCCGTTAGAATCCACAACGAAGACAATCGCAGACAGTAGCCAAATCCTTCATCGATGTGTTTGATCATTGTACCGCCACCTTTCTTGTACAGAGAAAGGTTTTTTTGTTTTTAAGTTACGATTAAGCTTTACTGGTTAATCTAGATTCGATGCAGCTTGCCCCTCTGCTTATTCATAGGAACATAGATAAAGCCATATTTATTTGCAATATTCTTTCTAAGTTTGTTCCGATAGTATTGCAACCGTCGCTACACTTTGTTAAACTTTTTTTTTAGATACAGACTAAAGGAGCTAACTATCACTATGCCAAAAATGACCAAATTTGGGTACTCACTCGTTGCAGCTTGCATGATGCTGTTTGTTGCCATTGGATTGCCCCTCGTTTCTTATGCAGACGATACTGCGATAAGTACAACAGAGATACAAGATTTCTCTATTGATGCCAAAGCGGCTTTTTCCTTAGACTTTGATACTGGGAAAATTTTATATGATCAAGACGGTGATACAGCGATGGGCATCGCATCCATCACTAAGATCATTAGTTTATATCTGGTTGCAGAACAAGTAGAACAGGGCAATCTTGCTTGGGATGACACGGTGGAGATCTCACAGTATGCAGCTGATTTGAGTGTATCTCCTGACCTATCCAATGTCCCACTGCATCAAGACGTCACCTATACTGTGAAAGATTTGTACGACGCCAGTTATATACAATCTGCAAATGCTGCTATTGTCGCCCTAGCTGAAAAAATCGCTGGTTCGGAAAGTGATTTTGTTGACTTGATGAAGGAAAAAGTCAGCTCTTGGGGGATCGACGATGCAAAACTGGTCAATGCTTCTGGCCTGAATAATTCATACTTAGGAGAGAATATCTATCCCGGCTCTACCTCCACCGATGAAAATGAGTTATCCGCAAAAGACGTAGCCATCGTTGCACGCCACTTGCTGCAAGATTTTCCAGATGTGTTGGAGATCACCAGTACAACGACGCAAACGTTCGGCGAAGGTTCATATTCTCCTGTAGAAATGGTCAACTGGAACTGGATGTTGCCAGGATTTACCAATGCGAAGGATGGGGTCGATGGCCTAAAAACCGGCACAACGGATTTGGCTGGTGCTTGTTTTGTCGGGACAGCTGTCAAAGATGGCCAACGAATCATCACTGTCGTCTTGAATGTCAATGGTCATGCTGAAAATCCAAGTGTACGTTTCATCGAAACAGGGAAACTAATGGATTATTCTTTCGATGCTTGGGAACAAGTTGAGGTTTTACCGGCCAATGCTGAACTGTCAGATACAAAAACAGTTGCTGTCAAAGACGGAAAAGAGTTGACTGTATCTGTAGCCCTCAAAGACAGCTTGACATTGTGGGTACGTAAAGACATGGATGCAACAGCTTATACGACAACCATTGACTACAATGATCAATTTGTCGATGCCGCGCTCCAAGCACCTGTCAGCAAGGATACCGAAATCGGAACTGTCACAGCATCGATCCCTGCCGATACATTAGGGTATGTTGATGAAAGCAGTACAATTTCCAGCTCATTGGTTACAACTGACACCGTTGAAAAAGCCAATATTTTCGTTCGTGGTTGGCGCGGCGTCACTTCTTTCTTTTCAAACTTATTCTAAAAAAAACGCATCTCCCTTGGTTGACTGATCAACTTTGGGCGGATGCGTTTTTTTATGCGCTCATATTTGCGGGGTTTCTTCTGGTTCCACTGGGAAAAACAATTCGACTTCGCCTTCTTTGAAATGAGGAAGATATCTTTCCTGGATCGCGGCAGCCAATTGTACCTTGTTTTCTGGTAAAACTTCAGAAAGCATTTTTTCCGTCATCATACCGAGGTTTCTCTCATCTGTTTTGATTGCAAGATAAGACATGGCAGGTATTTCCCAACGCACCCAACCGACTGGTGGGAAATTTTCAGTCAAGACTTTGACACCAGCTAAATAACGTCCGGTTTCTTGCCATGGTTCTAACCATTTGTCTCCATCACTCATCAGTCCCCAAAATTCCAAATCTTTGGCCTCTTGATCACTGACTAAAAATTCAATTTCTTGAAAATCTTTCGTGGCAAGTTCCCACAATGCAGGTACCCAAGAACCGCCATCTTCTGCTAATCCTTTTCCCTCTTTCCCTATCACATAAAACGCTGGCACATCCACGCGAATGACTTCACCTAATTCCATGATTCATCCTCCTTCTTTTCTTTATTTTAGCGAATAGTCAGTATTTGAGCAACTTTGACCTCATACTGAAGCATTTTTAGAGAAATTTGGTATACTAAAGGTATTATTGAAGGAGTGAATCATATGGTTTTTGCACCAATGCTGATTTTTGGCATCATTTATTTTTCGGGTGTGTTTGCGGTCCAAAAATACCGCAGGAAAAAAGATGACCCCGATATATTTTTCTTTGAATCTTGTTGGACGATTTTCGCCTTATTGATTTATTTGGCGATCACCGAAATACGAACCGGCAGTTTCTTTATTCTGATCCCGGTCGCTTTTGGCAGCCTGTTCTTGTACACCTATCGCAAAAACAAACATCGTTTGATCAATGGTCTGTTATTCAACCTGTTTATTTTATCCTTTGGCGGCTACTTGATCATCCACTTGATGCGGACTGAAGATCCGCTTGTTGGCGGCTTGCTCGCAGTCTTACTATTCTTATTTTTCGCTGTTCTCTTATTTGGGTTAGTCATTTTGGTGGTCTTTTTATATTGGAATTCATTGGTCGTTTTTCGACGTGAATCACATTCCATCGCAAATCTATTGACGTTGATTTTGGCAGTCGTCTTAACGATTTTCCTATTTTCAGATGTGCTGCTCCAGCATTTTCCTGAATGGGTCAATGTCCTTTTTGGCATCGCACCCGTGAGTTTGTTTTATTTGTTCTTCGTATTCTTGAACTTTTTGTCAGTATCGGTTCTCTATCAATTTAATCACCCCCACTATGATCAAGATTTCATCATCGTTTTGGGTGCTGGTTTGATCAATGGTGAAACTGTATCGCCTTTACTTGCGCAACGAATCAATAAAGCCATCGACTTTTACCATTTGCAATTTCAGGCAAAAAAACAAGCCCCTCGTCTACTGATGTCTGGTGGACAAGGCAGTGATGAAAAAGTGCCTGAAGCGATCGCCATGAAAGACTATGCCATTTCACAAGGGATACCGGAAGGCGAGATCTTAGTCGAAGCCAATTCGACAACGACCCTTGAGAATATGAAGTTTGCAAAAGAAGTCATGGATTCGCTGAAACCACAAGGATATAAAGCAATTTTCAGTTCCAATAATTATCATATTTTCCGTGCGGGTCTCTATGCAGATCAAGCAGGTGTCAACGCGAATGGGATTGGCGCTCATACTGCGTTCTATTACTTACCAAATGCCTTTTTGCGAGAATTTGTTGCTATTTTGTTTATGCACAAAAAACGGCATATCATCGTTTTATCTAGTATAATCATCTTTTATATCATCGCCGCTTTGATGCAACTATACTTCACGTAGAAAAAGACCAAGAGAGCGCATACGCGTTCACTTGGTCTTTTTACTTTATCCGATCAATGGATCGTCCGTTGTTTTTTCCAGAACCGTTGCGCCCATTTTTCTTTCAAGCCCTCTGTCATTGGTTCCGAAGCTTCTTTGATGGCACAATATTTATCCACCATTGTGACGATATAACTTTCTTTATATCGTGGCGGTGCAATCGTTGCCCCCCACATATGCTTCAAAATAATATCTTTTTCAAGATCGCTCAATTCAGTGATTTTTTCGGCATTTTTTACTGCAATTCGCGGATGCATATAGGCATGTGTGCCTTCATCAAACTTCGTCGTCCGCCAATCATAATAAAATAAATCATGAAGAAGTCCTGCACGCGCTGTTGCTCTTGCATCGCCGCCCCATTTCTTGGCCAATTTGTAACTGTAATATGAAACGCTGATCGAATGTTCCAAACGAGTGGAATTCATATGCTGCACAAAGTTGGCTAATTTTTTCACAGCGTCTGTTGCTAACAGGTCCGCTACGTAAGACATATATTCGCTATCTTCTTGCCATTTATCTGTCATAGATTCTTTTCTGCCACCTTTTTTGATCTGCTTGATTGTTACAAGATAAAGTATAGCACCAATGAACCGTTTTTTCTAGGTTCCTTCAATCAACAGAGCATAGTTTAACAGTTCCTTAATGATCTAAACCTGCTGCATGATACATCAATATGCCTGCTGCTATCGCTACATTCAGAGATTCTGCTTCACCATAGATTGGAATGTAGACATTTTGATCGGTCACTGCCAATAGGTCCTTTTGCACCCCTTGGCCTTCATTTCCCAAAATGAACGCTGCGGGATATGTATTGATGTTGGTATAGGCAAGTGCGTCTTTATTCAGCTCAGTACCATAGATCTTCACATCTTGGACACGCAACACTTCGATAAACTCAGGAATAGCCCCCTCAACGATTGGCAAATGGAAGTTGCTGCCTTGCATACTTCTTAACACCTTTGAGCTGTATAGGTCTGCCGTTCCTGTACCTAAGAAAACACCAGTAAAACCAGCCGCATCGGCCGTCCGAATCATTGTCCCTACATTCCCAGGATCTTGCACATTGTCTAAGATCAGCCAGTTTCCTTTTAATTGACCCGGCAACTGATTTTCTTTTGCAACAATGGCAAATATTCCTTGAGGTGTGGGCAATTCTGACAAATAGTCAGCGATTTCTTCCGTAATCAAATAAAGCACAGCATCCACTGTTTGCAGACTATCCTTGCTTTCTTCATATCCACGAGACGTTACAAAAATCGCTTGAATGGCGGCATTTGCGCGAATCGCTTCTTGAACTAAATGCCAACCATCGATCAAATACTGACCGCTTTGCTGACGATATTTCTTTTGACTTAATTTTTTTGTCTCTTTGATCAGTGCATTCTTTTTTGACTGGATCTCATTCATAGCTGTCACCTCGACTCATTATAGCATGACTCAATCAGTGAAACTTGTTCTTTTACAAAAAAAACGCTATCATAAATATAGAGCAAAGGAGGCATCCCTATGAAAAAAGTACGCATTACAGTCGATGGTCGGGTCCAAGGCGTTGGTTTTCGCTACACCACCAAGATGCTGGCTGATCAGATAGGTATCACTGGAACTGTAAAAAATCAACCCGATGGCACTGTGACGATTGAAGCAGTCGGTGAATCAGAAGAAATGGCGCAATTTATCGAAGGTGTCAAAGGTTCTCCTTCTCCTGCGGGAAAAGTAAATGATATCAAGATTACCGACGACCCCACGATTGAAAAAAGAAGAACATTCGATGTGGTTTACAGTTGACTATTGCGCTAAAAAAGATTGACTTTTCAATGAATTTCTCTTTGTACATTGAAATAGTCGGTCTTTTTTAGTATAGTTATTTTTGTCTAAATTTATTGTGAAGAGGAAGAAAAAAATGTCTAAAATGAATAAATGGTTCCTTACATCTGGATTATTTGGTCTTTTATTGACCTTATCTGGTTGTGTAAGTACGAATGCTGATGGCACGCCTAAAGAATCCGGCATGATCTACCGTTTCTTAGTCAAACCACTTGGAAGCATGATCACAATGCTGGTTGAAAATTTTAACTGGTCCTATGGCTGGGCAATCATCGCCGTGACGATCATCGTGCGTGTGATTATTTTACCTCTAGGTATCAATCAATCACGAAAAACAATGATCCAAAGTGAAAAAATGCAATTTTTGAAACCACAAGTCGATGTCGCACAAGCCAATTTGAAGAAAGCTACGACGCGTGAAGAACAAATGCAAGCGCAAGCTGACATGCAAAAAATCTATTCTGAAAACAATGTCAGCATGTTCGGTGGTATCGGCTGTCTGCCGTTGCTGATTCAAATGCCGATTTTCTCCGCTTTATACTTTACTGCACGCTACACGCAGGGCATTCAAAATTCTGAGTTCTTTGGTTTTTCATTAGGTGAACCAAGTATCATCTTTGTCGCGATTGCTGGGATTGCCTACCTTGCCCAAGGGTATATCTCAACCATTGGGATTCCAGAAGAACAAAAGAAAACTATGAAAACGATGTTGATCGTATCGCCATTGATGATCGTCTTTATGTCCATGAGCGCACCCGCTGGTGTGACATTATACTGGGTTGTCGGTGGGGTCTTCAGTTGTATCCAAACATTTATTACCAATGTCATCATGAAACCTAAGATCAAAGCACAAGTGGAAGCTGAAATGAAAGCCAATCCACCCAAAACAGTGGTCACACCTCGTAAAGATGTGACACCCGAACAACCAGCAACAACAGAAAAGAAAGCATTGAACAGCGGCAACAAAAATGCTTCTGGTCGAAATGCTGGCAAACAACAACGTAAATAAGCTGCTGAAAAAACCAAATCGATCACGATTTGGTTTTTTTCATGAGATTTATCTGAAAATTCCCGCTTTTTCATTTAGAGGTGATTGCAACTTACTGCTTGATTCGCTATAGTAAATGTGAGGTGAGTAGATGTTTGATGCATATATCAATATTTTCGTGATTTTTAGTCTGATGTTTATCGGTTATATTTTGTCATACAAGCAATGGTTCTCCAATCGAACAGCAGATACATTCTCAAAACTAGTCTTAAATTTGACGTTGCCTGCCAACATGTTTTTGACGATCATCAAAAACTTTACCAAAGAAGAATTTCTTTCACTGGTTTCGGGCATGGTCATTCCATTACTCTCGATGCTGATCACATACATGGTTGGCCATCTTTGGCGACGCATTTTTCATGTTGAGCGAAAACATCAAGGGGCGTTCTCTTCGATGTTTACTTTCTCGAATACGATTTTTATCGGTTTACCGATCAATTTAGCGATTTTTGGTGAAAAAGCTGTTCCTTATGTGTTGCTCTACTATATCGTCAACACAACCTTGTTTTGGACGATCGGGATTTTTGAATTAGCGAAAGACAGCCCTCATTTTGAAGAGGCTCAAGTATCCTTCCATCCCCTGGTTGTCATCAAAAAAGTCTTTTCGCCTGCTTTGATTGGCTTTATCATTGGGTTGATCTGGATGCTGCTGGCGATTCCGCTCCCACATTTTATCAATAGTCTTGGTAGTTATTTGGCGGACCTAACGACGCCTTTATCAATGTTCATCATTGGGATCATCGTTTATTTTGGCGGATTAAAGAACTTGAAGATGACCAAAGATATCGCTGGCATTCTTTTTGGCCGCTTTATTCTCTCGCCCCTGATCGTTTTCGGATTGGGTTACTTGATCAAGATCCCCGAACTAATGTTGCAAGTTTTCGTGATACAATCCTCGATGCCAGTGCAAAATTCCGTACCGATCCTCGTCCGTAATTATCAAGGGGATGAAGAATTTGCCACTACTGCTTTAGGATATTCTGTTTTGTTGTATATGGTGTATATTCCGATTTTATTGTTGTTGTTGTTTTAGTATAAGTGGATACCAATAGTTTCCTGTAAGAGACCCTTAAAGAAAATCAACTAATATTATCATTCTTCTATTTAAAAGCATGTTAGGTGCACATACCTAGCATGCTTTTTTGCCGTCATCTATTTTTTTAGAATTAAAAAGACGCATGAGCACTGTAGACTAGAATCTTGTTTACCTTCTTTAATTCATGGGCACTTAAATCTATTTTGAGTTTCCCTTCGGTCAGTATGTTCTCCAACTGATTATTGTTCTTCCCTTTATAAAGATGAACTTCCACTACATCATCACCCGATTCAACATAATAAAATACATCTTCTGGATTCTCCAAATTAACAAATAATTGATCACCCGTTAAGTCAATATTTTTTATTTCATTTTTATGGAAGTTAACTAGCTGAAGAGAACTGTCTATCGTCTCATTTTCAAAAATAATTTGTGGTTCTTTTATTAAAGATACATATACAAATGAAAATAAACTGATGATGATTACTGCCGCTATTAAAATATTGACTCGCTTTGGAGGCATTTCCTTTTCTTCATCTAAAGCTGAAAGACTGGTTAATTCTATATTTTCATTAAAAAGATCATCTAAAGACATGTTATACATTTGAGCTAAATGAATCAATGTATTGATATCCGGATAATTCCTGCCTATTTCCCAATTTGAAATTGCAGACCTACTCACTTTTAATTCTTTAGCTAATTCATCCTGAGTGATACCCAACTGCTTTCTTTTTTCTTTTATAATTTTATGAAACGCCACGACTCTCTCCCTCTCTTAACTTCTTTACTGATATTAAAACACAGGCTTATCACATATGTTGTGAGTAAATGAAGCATTCTTCATCATTAACCAAAAATGATGCCAAACTTTGTGACATCGCACCTTTCGTTCAAAATATGTCATGATGATTTTTTATTATGACATAATATAAGCGTAATAAAAAGGATGTGAAATTATGAAGTAATATTAAAAGCGCACATATCTATAGTCGAATTCAAGGTTTTAAGGTAAAAATAATGATCCATTTCACTCGATAATAATCGTAACCGAGTTATTTCAGTTGTTATAAAAAATACTGCAAAAGCAAAAAATCTATCAGACAGCGGTCAGGTTTTATATACCTGCATGTCTGATAGATTCTTTATTTAATAGTCAATGAGGGTAAAAAAATGTTTATAACATATCAAACAACGACAACTGATTTTCATCAGGCAGGTCTTTTAAGACCCCGTTATCGGTCATATATTCGATCAATGTCTTCGATACTTTGCCGCGATTGGCTAAATCTTCTTTTGACAAAAATGGCCCATCTTTGCGGGCTTCCACGATTTGTTTGGCCACATTCAGACCCAAACTTGGCACAGCCCGTAATGGCGCGATCAATTTGTTGCCATCGATCACGAAGTTTTCGGCATCTGATTTATACAGATCAATCATGCCAAATTCATAGCCGCGTTCCAGCATCTCATTACATAGCTCCAACACTGTCAGCAGATTTTTCTCTTTCGTTGAAGCGTCCATCCCTTTATCATTGATCTCTTGCATCCGTTCTTTCACGGCTTCTTTGCCTTTGGACATCGCAATCAAATCAAAATCATCGGCACGAACTGAGAAATACGCACAATAGTAAAGGATTGGGAAATACACTTTAAAATAGGCCACCCGCAAGGCCATCAACACGTAGGCTGCCGCATGGGCTTTCGGAAACATATATTTGATTTTCGAACAAGAATCAATATACCATTCTGGCACATTATTTTCCCGCATTGCTTGCAAATAGGTATCCCGCAATTCATCCGGGATTTTGTTCCATTGCCCTTTACGCACTGTTTCCATGATTTTAAATGCCATGCCATCATCTAAGCCAGCATGGATCAAATAAACCATGATGTCATCCCGACAGCCGATCACTTCAGCCAAACTGGCATCGCCGCGGCGGATCAGTTCTTCGGCATTGCCTAGCCAAACATCCGTCCCATGAGAAAGCCCTGAAATCTGCAGCAATTCTGCAAAGGTCGACGGATGGGTCTGATCCAGCATACCACGTACAAAGCGGGTACCAAATTCAGGAATGCCTAACGTTCCTGTTTTAGAATAGATTTGCTCTTCTGTCACCCCTAAGACATCGGTGCCGCCAAAGATCCGCATGACTTCTGGATCATCGGTGGGGATCGTTTTGGGTTCGATGCCTGATAAGTCTTGCAGCATCCGAATCACCGTTGGATCATCGTGCCCCAGAATATCAAGTTTCAAAATATTATCATGGATCGAGTGAAAATCGAAGTGGGTGGTTTTCCACTCTGCGTTCAAATCATCTGCTGGATACTGGATCGGTGTAAAGTCATAGACATCCATATAATCGGGAATAACGATGATCCCCCCCGGATGCTGCCCTGTGGTACGTTTGACCCCTGTTGCGCCTTTCGCCAATCGATCGACTTCGGCAGCACGATAGTGGAGGTTATGGTCTCGTTCGAACCCTTTCACGAAACCGAAGGCAGTTTTGTCTGCAACCGTACCAATGGTTCCTGCACGATAGACATAGTCTTCTCCAAATAATACTTTGGTGTAATTGTGGGCTTCCGGCTGGTATTCGCCAGAAAAGTTCAAATCGATATCGGGCACTTTGTCGCCATGGAAACCGAGGAAGGTTTCAAAAGGAATATCATGGCCATCCTTATTCAAACGGGTCCCGCATTTAGGACATTTTTTCTCCGGCATATCATAACCGGAACCATAGGAACCGTCTTCGTAGAATTCAGAATATTGGCAGTCCGGACAATAATAGTGCGGCGCCAATGGGTTGACCTCGGTAATACCGGTCATAGTGGCAACAAAACTTGAGCCGACTGATCCCCGGGAACCGACCAAATAGCCATCTTCATTGCTCTTATGCACGAGTTTTTGAGAGATCAAATAGATCACTGAAAAACCATTACCGATGATTGAGTCTAATTCTTTTTTTAATCGTTTCTCGACGATCTCTGGCAACGGATCACCATATAATTCTCTCGCCCGATTGTAACTCAAATCGGTGATTTCTTGTTCGGATCCCGGAATCTTTGGCGTATACAGATCATCTTTAACAGGAATGACCTTCTCACAGAGGTCAACGATCTTGTTGGGGTTCGTCACAACGATCTCTTTGGCCATCTCAGGGCCTAGAAATTGAAATGCGGTCAGCATTTCATCGGTTGTCCTAAAATGAACTGCAGGCAAACTATGACGGTTTAACGGGTTGGCGCCTCCCATGGAATTGATCAAGATTTTTCGGTAGATGGCATCTTCTTCATTTAGGTAATGGACATTCCCCGTCGCTACGACGATCTTCCCTAAATCTTTCCCCATTTGGATCAAGTTGCGAATGATCTCCTCCAGATCAGACTCGCTTTTGACCAATTCGGTTTCGATCAAATGGGCATAAACTTCTTTGGGCATGACTTCGATATAGTCATAGAACTTCGCCAGCTCACGTGCAGCATCGACGCCTTTTTGCATCATAGCCACAAAGACTTCGCCTTTATCACAGGCGGTCCCTACCAACAGCCCTTCTCGTAATTTCACCAGCTCAGAACGTGGGATCCTTGGCACTTTGTCATGATAGTAATTGATATTGGACATGGAGATCAGTTTAAATAAATTCTTTAAACCTGCCTGAGTTTTGGCCAAAATCGTGGCATGAAATGGGCGCGCCGCCTTAAAGGAATTTTCACCGCCGACATGACGGTTCAAATCTTCATGCAAGAACATCTCGTGATTTTCCATCGCTTCTTTGACAAAAATCCACGCTAAGTGGCCAGTCGCTTCCGCATCAAAAATCGCCCGGTGATGTTGTTCTAAATTGACACCGAATTTTTTAGACAAGACCCCTAGACCAAAACGTTTGAATTGCGGATAGAGATATCTGGCCAATTCTAAGGTATCAATCACTGGATTTTCTGCTTCTGGAATCCCGTATTTCCGATAACTGGTATTTAAAAAGCCCATATCGAAAGAGGCGTTGTGGGCAACCAAAATGGCCCCTTCGGAAAATTCCCTAAATAAGCGCAGCACTTCTTCTTCTGATTTCGATCCCCGCACCATTTCGTCGGTGATCCCTGTCAATTCAATTGTCGTGCGAGATAATGGATGTCCAGGGTCAATAAACTCATCAAAAGAACCTTCGACATTGCCTTTGTGCATTCGGACAGCTGCGAGCTCGATGATCGTATCATAGACAGCGGACAAACCAGTGGTTTCCACGTCAAAAACGATATAAGTCGCGTCCGTCAGCGGGATCGGTTTGGGATTGTACGCAACAGCAACGCCGTCATCGACAATATTGGCTTCAATTCCATACAAAATTTTGACACCGGCTTTTTCACCGGCATGATGGGCATCCGGGAAACCTTGCGCCCCACCATGATCGGTGATTGCGATTGCTCGATGGCCCCATTTCCCAGCTTGTGCGACATAATCTGCGACATTGTTGGTGGCATCCATTGTACTCATGTTGGAGTGTAGGTGCAGTTCCACCCGCTTTTCGCCCTCTGGTGCATAATCTTTGCGGGCTTCATGTTTTACTTCCAAAAGGTCTTGCGCATTCATGACCAGATCCCGCATAAAGGTATCTTCTTGGACACTCCCCCGCACTTTGACCCAACTGCCTTTGGAAATAGCATCAAAGATTTGTTCATCTTTTTCGTTGTTGGAGAATTTCTTGACACTAAACGAAGAGGTATAATCGGTGATCTTTAAGATCAAGATTTTGCGTTTCGAACGCAATTCCCGCACTTCTTTGTCAAATACGTACCCTTGGATCGTCACTCGACGTTCTTCTTCAATGATGTTGATCATTGGCGTCACAGGTTCATCCGTCGGAATATTTCGGCCTAATGCGATTGGTCCATCAAAATCGACGGTTTTCACTTCTTTTTTGCGTTGTTCGTGTGCGATCAGGTTTTCGGCTGCTTGTAGTTGGAAAGCCGCTGTTTGTTCTTCTTTTCGGGCTTCTAACTGTTCCAACGCTTCTTTTGCTTGTGCTTCATCTAGTTTCGGCAGAATACGGAATTTCTGAAAACCGAATGCGCCATAATTTTCTTCAACGATCGGTAAGTATTGTTGCTGCAAAATGGTGATCACTGCGTCATTATTGACGGGCAGAATGACTTTAGCCCCTTCAAGGATTGGCATTTGGCTTTTGACCACTTGATTGATCAAGGGACGATCACAATTTTGATTGGCTAATGCCAATGGCCAATATTCTTGGATCAATTGCTGATCAAATGTGCCATCCACAGTTTGGATCAGCAAGCGGACTTCCGCGATTTCTTTAAAGGCCAATTCAAGATGTTGTTTGAAGGATTGATAGACCATGACCGGCATGATCTGATCCATTTGGATATGAAATGTCCAAGCTTTGGACTGACGATGAACGACTACTTGCTTGATTTGTGCCGTTTGAATCAGGGGATGCTGCCGTAAATTTTCAGCTGCATTGATTTGTTCTAACAATATCTCAAAGGTTTCTCTTTCTTTTGACAATTGAAGATCCTCCTTTTCTCAGTACTCATTAGTATACCTCTTTTTCGTGTGTCTTTCATTAAAAAATCGAGAAAGGCTTTCCTTTCTCGATCATCTATTTATTCATGATTATGCTTGATCACTCATTAAGATTGTTAAGGTCGAGGCCACTTCATCTTTACGCACTTCGATGGTGGCGCCACTATGTTTGATCTTGATCTCAACGATACCATCCGTCGCTTTTTTGCCAATGGTCAAGCGAATCGGGCAGCCAATCAAATCAGCATCTGCAAATTTGACCCCTGCACGCTCATTGCGGTCATCCACTAAGACATCATACCCGACTTGTGTCATCATGGCTTCGACTTCTTGGCAAAGACTCATTTGATAAGGATCTTCTACTGCTGTTTGAATGATATGCACATCGAAGGGGGCAATTTCTTGCGGCCAATCAATGCCGTTGTCGCTGCCATGTTGTTCAACGATCGTCGCCATTAAACGAGATACGCCGATCCCATAACATCCCATCAATACAGAGATTTCTTGGCCATACTCATTCAGGATCGTCGCTTGCTGTGCTTCACTGTATTTTGTGCCCAATTTGAAGATATGCCCGATTTCAATGCCTCTGGTGAAGGTCAGGACCCCTTGTCCATCTGGTGAAGGATCTCCTTCTTGTACCAGACGAAAATCAGCAAAAGCAATTGGTTGGAAATCACGGCCAATATTGGCATTACGCACATACGCGCCGTCATCTTGACCGGCAACCAGCACATTGGTCATATCTTGGACATGCTGATCGGCATATAAAGCGATTGCGTCTGACAAATCGATTGGACTGCGCACTTGTCCGACTTCTTCGATGCGTGACGCATCTTCTGCTGATAGCGCTGTAATTTGCTCACCAGACAAAAATAATTTAACTTTGGTTTCATTGATCGTATGATCGCCCCTGATCAAGACCATGACAAGTTGCTCATCCACCAAAAATATGTGTGACTTTACAATTTTACTGTCATCTATCTCTGCAGCTTCGGCAGCTTCATCGATCGACCAATCCTTGTTTCCTTGGATCGTGTCTAATGGCAAAAATGTTTCGTGGGATTTTTTTGATGCATACAGACTCGTAGCCAATTTCCAGTTTGCGACATAATCACTTTCGGTCGAATAGCAAAGCAATTCTTCCCCAATGCCTGACAGTGCTAGAAACTCTTTCGAATCGTGTCCCCCCATCACGCCGTTATCCCCTAATACGGTGCGATAATCGATACCGCAGCGGCGGAAAATAGCATGATAGGCCGCTTCATACTGGCGATAAGTAGTGTCAAGGCTTTCAGCATCTGCATGAAAAGAATAGCCGTCTTGCATCAAAAACTCTCTGCTGCGAATCAGCCCAAAGCGCGGTCGCTGCTCATCGCGGTATTTGTTTTGAATTTGGAATAAGTTCAATGGCAGCTTTTTATAAGATGTCACTTCATTTTTGATCAATTCCATAAAAGGTTCTTCATGGGTTGGCCCCAAGACCATTTCACGTGCATTGCGATCCTCGACGTGATAAAGTGCACGACCATAGCGTTCTGCCCGTCCAGATGCCACCCATGGTTCAAAAGGCAATAAGGCGGGCATCGCCATTTCGATTGCATCGATCGCGGCAAGTTCTTCGCGAATCACTGTTTTGATTTTCTCTAGTACCCGTTGTGCCAAAGGAAGATAAACATAAATTCCTGAGGCGGCTTGTCGTATATACCCTGCCCTAACCAATAGCTGATGACTTAGTGTTTCCGCATCACTTGGTGTTTCTCGTAATGTTGGAATCAACAGTTTCGACTGTTTCATTTTTTTCTCCTTCACTGCAAAAATTCGTTGTTCTACCGAATCAATGATACTTTTTGAATGTGGATACCACTTTAAAAGAAGAAACGCTGAATATCATTCCATGTAACTAAGACCATTAACAACATCAAAAAGCCAAATCCGATCAAGGTAATGATCCCTTCTTTTTCTTGACTGATTGGCTTGCCTCGCAGTCCTTCCAGGATATTTAGAACCAGCTTGCCGCCATCTAAACCGGGGATCGGCAATAAATTAAATATCCCTAAGTTGATCGAGATCATCGCCATCATTCCGATGACTGTCAGCACACCTTGAGAAGCTGCTTGAGAGGACAGTTGGAAGATCGCGACTGGCCCGCCCAATTTATCTAAATCAGGTTGCATGATCAAATTACCAACTGCTTTAAAAATCACCAATGCATTGTCCATGGTCATTTGCAGACCGCCAAGTAAGATTGCACCAATACCTGTTTTTAACGAAGGTGTTACACCCAAAACACCAATCGTGTCACTTCCTGAGGTACTGCTTGACGGTGTTGCCGTCAAATCAAGGGTCTGATCCCCCCGCTTCACATCTAGCGTGATTTGGGTATCAGGATACTTTTGGATCTGGGTCGTTAATTCAGACCAATTGGCGACTGTCGTGCCATTAATCGCGACGATTTCATCTCCGTCTTCTAAACCAGCTGCAGCTGCAGCTGAACCAGCTTCGATACCGGATACGATCGTCGCATCTTGATTGACGACGCCACCTTGTGCAAAGACCAAACCAGTGAACAGCACAAGCGCCAAAATAAAATTATTTAATGGTCCTGCAAAGTTGGTCAGCATACGCTGCCAAAGTTTTGCAGACTGAAACTGAACATCTAACGGAGCAATTCGCACTTCCACGCCATCTTCATGAATGATCGATGCGTCATGATCCACAGAAAAGGTCGCCACTTCGTCTTCATTGCCATTGATATACCCAGAGATCGTTAATTGATCTTCCAGATCGAAGGCAGTCACTTCCATTGGGATCGCTTCTTGCAGTTGGATCTTTTTGCTTGTATTGATTTTTGTGACCTTTCCTGATGCATCTTGCACCAATGCAACAGGCATGCCAGGTGTGATCTCTGTTTCATCTTCACCCCATCCGGCCATTTGAACATATCCGCCTAAAGGCAGCATACGGATGGTATACGTCGTTCCATCTTTTGCTTGGTGCGCAAATAGTTTTGGGCCCATGCCGATCGCGAATTCCCGAACGAGGATACCAGCCCGTTTCGCAAAGAAATAGTGTCCAAACTCATGGATCACAACCACCACAGAAAAGATGATAATAAACACCAAAATCGTTTTCATGTTTGTTCCTCTCTTTCGCAGATTCCCTATCTATCAGGGCAACCTTTCCTTATTTTATCACACCGCTAGTATTAGAGAAACTGACATTCTCCTTGTAACAATAATGTAAAAAAAGAAGTCTCAGCTTGACTGGACTTCTTTTTTGACTCGTTTTAAAAAACACCGAAAAGATACATGATCGGAAAGACAAAGAGCATGCTGTCAAATCGGTCCAGAATCCCACCATGACCCGGCAATATATTCCCTGAGTCTTTCACACCATAATGCCGCTTGATAGCTGATTCGACCAAATCGCCAAATTGACCCGCGATCGAAAAGAGGATCGTTAACACGATCATCAGCAAACTGCCATGACCAAAATAGTCTTGCCCTGGAAATGCCAGCAAATAGATTGCTGCTACTACTACCGCAGAAGCAATCCCTCCTAGTGCGCCTTCAATCGTCTTGTTCGGCGAAATATCCGGCCAAAGTTTGCGCTGACCAAAACGACGGCCGGCCATATAGGCACCAATATCCGTTGCCCAAACGACAAACAAGCCGAAAACTAAGATGACTAACCCATCCGTTGCCGAACGAGCGTTTAGGAACCGTTCAAATCCAACGCCGGTGTATAAGCTTGCTAGTACAGGAAACCCAGCCTCATCAAAGGTATAGGTATTTTTGGAGATGACTGCGATACCTAACAACAGCAGAACTACCAAATAAAATAGCGCGCTTTTGTCTGTGCCTGCTGGCAAAAATGCAAACCAGCGTTCTTGCGGCAAAACCAATATGACGGCGCCAAGGATCGCTAAGATCCCTTCAAAGCTCAATACAGCCAAGCCTTTCATACGAAATAACTCAAATACCCCGATCCCAGCCAACAATGCAGCTAGCAATTCGATCGCAATGCCGCCAAAATAAATGATCGGCAAAAAAAAGGCTAAGGCAACAACTGCCGTGATTACTCGTTGTTTCACTCTTCTTCCTCCTCTGGTTTCAATCCTCCAAAACGACGATTGCGTTGTTGGAAGCTTCCCACTGCATCTTCTAACAATGCAGCATCAAAATCTGGCCATAGCGCTTTGGTGAAGAACAGTTCGCTATACGCGATCTGCCATAACAAGAAATTGCTGATCCGTTCTTCGCCACTGGTACGGATCACCAATTCAGGATCCCGCAGCTCGGCTGGCAAGAAACCGGTCATCAAGTGCTGATCGATCATGTCTTCGGTGATCTCAGGCATATCGTTTCCTGACGCCAATTCGGTATACAAGGACTGTACAGCTTGCAGCATTTCAGCTCGGCTGCCATAATTCAAAGCAAAATTCAACACCATACCGGTATTGTCTTTAGTTTGTTCGATGGCACGGCGCACGGCTTCTTGGGTATGCGCTGGCAGTGACTCAGTAAAGCCCATCACATGTACTTGCACATTTTCCTTGATCAAATCTGGCACAAACGTATCAAAAAAATCAACAGGCAATTGCATCAAGAATTCAACTTCGTCATTCGGCCGTTTCCAATTTTCAGTCGAAAAAGCATACAACGTCAGCACCTTGACGCCTAATCTTGAAGCATGGGTCGTGATTTTTTTGACTGTTTCCATGCCTTCCTTGTGCCCTGCAACACGGGGTAAGCGTCGATTTTGTGCCCAGCGGCCATTTCCATCCATAATGATCGCGATATGCTTAGGTACGGGCAGCGTGGGATCATATATGTGATCTGCTGCTTCCTTAATATATTTGTCTTTTTGTGGAAAAAAACGCAACATCCTATTCGCTCCTCTTCCAGTTTCTTGAAATTTATCTTTTTCATTATATCAATAATCACATTTCTTGCCTATGAAAACTGGAAAAAGAATCTCATATTAAGGAAAAATAAAAAAACAAACTATATTTTTATCACGAAAAAAAGCTGCCGCAGCAGCTTTCATCGTACATATTACACTTCTAATAATTCTTTTTCTTTTTCAGCAGCAATACCATCGATTTCTTTGATACTGTTATCCGTTAGTGTTTGTACTTCTTTTTCAGAATCACGCAGATCATCTACAGTAATATCGCCAGCTTTTTCTTGTTTCTTATAGGTTTCGATCGCGTCACGTCGAATGTTCCGAACAGCGACTTTGGCATTTTCAGCTTCTTTTTTCACTTCTTTGGCCAATTCTTTCCGGCGTTCTTCTGTGAGTTGCGGAATCACCAATCGAATCACGTTCCCATCATTGGCTGGTGTGATCCCAATATCACTTTGCATGATCGCTTTTTCGATTTCTTGGATCATCGTTTTGTCAAATGGGGTGATCATCAAAATGCGTGCTTCTGGAATAGTGATCGAAGCCATTTGGTTCAATGGTGTGGGTACACCATAATAAGTGACCATTACGCGATCAAGAATGCTTGCGTTGGCACGACCTGCACGAATTTGTCCCAATTCACGCTGCAAGTTTTCTGCTGCTTTTTTCATTTTATCCGTTGCTTCTGCTAAAATCTTATCTGCCATGTTTATTTCCCCCTTACTGTTGTGCCAATATTTTCGCCCAAAATCGCGCGACGAATATTGCCTGTTTCGTTCAAATTAAAGACAACCAATGGAATATCATTGTCCATGCTCAAAGAACTTGCGGTTGAATCCATCACCTGCAACCCTTTTGAAATCACATCTAAATGTGTCAATTCCTCAAATTTCACCGCATTTTGATCAACTTTCGGATCTGCTGAGTAGACGCCATCAACATTGTTTTTTGCCATTAAAATTACATCAGCATTGATTTCAGCTGCCCGCAAGGCTGCTGTCGTATCCGTAGAAAAATACGGATTGCCCGTTCCACCAGCAAAAATCACGATCCGACCTTTTTCTAAATGACGCTCCGCTCTGCGACGGATATAAGGTTCTGCGATTTGACGCATTTCGATCGATGTTTGGACACGGGTTGGTACACCAGCATTTTCTAAAGTATCTTGGAGTGCCAATGCGTTCATGACTGTTGCCAACATCCCCATATAATCTGCTTGTGCCCGTTCCATCCCCATTTGCGCACCAATTTGTCCGCGCCAAATATTGCCGCCACCAACAACGATGGCCATCTCAACACCTAATTCATGGACATCTTTGATTTCTTTGACGATTTCTTGGATCGTCGGTGGTTTGATTCCGAACCCTTCATCTCCTGCAAGTGCTTCGCCGCTTAATTTTAATACCACACGTTGATATTTAGGTTTGACCATTCTGATTCCTCCACACATTCTCCAATACTATTGTAGCATATCGGTGTTCTTTCGTTGAAATTATCTTCACGCTATTGCAAAACTGTTTTTGCTTAAAAAAAGGGAGCGCACTTCCATGCGTTCCCATCTGTTCAAGGAACAGAATTATTTTTTCACTTGGCTCATGACTTCTTCAACAAAGTTATCTTCACGTTTTTCGATACCTTCGCCAACTTCGAAACGAACAAATGATTTGACAGTTGCACCTTTAGAAGCAACAAATTTTTCAACAGTCATATCTGGATCTTTAACAAATGGTTGGTCAACCAATGCAATCTCAGCTTTGAATTTTTTCAAACGGCCTTCAACCATTTTTTCAACGATGTTGGCAGGTTTGCCTTCGTTCAACGCTTGTTCAGTTAATACTTGTTTCTCATGATCTAATTCTTCTTGAGAGATTTGTGATTCGTTTACATAGCGTGGGTTGATTGCTGCTACGTGCATCGCTACGTCTTTAGCTACTGTTTCGTCAGTTGTTCCTTCGATCACTGTTAAAACAGCGATACGTCCGCCCATGTGCAGGTAGCCGCCAAATGCAGCGTTGTCGTCTTTTTCCACAACTTCGAAACGACGGAAGTTGATTTTTTCACCGATTACTTGTGTTGCTTCGATCAATGCAGCTTCCATTTTGCCTTTAGATGTATCTAATTGCAAAGCAGCTTCCATATCAGCTGGTTTGTTGGCAGCGATCACTTCTGCGATTTCTTTAACTAAATCTTGGAACATTTCATTTTTAGAAACAAAGTCTGTTTCAGAGTTTACTTCAACGATAGCAGCTGTGTTGCCGTTGATTGCTACTGAAGCCAATCCTTCTGCTGCGATACGGTCATTTTTCTTCGCTGCTTTCGCCATCCCTTTTTCACGTAACAAGTCGACAGCTTTTTCGATGTCGCCTTCTACTTCAACCAATGCACGTTTCGCGTCCATCATCCCTACACCAGTCATGTCGCGTAATTCTTTTACTAATTTAGCTGTTACTTCTGCCATTATTTGTTTCCTCCTAAATGTTATTGAACAAGTGATCTTGTCTTTAAAAAAAGCTGTTTCAAAGGAGAGTGAGGCTTGGCGCCTAGCCTTTGAAACAGCTCCATCATTTATTATTCAGCTGATGCGTTGTCGCCTTCGACAACATCAACGATTTCTTCGATTGAAGTTGCATTTTCAGTTGACTCAGCAGCGAAATCTTCTTCAGCTACTTGGTCTTCCCCTTGATTGCCTTCGATGAAAGCATCTGCCATTTTCGCAGTGATCAATTTAACGGCGCGGATCGCGTCATCGTTTGATGGGATAACTACATCGATTTCATCTGGATCACAGTTTGTATCAACCATCGCTACGATTGGGATATTTAATTTGCGTGCTTCTTGGATTGCAATGCGTTCTTTACGTGGGTCAACAACGTACATTACGTCTGGAATTCTAGGCATATCAGCGATACCGCCTAAGAATTTTTCAAGACGTTCGCGTTCTTTGTTCAAACCTACGACTTCTTTTTTAGGAAGTAAATCGAAAGTACCGTCTTCTTCCATTTTGTTGATTTGTTTCAAACGAGAAACACGTTTTTGGATCGTTTCCCAGTTTGTCAATGTTCCACCTAACCAACGGTGGTTTACATAGTATTGACCTGAACGGATTGCTTCTTCTTTGATTGCTTCTTGCGCTTGTTTTTTTGTTCCTACGAACAAAGCAACGCCGCCTTCTTCAGCAACATTTTTCATGTAGTCATACGCTACATCAACTAATTTTACAGTTTTTTGCAAGTCGATGATGTAGATGCCGTTTCTTTCTGTGAAGATATATTTCTTCATTTTTGGGTTCCAGCGACGTGTTTGGTGACCAAAGTGTACGCCGGCTTCTAGTAATTGTTTCATTGAGATTACTGCCATGTTGTGTTTCCTCCAATTGGTTTTTTTGTTTTCCTCTCTTGTTCTTTTGCTCTTTGAAGAACTGACTAAGTCAGCACCACTTCGCAGATGGAACAAGATGTGGGATAATAGCGTTTAAAAACTCACGCCTTAAACAGTATACAGTAGCTATTTGATAAATGCAACTGATTCACCAAAAATTCCCAGTGATTTCCGCTCTTTTCCTTTCTTCCGCTGATCTTTTTGGGAGAATTTCTAGGCATTTACTTGATTTTCTGCTATGATAGGGCTGATTCAATCAATCATCCATAAAGGAGTTTGACCTATGCGTAAAGCTGATCGCCACTTAATGATTAGACAAATCGTCACTGAACAGACAGTGCGTACCCAAGAAGAATTGCTTCAATTGTTAGAAAAGCAAGGTGTCACGGCAACTCAGGCCACCATTTCCCGCGACATTCGTGACATGAAGATCGTTAAAATACCTGACGAAACTGGTCAAACCAAATTTGTCCTTTTCCAAGGTCAACATGTATCCGATAATGAAAAAGCGGAAGAACAACGTTTGGTACAAATGATCGAAGAAGTCGTGACCAAGATCGATCGCGTCCAATTTATGACTTTGATCCATACGATCCCTGACAATGCCCCTTTGCTGGCAGCCGCGATCGATGATGTATCAATGCCAGAGAAAGTCTGTTCATTGGCTGGTTTTGATACCGTTGCTGTGATCTCGAGAACAGAAGAAGATGCAGAGGCGTTTTTCAATTTCATTGAGACCCATGCAGTGTTGTAAGGAATGAATCGCATAAGACATCACAGAAAAAATGTTTGGCCAACAAAACTGTTAGCCAAACATTTTTTTCTTGTGATTTGCAGCTGCTTTTCAGCTGACTATCAAAAAGGTGCGCAAGAATGCTGGGCTTCATACGCACACTTAATGAAACTATCATTTAGTCCAATCTATTCTACATCTTATCCGGCGCATGTAGACCTAACAAACGTAAATCTTCTTTCAGTAGGACTGTCACTGCATAGACCAGTGCCAGACGTGCGTCTTTTTGGCTATCTTCTGCCAATATCTTGACATTGGCATAGTATTTATTAAAGGCTTGTGCCAATTTGATGGCATGTTTGGCGATCATGGAAGGTTCATATTTTTCTGCTGCTTGCAGAATGGTTTCTGGGTAGCGTTGGATCAATTTGATGACTTCCCAGCTATCCGCATCTGCCAAACCAGTGATGGCTGCGGTATCTGCATCAAATCCGCCTTTTTCAAGAATACTCATGGCACGGGCATGAGAATACTGCACGTAAGGACCTGTTTCACCTTCAAAACGCACCACTTCTTCTAATGTGAAGTCAAAGTTGTTCAAGCGATCATTCTTCAAATCATGGAAGACTACCGCACCGACACCGACTTGCTTGGCCACTTCTTCTTTGTTGACCAAGTTGGGGTTCTTCTCTGTGATTTGGGCATTGGCTGAAGCGATCGCTTCGTTCAAGACTTCTTCCAGCAAGACAATTTTGCCTTTTCTGGTTGATAGTTTTTTGCCGTCTTTCGTGATCAAGCCAAATGGCACGTGGGTCATTTGATCGGACCAGTCAAAGTCCATTTCTTTCAATACAGCTTTCAATTGTTTGAAGTGATAGCTTTGCTCGTTACCGACAACATACAATGATTTGGCAAAATCATACGTCCGTTTGCGGTAAAGGGCAGCTGCCATGTCGCGGGTAATGTATAATGTTGCACCATCAGATTTGCGGATCAAGGCTGGATTCAGATCGTAAGCAGACAAATCGACGATTTCTGCGCCCTGGTCTTCTTTCAGCAAATGCTTTTCTTCCAACAATTCAACAATTTCTGTCATCTTGTCGTTATAAAAAGCCTCCCCATTCAATGAATCAAATGACACTTCCAGCATGTCATAAATTTTATTGAATTCTTTCATTGATTCATCCCGGAACCATTGCCACAATTGAATGGCTTCTGGATCGCCGTCTTCAAGTTTTTTGAACCATGCACGGGCTTCATCTTCTAGTTGCTTATCGGTTTCGGCTTTTTCATGGAAATCTACATACAAACGCAGCAATTCATTGATCGGTTCTGCTTTGACTGCGGCTTCTGAACCCCATTTTTTGTAAGCCACGATCAGTTTACCAAATTGAGTGCCCCAGTCCCCTAAGTGATTGATCCGGATTGGTTGATAACCGATTTTTTCCAAAATGAAACCAATCGAATTGCCGATAACGGTTGACCGTAAATGCCCCATTGAAATAGGTTTTGCAATATTCGGCGAAGACATGTCAATTGGTACGGCTTGTTGATTGCCGATCGTTTGATCGCCATAATGATTTTTATCTTTGATCACTGTCGCTAAGACATGCGCTGAAATGGCAGATTTGTCCATGAAAAAGTTCAAATATGGTCCCACCACTTCAATTTTTTCAAACGAAGTATCCGCCATTTTTTCCGCCAATTCGGCAGCTATTTGCTGGGGCGCTTTACGGTAAGCCTTCGCTAATGCGAAGGCAGGAAAAGCGACATCTCCGTGATCGACTGACTTAGGATTTTCTAATAACTGCTGGACTTGTTCAATGGTCAAATCTTCTTTGACGACTTGGTGGATAGCTTGGGCGACGATTTCTTTGTTATTCATATTTTTTTGACCTCCTGTTATTTGGCGCTGTTCGATTGCAGCAAGAGAAGCACATAAAAAAGCCTCTAGCGCATAACGATGCACTAGAGACGAGATTTCCCGCGGTACCACTCTGATTGTCCTATTGGACCCACTTTATTTCTGATAACGGCAGAATTCCGTTTGCTAGGCAAATTCTCACAAGTGCGTTTCACGCTCACGTCTGCTCGGCTTCCATCATCCCGAACTCGCTTGTATGACTGTTGAGGGTTACTTCTCTTGCATCATCAAATCTTGGCTATTGACTTCCCAGAAAGTATAACAAAGATATCTGCTTTTGGCTAGGTGCAGTTGCCGCTTTAACCAAAAACTAATCTTTAGACTTTCGGAATGAACAGGTTGCCGGCGGTTGCTGCCATGATTGCCTTGATGGCATGCAGACGATTTTCGGCTTGATCAAACTGACGGGCATATGTGCTGCGGAATACCTCATCCGTGACTTCCATTTCCTTGATACCATACTTTCCAGCTGCTTCTTTTCCGTAACTTGTTTGTGTATCGTGGAAGGCTGGCAAACAATGCATAAAAATCACTTGTTCATTCTGGGTTTGATCGATCAACTGCTGGTTGACTTGATAAGGCAGCAATTGCTTGATCCGAGCTTCAAACTGCGCTTCTTCTCCCATGGATACCCAAACATCCGTATAAATGACATCTGCGCCTAAGACCCCTTCTGCGACTTGATCGGTGACCTGGATCGTGGCCTCAGAACCTTCGCCATAACTTTTGGCCAATGTCACAAGTTGATCATCCGGAAACAAGGCTTTGGGTGTCACGATACGGATATTGACACCTAAAATCGCACTGGTGATCAGTAAAGAGTTGGCTACATTGTTACGACCATCACCGCAATACGCAATCGTCAGACCCGCCAATGTACCGAAATGCTCTTGGATCGTCAGAAAATCAGCGATCATTTGGGTGGGATGCCATGCATCTGTCAATCCGTTCCACACTGGGACCCTCGCTGATTCTGCCAATTGTGCCACTACCTCTTGACTTGACCCGCGATACTCCAGACCATCAAACATTCGCCCCAATACTTTCGCGGTATCTTCTACCGACTCTTTTGTTCCTAATTGGATATCGTTGGCGCCTAGAAATTCAGGATGTGCCCCCAGATCAGTCGTTGCGACTGTAAACGCCGCGCGTGTTCTTGTTGAAGTTTTTTCAAACAATAAAGCAATATTTTTTCCCGCTAGATATTGATGCGGCAAATGTTGTTGCTTCATTTCTTTTAAATGTTGCGCAAAGTCAATCAAATACTGTAATTCAGCTTGGCTGAAATCTTTTTCGGCTAAAAAGCTGCGTCCTTGGAAAATCGATTTCATAAGTAAACCACCCTTCACTGCTATTTATTCATAAGAATAGCAAAAAATGAAATAAAATACAATATAAAGTTTAAAAACAAATAAAAATTCATTAATAACAAGAATATGAAACTTATTAAACCACAAAAAAACACCGATAAACCAAAGGTTCTTTGTTTTTTATCGGTGTTGTACTTTTAATTTTGTCTGTGCATAAAACTTACACTAGGATCTGCATTAAGCGCCAGCGTGCCAATACGCTGCTTTTGCAAGGCGATATGGGCATAGGCGCCGATCATCGCCGCATTGTCCCCACAAAGGCGCAAAGGCGGAATCAATAAATCGATCTCCGGATATTCAAGCATTGCTTCAGCCAATGCCTCACGTAAGCCTTGATTTGCTGCGACGCCGCCAGCAACGATCAATTGCTGTACAGGAAAACTTTGGCAGGCTCTGATCGTTTTTGTAACCAATACCTCGACGACACTGGCTTGAAAACTTGCAGCCAAATCAGCTGGCACCAATGTTTCTCCTCGCTGTTCAGCATTGTGGACATGGTTGATAAAGGCACTTTTCAATCCACTGAAACTAAAATCATAATTGTCTTCATGGATCATCCCCCGTGGAAAGTGGTATGTATCTTGTCCGATATGCGCCAAACGGTCGATTTCTTTGCCGCTGGGATACGGTAATCCTAAGACGCGTCCGACTTTGTCATAAGCTTCTCCCGCCGCATCATCACGGGTTTCTCCAATGATCTCAAATGAACCGTCCTCAACCATATAAACCAACTCCGTATGACCGCCGCTGACCAGTAATGCCAGCAAGGGAAAGACCAATGGTTGAACAAAACGGGCAGCATAGATATGACCCGCCATGTGGTTGACGGGCAGCAATGGCAAATCATGTGCCCATGCAAATGCTTTGGCTGCTGATAGACCAATCAATAAGGCCCCGACTAAGCCTGGGCCATAAGTCACAGCCACTGCGGACAACTCATTGGGTGCAACTTGCGCTTCGGTCAGCGCATCTTCGATACAGATCGTGATTTGTTCTACGTGGTGGCGGCTGGCAACCTCAGGAACAACACCGCCAAAACGTTGATGACTTTTGATTTGCGAAGCGACGATATTGCTTAAAATCGTGTCGCCATTTTTGATAACAGCGACACTGGTTTCGTCGCAGCTGCTTTCAATGGCTAAAATCAATTCGTTCATTTGATTTATTCGCCTACTTTCTTTTCCATAATGAGTGCATCCTCTTCAGGATGTTGATAATATTTTTTTCTGCGTCCAATGACTGCAAACCCAGTGCGCAGATATAACGCTTGGGCTTGTAGATTTGACGCCCGTACTTCCAAAAAAATCCGCGTGCCCCCCGCTGCTTCAACGATTGCAAAGAAGCGCTGCAGCAATTCTTTGGCCAGGCCTTGTCCTTGATAAGCCGGATCGACAGCAAGATTGAATAGTTCGGCTTCATCTAAGACTTGCTGAAAACTCAAAAAAGCAATCAGTTTATCTGAGGCGCTGGATGCTTTGCTCAAGTATTGACTTCGCGGGTTTTGAAGATCTTGTGCAAATTGAGCTTCCTCCCATGGTGAACCCGTCAAATAACTGCTTTCTGCCAAGTCCCACAATTGTTTTGCAGAGGGGGACTGATCGTATGCTTGCTTATCCATCAATAAATTTCACCATATCCAATGCATCTTCATTGCCTTCCGTATAGTAGGCCGTCTTGATTGCCTGAGATTGAAACCCCAGTTGTCGATACAACCGTTGTGCATCACGATTGCTGAGTCGAACCTCTAATGTCAAGCGGTCACATGTCTGCTTTCGCGCATACTGTTCTAGTTCAGCCAAAAGGAAAGAACCAAGGCCTTTCCCCTGATATTCAGGAATGATCGCAATGTTGGTGATATGGGCATCACCACCGAGAATCCGCACGCCAGCAAAACCAATCATGCGTTCCTGATATAAAACCCCAATGTATAGGTGCTTTACCCGAGAATACAGTTCCGATAAGAAGGCACTTTTCGTCCAAGGCAATTCTCCTGCATAAACGAGCCGTTCTACTTGCAGCAATTCTTTGATATCATCGCCGACTAATTCCCGCAAGACGTAAGTATTGCCCCTAAGATCGACTGTTCTTTCAGGATACTGAATGTGGCGAAATAATGTTAGCTTGCCTTTGATCGCTTTAAATTTTTTCAACATAGGCATCTGCTCCTGCTTCATGCACGGCCAACCAATTTTCTTCTGCTTCGACTAATTTCAAATAAGATGGGACAAATCCATGGATCGATGCCATTGGCACTTCTTGTTCTGCGAGTGCGGCCAGGACCGCCGCTGAGGGATAATCCCAAACAGATACTTGGTTGATGCGTGCATGAGGTAATTCTTCTTTGATCACCGCAGCAAACTTGGCTGTATCAGCGCCTACGAACAATACATCTCCATTGCTTTCCTTCTTCAAAAGTGTCAATAGGCTGTCCAATGACATATGCTGATCATCAACAATCGAAGTCAATGCGGCCGCTTGCCATTGATAGACACCAGTATAGACATTGTTTCTTCTGGCATCAAACAGTGGAACGATCCATTGAGGAACACCCACGCAGTTTGCAGCCACTACTTTCAAACTAGACACAGCGATCAGCGGAATCGCCAAAGTATGGGCCAACGTTTTGGCAGTAGTCACCCCGATCCGTAAACCCGTATAGGATCCTGGACCTTTGGCAACAACGATTTGTGCCAATTCATTTGGTTTTACACCAACCGTCTGCATCATCTGCTGGATGGCAGGCATCAAAGCTGTGCTATGATTTTTGATCGCCATTGTCTGACTTTGTCCTAAAATTTGATGACCATCCACCACGGCAATTGCCAAGGTTTGGTTAGACGTGTCGATTGCTAATGTTTTCATCGTTGCTAATCTCCCCATTCAAAAAAACTCTCTCATATTCTACCATATTATGACTGATTGCCCAACAAGGACAAAAAAAGCTTAAACAAGCGTCAGATACTATGCCTTTTGATACAGGCATAGCCATCGTCTTGCTGTTTAAACTTTGGTATTGTTCATTCGGCCATTTTATGTGTTGGCCTGATATGCACTGGAAGCACGTTTGATCAGCTCCGTAGCAATCGTTACTTTTCTAGGTACCGGTGCTGGTGAGGCAATCAATTCCATGAGGGTAGTGACTGCTAGCTCTCCAAGCCATTCCGTATGCACTTTGATCGTAGACAAAGCCGGTGTCACATACTTCGCCACACTGACATCATTGAAGCCAATCACTGCGATATCTTCTGGGATGCTGATGCCTGCTTCTTGCAGTGCTCGCATCCCGCCAATAGCTAACGCATCACTAGAGGCAAAAAAAGCAGTAGGCAATGGCCGCTCTTGTGCCAGAAAGTCCTTCATAGCTAAATAGCCGCCTTCAACGGTAAACGGCGCTTGCAGTAAATAGTTGGCGTCATACAATTTCAGCTGTCGCAAACGGGCTTCAAAAAAGTAACGCCGCGGGTCAACGATTTCTTGCTGATGATCTTTGGTAAATTCGATGCCAGAAAGCAAACCAATTTTTTGATGGCCTTTCGCTATAAAGGCATCGATCACGAGATCTACCGCTTGCTGAAAGTCCACCACTAATGAGTCGACCCCATAAGAAAGGGCATCGAAATCAACCATTAAGAGGTGCTTCTGACTTTTTTTCAATTGCTGGATCTGTTGATCGCCAAATTTGCCAATCGTGATCGTTCCGTCCACAGGTGTATCTGACAAGGTATCGAAGGGTTCCTTGAGCAGGCGAATCCCTAACTCTTCTGCTTTGTTCTCAATCCCTAAGCGAATCGCTAAATAATACAGATCCGCCAATTCTTCTTCCGTATCGAACCACTGGATCAGCCGAATGCTGCTGGTTTCAGCAGCTTTTTTCTTATGCTTGGTATAATTCAGCGCCTCGGCAACTTTGAAGATCTTTTCTTTGGTTTCAGCGCTTACGGATAATTCACTATCGTAATTTAAGACGCGGGACACAGTTGCCGGCGAGACACCTGCTTGCTGCGCAATATCTTTGATCGTAGCCATGCTATCCCTCCTTTTCCTCATAGATGGTTTGGCTCACAACTGATCGATAAATGTCTGGAAGGCAGCTTTACCTGCCGCATCACGTTTGAAGACTCCAGCATGGGCCAACACTTCGGCAAAAATATGCCCTACTGCTTCCTGCAAGATTTCTTCTGCGTTTGCCTCGGTCAGATTGGGATGTGCTGCTTTCAACTGGTCTGCCCACACGTGATGATAGTCTGCCATTTGATTGGGTTGATCAAGGAGATACTTGGCCACTTCTTTTAATTCTGGCACTAGGCGCGGCGGCAAGACTGCTAACCCCATGACTTCGATCAAGCCGATATTTTCTTTCTTGATGTGCTGCACATTCTTATGGGGATGAAAGATACCATCCGGATGTTCTTCAGATATATTATTGTCCCTCAATACGAGATCCATTTCGAACAGGTCGCCTTTTTTGCGCGCGATTGGTGTGACCGTATGATGCGGCGTTCCATCTATGGAAAAGGCATTGATCGATACAGTTGGATCAGAGTAATTACGCCATTGGGCCAAAATATAATCTGACGCCAAGGCCAACTTCTGCTTGTCTTTGGCTTGCAGTCTGATCACTGACATGGGCCACTTCACGATGCCGGCTGTGACATCGGCAAATCCAGTCAAACTGAATTCTTTTTCGACAGCTGCTTTTGCCATCGCAAATTCATGCCGACCACCTTGGTAATGATCGTGGGATAGAATCGAGCCGCCCACGATTGGCAAATCTGCATTCGAACCCACAAAATAATGGGGCATCACTTCAACGATCTGCAACAACCGACTGAAGGTTTGCAGATCAATTTTCATCGGCCGATGTTCCAGCGAGAGAAAAATCGAATGTTCATTGTAGTAAGCATATGGCGAATATTGAAACCCCCATGCCTCATGATCCAGATTCATACGGATGATACGATGGTTGGCGCGCGCTGGATAGTTTATTCTGCCTTGATAGCCTTCATTTTCCAAACAAAGCATGCATTTGGGATAATCCACTTGACTGCTTTTTCCTTCTGCAGCGATTTGTTTCGGATCTTTTTCGGGTTTTGATAAGTTGATGGTAATTTCTAGATCGCCATACTCCGTTTTGACTGGGAAAACAATGTTCTTTGCAATACTTCTGGTTTTGATGTAATCATTTTGTTTAGACAATGCAAAAAAGTAATCCGTCGCTGCTTTGGGATCTGTGGCATAATGCTGCGCAAAAAATGCATTGACCACTGATGGCGGCGGTGTCAAATAATCCATCAGTTGGGCTTCGAACTGTTCGCGTTGGGCCATTGTATCGCCAATCACCTGGTTTTCGATGGCTTTTTCAACAAGGGTATCCATCAAGTCCAACGAAGAAGCCGGTTCTTGCTGCACAGTTTCCTCCATCACATCTTCACCGATCATTGCCAACACGCGGTTCTGCAAATAGATGCGATCCAGCGCCATCCAGCCCCCTGCTTTGATCGCCAACGTGACAAAATCACTAATTGTTTGACTGATCGTCATAGGTCAAGTGCCTCCTAATCTTGATAACCATCTGGATGACTGACATGCCACTTCCAGGCAGTTTCGATGATTGCTTCAACAGTCGTATATTTTGGCTGCCAGCCTAAAATAGCTTTCGCCTTATCACTGGAAGCCACCAATGTACTTGGATCGCCAGCGCGACGTGGTGCGATCCGCGCTGGAATATCTTTTTCAGTCACGGTACGGGCTGCTTCAACCATTTCTTTGACTGAGTAGCCGTTGTTGCTGCCTAGATTGAAGACATTGCTCTCATTGCCTTTTTGCAAATAGTCTAAAGCCAACAAATGTGCCGCGATCAAATCTTCCACATGGACGTAATCACGAACACAAGTACCATCTGGTGTATCATAATCATCGCCAAAGATGGCGACTTCTTTTCGTTGGCCTAATGCGGCTTGCAAAATGATTGGGACCAAATGTGTTTCTGGATCATGGTCTTCTCCTATCGTGGCATCCGCTTTGGCACCAGCGACATTGAAGTAGCGTAAAGCAACAAATTTCATGCCATAGGCTTCATC